>Ga0302265_1000031_pt1 | contig 84223 bp, 45 predicted proteins | sample III_Bog_E1_1_FD_194556 | JGI IMG/M metagenome (GOLD analysis project Ga0302265, IMG submission 194556) | Peat permafrost microbial communities from Stordalen Mire near Abisko, Sweden - III_Bog_E1_1 | ecosystem: Environmental > Terrestrial > Soil > Wetlands > Peat | place: Sweden: Abisko...
CTTTGGAAAAGTTTGGTAAAAAAAAAAAGGTTTGTATGATTATGATTGAGTATGATGTTAAAAGGTTTATCCAAAAGAATTATCAAGAATATAAAATTAGTTGCTTTAAACTGAACTTTTCCAAAGTAAAAAAGAAACTTTGGAAAAGTAAAACTATCAACAGCTTTTATGGAAGCACTATAGCCGAATATCAGTCATCACATTTTCAACCATGCAAATGGATTTGAGAATGTATTTCGGGAAGATGAAAACTTCCGTTTTTTCCTTGAAAAGTATCGTTTGTTTATTTCACCTATTGCTGAAACGTATGTTTATTGTTTATTGCCAAATCATTTTCATTTGGTAATTAGAATACATAAACGGGAAGTGATTGAAGAATTGATCCGAACTAAAAATAACTTTTCCAACCTTCCGGACTTTGGAAAAGTTTCTATATCTGACGATGAAATTGAAAAATATTTATCCAGGCAGTTTTCAAGTCTTTTTAGTAGCTATGCTCAATCGTTTAACAAAATGTATAAACGTATGGGATCGCTTTTTATCAAAAACTTTAGAAGGAAACCTATCCTGAACAAAGAACATTTTATCAATACAATTATTTATACACATCGTAATCCTATTCATCATGGCTTTTGTACAAGTTATTACGAATGGGGATATACTTCGTTTAATGAAATAACGGAGATGAAAAGCGAATTAATAGAGGTTGAAAAAGCTTTAAAAATCTTTGGAAGTAAAGAGCGGTTTATTGAAAAGCATATGGAAAACCTAGATAAATTTTATCACACTTACGATATGGAAACCAGTTAACTTTTCCAATCGAACAACTTTTCCAAAGTTCGGAACTTTAGAAAAGTTTCGCTTGCAAAAAAAAACAAAGTATTTCAGACATTGAATCCAAAAAATTAAAGTTTAATTTCAACCTTCTTCCGAATTTCGGATGGAATGGCATTTTTGTTTACCATCACTGAAATTGTTTTTAAAAGAAGGTATTCTTTCGACATATAAACATAACCACCACAATCTTTTGCATCACTTGAGTTTTTGATAATATAGAATTTATCTCCCTTTTCATTCTCAGCAATGCCTATAATATGCATATTATGGACATCCTGAGTCATATAATTATCAAAGGCAGTCTGCCTGATATTTTGTGTTATGTTTTTATTATTGTCCCCTAGAACTGCAAAACCGTTATTATACCCTTCATAAATATCGCCATCCCAACACACTGAATAATTATGATTCAAAGCATTATCTATAACCTGATTAAATTCAGCAAGAGGCAGATTCAAATAATAGTTATTATTCCAGTTGGATGGAATCTCCAATATAAACTTTGAATAAAAGGGATGATGAGTGTATGACGTAATTTCCACATAATCGGCTGTGTTAATTCCAATCATTTCTTTCGCAAATGACTTTGGTGTATATTTATTTTGTTTGTATATAAATGTATCCGGGGCTATTCCCAGGGCATTGGAAAGAATCTTTTCCATATCTTTTCTAACCATTTCCGTTGTCATATGACCCCTGCCGGTATTCACATAAAATTTTACTTTTTCAAGCAAAGAATCGTTCATATCATTATGATCATATTTTAAAGTTGAATCAATTTTTCCTGAATAAACGCTTTCGGGAATGGCACCAAATTCATTATAGGCCTTTAAAACACTAAAAGTCAAATCACCTTCGGTAAAATCAATTTTACCATTCATCCTGATATATTTTTCAGCTTTATCGATATAGGTAGGTTTAACAAAGAACATTGGTGAAAGCACAACAGGTTCTTTTCCTAGTCTCATTGATTCGGTTTCAATAAATGAAGTAGTGGCAAAACTCCAACAGGCACCGGTTAATTGCTGATCTTTAAGAGGTGTACTTTTAATCAGATGATTAATTTTGTATCCTTCCTTTTCGGGTTTGTAATTTGTTTTAAGTGAAAAAACATAATTAGTAGGTCTCATTTTTAATGGCAGACTTCCTCCCCAGACCCCATCAATAACGGAATCACCTGGTACAATCAACCCTTTAAAAATAATGCCGGCATTCAATGATTTTGATGCATCCACAAAAATACTATCCTTTGTCAGCCAGACCTTATCCATTCTCAGATCTTTAAATCCCTGATCAGGACAATCAATGTAACCTTTAATAATATTGTTTTTTACATTGAATTTAAAAATCACCCTCATTGAAAAATCTTTGGTAGTAATCCTGCCCAACCATGAACCTTGTAAATTGTCAGGTTTCATATTTTGTCCATAAAGTAAAATGGAGGCAAATGACAGTATGATAAAAAGAAATGTTTTTGCTTTCATAATAATATTACAAATAATTTTTCCGACTCTATATTAAATTTACAGTTTAAGAAACATAAAAGGATACAAAAAAGTTTATAAATAACTGATGGTTTTTAATTGATTTATAATTATCTGTTCTTTAAGGCTTTCAGGGAAACATCTTAATTCACTTTGAATCAATTGACAAAAGAAATGATGTATTAAAAAGGATGATTCCTGATTTCAAATTTTATATCTTCTTTATTATGATAGCCGCTCCTCCACCGGGTGCTAGATTCAACCGGATAGTTGAAAGGGAAGTAACATTCATTTCAACTATATCCAACGGATATGGATTGGTTCTGTAGTTAGCCCGTTTGCCATCTTTGAAGATTTTAGCCTTATAGTTTGTATTTTTATCCAGGAAAGTCAGGGGAAGGTTTAGTTTCCTTGCATTCTCATCCGTGATACCTCCCACAAACCAGTTATCCGATTTCCTGTCTTTACGGGCAACAATAATATAATCGCCAATCACTCCAGCTGGAATAACAGTTTTAGCCCAATTTGTCGGACAAGTTGAAGTAAACTCGAATGCCGGATTTCCCTCATAGTTTTCAATCATATCTGATGCCATTTGCAATGGACTGTACAATACTACTGCCAATGCCAGTTGCTTTGTCAGCGTGGTATGGACATGAGTTTTTGGATGTGCCGGATTTACAAATTTATAGGTACCAGGAGTGAAATCCATGGGTCCTGCCAGTCCCCTGGTAAATGGTATAATCGTAGTATGTTCGGGAGGATTGCCTCCATCAGGTGACCATGCATCATACTCCTGGCCACGAACGCCTTCCTGTGACATTAAATTGGGATATGTCCGTTGTAAGCCGGTAGGCATCATTGGCTCATGGTTATCAATCATAATTTTATAATGTGCAGCTGTTTCAATTACTTTGCGGTAATGACGTACACCGTACTGACTGGCATGTTGTTCTTTATGATCCAACAGCGGATTGACATATCCTGTTTTTACACATCGGATCCCTAATCTTGAATACATGGCAAAGGCACTATCCATCTGTGATTCGTAATTTTTGGTCGCTCCTCCTGTTTCATTGTGTCCTATAAGCTGAACATGGTTTTTGGCCGCATATTCTGTTACTTTTACAATATCGAAATCAGGATAAGGTTTTGTAAAATTAAAATGATCGCCGTTTAACGACCAGTCTCCATCCCAACCGTAATTCCAACCTTCAACCAGCACTCCCTGAAAACCATGTTTAGCAGCAAAATCAATATATCGCATCGCATTGGCAGTAGTTGCCCCATGCTTTGGTCCTTGTGCCCATGTATAGACACCCATATGCATGCCCCACCAGATTCCTATAAACCGGCCGGGTTGAATCCATGAAGTATCATTAATTTTGGAAGGTTCGTTTAAATTGAGCATCAAACGTGAAAGCATTAAATCACCAGGGGTTGTGGCAATGATAATGGTTCTCCAGGGACTTACAAACGGGGTTTTGGCAAAAACTTTCTCACCTGTCGACCAGGGAGTTAAATCGGCTTTTAAAGTGGATGATCCCTGTTCAGGTGTTAAATTGAGACCTGCATAATCGGTCAGATTTGCTTCATGTATCGTCAGGTACAGACTGTCATTCACTTGCATGGTCAAAGGGGTGGAAACAGTATCCAGGCTTGTTACCGGTGCTTTTTTATATAGATGTTCAAAATAATTGGTGTGGTTTGTTGGGATGGACCATGTTTGAGGATTACCTACCAATGCAAATTCAGTAAGTTCATCCATGATGGTGAAATCAGTCAGATTAGATTGTTTTGGAAACACGTACCTGAATCCTACTCCATCATTGAAAACTCTGAAAACAATAGACAATTTACGTTTCAGGCCATTATTTTCTGCCAAATGAATCGTCAATTCATTATAGGTATTATCAACTGTCGTTTCTTCACCCCAGGGTTGGTACCATTTTCCACTAAAAGATGTTGATTCGGTACTCTCTATTCCGAAATCTTTATTTAAAGCATCATTTCCTTTAAGAATAAAACCTAAAAAAGACTTTTCAATGATCGTTTTATTTCCTTTTGTTATCTTATAATAGGGTTTTCCTTCCTCAATACCGGCTTCTACTTTTATCTTTCCATCAGGTGAGTTTACTGCTTTTATGCCGACACGTGCGCACGAGAAAGTAACCAGTAAAAAAAAGGAGAAAATGATACTACATGTATTCCTCATGATATTTAATATTTCGTTATTATTCAATTATATTCTTCGTCGTTAAATACATTTGCCTTCCTTTCGTAATTGATTCAAAATAAAAGCTGTATTTCCGGATTTCCTTTTTATTGCTATAATGTTGCAAAAAAAATATCAGATTGTTATTTACCGTGATCCCATAAATTGTCATCATGGGTTTTCAGAATTATTTATATCCGGAGGAAATGAACAGACCCATCCCTGTTTTTTTTTGTTTTATAAATGCACCATTGAACACTGGTGAACTCGTTAAATCCATGACCTTCTTTGCAGTTTTCAAAAACAGGAATTCAACTGTTACGATACCTGAATCACGAATCCGGGAACCATAAAAAGGTAAGAAAATGAATTAAAGATTCACCCTGAAATGCACTGCGAATATAAAGATTATCGCTTTGGCTGCAATTTGAACAAAAAAAAGATATAATTATTTAATGAATTAAATAATTATATCTTTTTGATTTTAAGATGTTTGTAATAATTCCTACATAAATAAATATAATGAGAATATACAGTAAAAGTTGTGAATTTGTACTAATTCCTACGATATGACAATGTACAATTATTAAAAATATTGAAGAATATTAAGTATCCGATTTGACTGATTTTATTTCCATTATTTTTTGTTCAAATAATTCATTTTGAATGATTGATTTGTTTTTAATTTTTGTTTTATAAGTATTAATAGTATGAATGGAATAGTTCAAAAACTTGCCGATTTTTTCACTTTCAAAGATTCCTAACCTGATCAATGCAAAAATACGCATTTCAACAGTCAGGTTCCCATTTTCAATACCCATATGAACGATTTCTTCAGGAGGAAACAAGAGCTTATATTCATTAATAAAATCCGGGAAGAGTTTTAAGAAAGTCTCATCGAAGGAGGAATACATGTTTTTACGTTCAATGATCATATCAGCTTCTTTGAACATTTTTGCGAAGTCATCAAATTGTCTTAAAGCAACTTTACGGTTTATCAAACGGTACATATGTTCAAGTTTATCAATGTATTGGTAATTTACATAGAAAAAATGACCTATATACTTGTCTTTAATTTTGTTTGCTTCCGACAGTTCGGAATTTGTCATTAATACTTTTTGGTTTTGTTCCTGAATAGTACGCCTGGCAATATTTAATTTTTTAAGTTGTTTGCGAATAATTAATGTGGCACCCAAAAAGAGGATAAATAAAATGGTGACTGAAAAAACAAGCCATATCAATAGATTTCGTTGACGTTCAAGGGAATCGAAACGCTCTTTCTCAATAATTGGTAATATGGAACTTATCTCAATTTTTCGATGGCGGGCATTATAGAAATTAGCGTCATCCATGGCTAATTTAATATATTTATTCGCCTGGTTAATATCACCGTGCGACTGATATAAAAGTGTTGCCAGGTTACGCATGGCTACAGTTTCTTTTGTTGCTGATTTTATATCGGAAATAGCAGCTTTAATCAGATTAATCACCGCATCTTCATGTTGATTGGTCAACGAATTGATATAGGCAAGACTGGAAGCTGCAATAGCATCTTCATGGTTATCGTTTGAAGTTCTTAATACTTCTTTGAATGCATCCATCGAGCCGTTATAGTCTTTCTGCTTCATCTTCATCAATCCCAATGCCGACCAATATTCAACCGTATTGACCGGTATAAGGGGGATTGCCTTTTCACTGTATTTATTGCCTTTCTCAATATAATCCGCTTTAAATGGTTCAACTCCGTTATAGTCAGCCATATCATAATATAAACGGGCCATTATTTTATAATAATCCAGTTTTGTTCCCTGACTCAGGTCATCGATATCACTGTCTTTGACCATATCAAAAGCTTCCTTAAACAATCCTGAGGATAAAAAACAAAATACCAACCTGACTTTTGCTTCAAGTATTTTATCCGGATTATTTAATTTATTGGCTATATTTAACGTTTTTATAGCATAAACATATGCAGAATCGTATTTATACGATTTATACTCTTCAAATAAAGCGGCATAATGATTCAATTGATCATAACTGATAACGGGTGCTGCCTGCAATTCATTCTTTATTTTATGAATTTTGTTTTCTTTTAAATTCATATAATAACTGCTTCGGGCTATATACTTATCTAATTCAACGAACATTGAATCAACACGTTCGGCATGCAACAGGGTTGTAAACCTGAGACATAAAATAATTAATAGAATTTTTTTGTGATTTCTTTTCAAAACAGTAGTATTAAATATTTTTGCGAAAGATAGATATTTATTCCGAATAAAGCAAAATTAATGTTACTTCACTTTGAAATAAAAATCAAATAGAATCAAAAGTTATTTAAGCTCTTCGGAATAGGGGGTTTTAGGAACATTTCCCTCAAAGAAATGGCTTCTTGATCAGGTACAATTTCAATTGCCTTATTTATATAAAAAAGTGCCTTCTTCTCATTATTCTGAATTAGACACAATTTACCTGCCAGTAAAAAATACTCCTGATCATAAGGGAACTCCAGACAAAGACCTTCCATGATACGTAACGCATTTCCAGTATCTTGTTTTTGTTTATAATAATTATAAAGAGAACGCATAGAATCATACCAGTTGATCTGTCTGACCGCACAACCTCCGGCCAGTTGTTCTTCAAAAGTCCGGATATGTGTTGGATCTTCTTTGGGAATGGGTAAATTAAAGGGCCATTGTTCTTTTAATAACCAAATGGATATTCGTCCAAAAATAGTATCAAAAGCAGTAAAAGGATAATCTCCTGCAGAAATGGATAATGAAAGATTATTATTTTTCATTTCAGGGAATATGTCCGATTGATCCAATTCCTTATAAAAAGCATCGGAGAGAAGTTGCTGACCAGTCAGGTTAGGATGGACATGTTCCAATAATAAAGTTGAATCCATTATGCCATGAGGCGAATTGAGTTCAAATTCAGTTACAGCATCCACAAAATGAACATTCTTTATTTCCTTTGCGTACTTTTTAATCAGGATATTCATCATTTCCGGCGCACGGAAAGGCAGTTCATCATATTCCTTCGCTAATTGATAATGTTTTTTAGCTGAAAGATAGTCACCTTTGGCATATGCAATATTGCCGGTACAGAATTGGTTTTCGGCACTATATTGTCCGGTGCTGCTGATAAAGGGTTTTATATCTTTTTGATTATAGACCAGGTTACTGATAAACACCGGGATATTACGACTGCTGAATAATTTCAAAAGGGCAGTCATATTGAAATCAAATTGATGGATCCCTTGCTTAAATTCGTTGGAGTTATAGGAGATGGATTGATCATGTGCCATTCTTTCCATTAATGTCAATGAATAATCGGTTGTTTTGGCATCCGTTCCCTTTAATCTGGCTCCGAGCCTGGATATCAACTGACCCAGTTTAAATTCTTTGACTCCCAACATTAGCCTTACCCAGTTGGGATTTCTTCCGATAAAGCTCGAAGATGCAACTCCCAATGCTCCGTAATATTCATTATGCCCAGCATAAATCAGAATGGCATCAGGCTGATAATTAATCAATTGCTTGGAAAAATCAAACAGGGTATACGAATTAACTGCCGTAAGTGATAAGTTGATGATTTCAAAATTTATAGTTGGATATGCAAATTGCAACCGGTATTTCAGCATGCGTGTAAATGCACCGTTATGCATATACGGAAAACCGACAGAAGAAGATTCCCCAAGAACAAAGAATCGGATTGTACCGGGTCTTTTCTTTTTAAGGAAAAGCTCATTATTACCCTGTGTTGCATTTTCCTGAATAGTAAAGTATTTTTTTGAAATTTCAGGGTTTAAATAGTAATACATACCTGTTTTATCTTCAACAAAAAGTTTCGTGTCATAGCCGTAATGACACAAATATAAAATAATATTTACAAGTATCAATACTATAAAAGGCAGTAAAATTGCTATTGTTTTGAACATCCATTGCCTTGGATATTTCCTTTTAGTTTTCAAATCAGTGTTGGATAATTTAAATTACATTATTATGTTCGAAGTATTATTCAATGTGAAATGAATAGAAAGAAACCACCTTCAAAAAAGCAGGTGGTTGCAGATAAAGAAACTGTATTAATAGCCCTCGGATTGTTTAATAGTACCGTGATACCGATCTATTTCTGTTTGAGGAATAGGTTGAACGTAATAACCTATGCCATTATAGATAAGTGTCCCGCTGCGGGTTGTTTTATAGTAGGATACTTCCTGTGGCCCTAATTCCCAACGACGTACATCAAACCACCACTGTCCCTCTGCAAACAATTCAGCCCAACGCTCGTACTTCAACACATCAGTCTGTAAATAATCAGGATTCCCGTTAGCCATTGTGCCTGAAGCCATTGTTGAATCATTAAAACTTTTGTAGTCAACAGGTGAGGGACTATCACTCGGATAACCATAAGCACGACGATGCACCTTGTTCACATATTCCAACGCTTTAGTTGGAAGTGAATCTTTTAATGCTTCGGCATAAAGTAAATAAATATCTGCTAATCGTACAACCGGATAGTTAGCAGGGCTGCTGAAATTCAATTCACTTTCAGTTCCCACTCTGTTTGTGAATTTTTTGTGATTCCAGGACAGAATTTGAGGCATGCTGTTCAATGCCGGTGACCTGTCATAAAATGTTACTCTTCCTAATGCATCCATAAATGTATCTACATAAGGTTGACCGGCACTAACATATAAACGTGGATCGGCCTTTTGGTTAGTACGGATATCAATGCTTTGGGCTGTATATGCAGGATCAATAATCCAGGGTATATTTGTAATTGACCTTGTACCTGTTTTCACAAAACCCGGATTGTGAATTCTGTTTCCGGGAGCCGGTAATTTAAAGCCGAAGCGGCGTAAATTAGCATCATGAACATAATTATTACCCCAACCACCTGTGGAGTTTGTAATAATATCGTACGATGTAGTAGAAGCTTTATCGCGGAAATCAAGATTTAGAGGCCATGGAGCAAATACCATAGGCATTCCACTACCCGTTGTGTATCCTGCCCAAGGGCCGTTTTGTTTTAGGTTTTCAGTCATATCAATTTCGTAAAGGTTTTCTTTATTGAACTCATTCTTAGGATCTCCATAAAACATATTTTGATATATAGTGGGAGCAACTAAAACCTTTCCACTGTTATTTATGATGTCTTCTATAACCGGCACTGCTTTTCCGGGATAACGGGCCTGCATATATACTTTTACTAAAAGACCTTTTGCTGCCCATTCTGTAGCACGTGTCAGATCGCTGTTATATCCTTTAAGTAAAGGAATTGCTTCGTTTAGAGTGCTTATAACAAAATTCCACGAATCTTTTGTGGTTGCACGTGGCGGCATCATTTGATCTATCGTTGTTGGAACTTTATCTATAATGGGAAGTCCTAATCCACCGTTTTTACTTTCTATTTCAAAGAAGATTTGTCCGTGCCAGTAAGCAAGTGCCCTGTTAAACAAAGCCTGTCCCTTCATATAGTTAAGTGCTGTTGAATCTGCAGGATGAATTGTCCTGACCTTTTCAATGCCTTCCAATGCAGCATTTGATAATTGGATCCATCTCATAATATCCGAATAGGTTTGGGTGTTATAAGGACAATCCGTATTCGTATTATTACTCATTTGAGTAGCTCTGCTATCGTAGGTACCATCTGTATCGGAGGTATGATCATAAAGATAAATTCCCATTGGGAACCAATAAAAAGCATATAACCCTTGTGTATGGCTACCGGCATAACTGGAAGTCAGCATTAAATTCACCTCATCCACTGTAGTTGGGAATATAGCCGAAGAAACTGATCCTTTGTCTGCAACATTAAGAAAATCCGAACATCCTGACAGTACCACAGTCAGAAAAACGATACGAATGAGATGATAAATTATATTTTTCATATACATATATTTTCTGTGTTAATCAATTCGTTAATTAAAAATTTAAATCAATACCAAATGATATTAAACGGGATGGTAAATAACGATTAGGATTATCTACTCCACGCTGTAAAACTGATTGCTGGGAGGCATTAACTGCAGGTTGTGTAAGTGCTGTACCTGCTATTTCAGGGTCAATGCCTGTATAGTTTGTAATTGTAAATACATTTTGTGCACTTAAATAGATTCTTGCATTGCCGAACCCTGTATTTTTGAGAAAATTATTAGTTAAAGAATAACCTAAAACCAGATTTTTTAATTTAATATAATCCCCTTTTTCTACCCAAAATGAAGAAGTGGTTGTATAGTTCTGGCTTGGATCATTAACCCATTGATTGTTGGAATCAAACATCCCGGCGCGAGGCATATTTGTCAAACCGTTGGAACCAAAGTATGAATCGTTGAAAATAGCTGTAGTCGTATTACCGTCGTTAGCAAAGGTTTGTGTGCTTCCAAGGCCCACTGAGCTTCCACCCTTTACAGCATTATAGATATCAAATCCAAAAGCTCCCTGAAATTGCAGACTTAAATCAAACCCCTTAAATTCGAATTTCATGTTAATTCCACAGACTGCTTTAGGCCACGGATTACCAATATTAGTTTGACTATTTGCGTTTACATATCCTTGTCCAAAATCGTCAAAAATCAAGTCACCTACACCGGTATTTTGTTTCCAGTAATATGGCTGGCCTTTTGCAACTGCTTTAGCATTGTAGGCATCCACCTGTGCCTGGTTTTGGAAAATACCTATGGCCTTGTAGCCATAGAAGAATCCCATAGCCTGACCATTTTCAGTACGGTTTATTCCATATAGCAGAGGTGCTGCACCTTCATCTCCAAGTTGAATTACTTTATTTTCGTTGAAAGAAATATTTCCGCCAACCGTATAACGGAAGTCTCCTTTCTTGTCAGTCCAGGTTAGCGTAAATTCGTGACCTATATTTTCAACCTGCCCTATATTGATAGGCATTTCAGTATTTATATCCGTATAATAACCAATACCACTGGCCAGTGGAACAACACGCCAATAAAGCATATCTTTTGTTTGACGGTTATAATAATCATACGTAAATGACAACCTGTTATTAAAAAATCCTAAATCAATACCCAGATCGGTTTGATGCACTTCTTCCCATTTAATGTTTGCATTTGGAACTGTAAAGCTCGCCCAGCCTTGTTGTTGAGCAGCACCTCCGTAACTATATAAAATTTGGTTTCCTATGTATGATTGTTGGTAAAGAAACTGAGGGATTCCATCATTCCCTAATATACCCCAACTGGCCCGTAGTTTGGCATTCGACAGCCAATCAAATTTATCTTTTACAAAAGATTCTTCGTTGATTCTCCAGGCACCGTTAATGGAAGGGAAGGTACCCCATCGATTACTCGTACCGAATTTGTCGGAACCATCACGGCGTACATTAGCTGTAAGAAGATATTTACCCAGATAGGAATAATTCAAACGGCCGAAGAAAGACTGGCTTCTTCCAACCCCTGTAAAATCACTTACTGTTGGTGGTGCCAGATTGGTAGATAAATCAAGCGACTCTGCGATAGGAATAGGAAAGCCTGTTACATTTACTGTAGTATTGTATGCATCATATTTTGTAGCTTCTGTTCCTATCATTAATTTAATTTCATGGTTTCCTAATGTTTTATCGTACGTTAAAGTCGCATTATAAGTCAATTCCTGGGATGTACCGGCATTTGATTGCATAGTTGCATTGTTTTGGGAGACAGCCCTAAAATTATAAGCTTCGGAAAAGGCACTGTTAGAAAAACCTGAAAAATTACCGGATGCATTTATCCTTAAATCCAACCCCTTTGTGAAATTCACATTGATATAGGTAAGTGCATTTAAACTGTAATTATTATCTTTATAATGATAAGTTTCTTCAAGCCCATAAAGATTAGGACCATTCAGATAAGATGGAGTAGGTGAATAATTACCCTGGGCATCTACAGGTTCCATCGTCGGAACAGTACGAAATGGAATAGCATTCGTGTAAATGGAGTTGTCTGGTCTTGAAGGGTTGTTCGTCCTTAAACTACCGTAAATATTCTCACCGATAGTTATGTGCTTGTTAAATTTATAGTCAAGGTTTGTTCTGAATGTGAACCGGTCGGCTTTTGTATCCAGAAAAACTCCCTTTTCACTATAGTAACCTCCTGACATGAAAAAGTTAACTTTCTCTGTAGAACCGGACATTGAAACATTATATTCTTGTTCTATGCCTGTATCATACATTACATTCATCCAATTTACATCAGGGAGTGTGGAAGCATCAGTAACTCCTTCGTAACTCAATATATTCTGACCCTCATATCCTTTTGCTTTAATAAAATCGTCCCTGTCTAATAATTTAATATTAGTTGTAATATTCCGAATACCATAACGCGCGTTCGCAGTAACAATTGTTTTTCCTTTTGCTCCATGTTTTGTAGTAATTAAAATAACACCACCTGCAGCTTCCGCACCATAGATAGCACATGAACCGGCATCTTTCAAAACTTCGATTGATTCAACATCACGCATGTTAAAATCAAAACCCGTTCCCTGTTTTACACCATCTACTATATACAACGGCTGCATTCCATTCGTGGAACCTGCTCCCCGAATGACTATGTCTGCTGTTGCTCCCGGAGTACCATCGGTGTTGGTAACCATTACTCCGGCAGACATACTACCGAGGGATTCTGCCAAACTGCTTGATGAGTAATCTTTAATATCGTTTGCATTGACAGAAGTGATAGAACCGGTCAACTCAGATCTTTTTTGCGTACCATAACCTACCACTACTACTTCATCCAATGATTTTGAAGATTCGCTTAATGAAATTAAATAAACATTTTTAGAGTTTGTAATTTTTTCCTCATACGGACTAAATCCGATATATGTAACTTTGATCGTGCTTCCTACCGGAGCAGTCAGTTCAAAACTACCAGCCACATTGGTCACTATACCGGTAGTGGATCCTTCAATGATAACAGTTGCACCAATAATTGGTTCGTTATTGGCATCAATTACTTTTCCGCTTATCTTTTTTAAATTTTGAGATTGTGCGTAACTGTTAGACGCTGAAAAACAGCATATAGCCACGACAAAGAAAATCATACATTTTAATTTGTTTTTCATACATAGTATATTGATTAATTTAACAATTCGCCCTGTTCAGGGTATTTATTTATCCGTTTTTTGATGATTAAACAGTTTCTATATTAATCAGAATCTCTACATTTTATTTTACACGCTTTTGATTCAATGAAGGGCCTAAAATAATTAATCAGCAAAACACAATGTAAAAAACACCTTTTTTATCGTGTAATAAAAGAATCTAATTTGTTAAGATTATCAAACTCAGTTGAACAAAGATACATGGCATAAATATTTTGTAAAAGACTTGCATGAAAAATATAATAACATAATCTTACCATAAATATACATATATTTAATTATCAGATTTATACAGCAATTTATACTAAAAATAATATAAATTAAATATAAGAAGCAAATGGAGGTATTTTGGATGATTGAGTGTAGTGTTTGGTTAATTGGGTGAGTAGGTAGATTAAGTGATTAGGTAATAGTATAAAATGTAACTTATTGGGTTAATTATTAACAAGTGATTGGATATCGTTTGATTTGGAAATTGTTTGATTAATATTAATGGCAGAAATCATTAGGAGCCACATAATGATGTTAGACAATAGTATATTGAACAGGACTTCAAAATTGACAATAGATCTTTAAAATTGCAAACTTAAATATAAAAAACCGTTTTATTTTTCTTCTCATCAAAGCTATTCAAACTGTTGATCAGTTAGAGTTTATGTTTTTTATTGCTTATATTTTTTTTATAAGATGTTCTGTTTCTACATCAATTTGCTAACTTTGTTCAATAAAGTCCATTAAGTAAATTCGATGATTTGATTTGTCATTATTAGTATACTGAATTATCAGAATTAATTGATTGAACAGTATTAAAAGCTCTATCATAAATAAAAAAAGAGTAACATGAAAAAGTCCGGACTGTTTTTACTTGCATATTGTCTGCTTTGTTTGTCGGATAGTTATGCTCAACAGGTATCCTTTCCCGACGATCCAAATGGAAGAGGTTATTATAGCCGACCCTACAAAAGATATGAAGCTGAAACAGGAAAATGCCAGACTAATGGTATTATTCTTGAACCGGGTTTTGATCAAACCACAATTCAAAGTGAGGCTTCAAATCAGGTAGCTACTCAATTGGTAGATACCGGATCGTATATTCAGTGGGTTAATGACGAAGCAGCTGATGGATTGACAATCCGCTTTTCGTTGCCGGACAATATTGATGGAAATGGGACTAAAGGTACCCTGGCCCTGTACGTAAACGACATTTACATACAGGATATTAAACTGGATTCATACTGGGCATGGCAATATATATTAAAAAGCGGCAATAAATATCCTGATAATCTGCCATCAGACACCAAATTTCCACGAATGCGTTTTGATGAAATGCATTTAAAATTAACAAGTAAAATCCCTTCGGGTGCCACTTTCAAATTAGTGAAAAAAGATAATAATGCGACAGCCTATACCATTGACTTTGTTGAACTTGAGCCGGTACCCGATCCCGTAACATTCGAATCGATTACAGATACTAATAAGGTAATGTATGATTCATCAACATCATTGGATGTATTTATTTACCAGAATGGAGGCAAAACAATTTATATTCCTGCCGGAACCTATACGGAAGCAAATAAAATTCAAATTCTGAATGATAATACTAAAATCATAGGTGCAGGTATGTGGTATACAGAAATTTATTTCTCTGCTTCATCGGATATCAGGCTTACATATGCCTACAGAGGGATTCAGACAGATAATAACCGGGTTGTTATCGATGGTTTGTATTTAAATACAATCAACAATAAGAGATATTATGACAACAACCCCAGTTACGAAGTGGGAAAAGGATTTATGGGAGGCTTTGGATCCAATTCAATTATCCGCAATACATGGGTTGAACATTTTGAGTGTGGGGCATGGATTGCTAATTACGATGGGAAAGGTGCCAACAATCTGTTGGTAGAAAACTGCCGGTTTCGGAATAATTATGCTGATGGATTAAACCTTTGCTACGGAGTTGAAAATGCTCTGGTACAAAACTGTAGTTTCAGAAATAATGGGGACGATGATATGGCATCATGGTCGACAGGTGAAATGTGCATAAACAATACATTCCAATATAATACAGCTGAGAACAACTGGCGTGCCTCCAGCTTAGGTTTTTTTGGAGGACAACAAAACAAAGCCCTGAATTGTGTTATTATCGACCCTATGGAAGCCGGGCTAAGAGCAACTTGTGATTTTGCAGGAACTGGCTTTAGTACGGTTGGTTATAATGAATTTCGTAATATCTCTGTTTATAAAGGTGGAGTGGCAGGTGGTATTGCTGGAATCAGTGGTGATTTGTGGGGAAATCAACAAGGGGCAATTCAGTTAAACAGTAGTTCATACTACAATCTGACAAATATTAAACTAGATAGTATCAACCTTTATAATTCTAAAAATAATGCTGTATATATTGGTAGTGGAAGTGGTTATAAGATTGTCAACCTCATCATGAATAATATCAGTATTGATGCGACAGGTCAATACGGGATATATTATAATGGGGCAAACGGAAACGCCTCGTTTTGTAACATTTCATACTCAAATATAGGAACAGGTGTTAATACAAACAATAAACCTCTGGCATTTACATTTATTGAAAACTGCAATGATACAGCGGTTCCGGTTATCACAATGAATGATCTCCGGATTATTTTAAACAATGATACACTCACAATTTCAGGTTTTATAAACTCATCCGTTTCCCTGTTTAACATGTTAGGGGAAAAATGCTGTCAAACAGCTATTCTGTCCAATGAGGCTGTTTTCCCAAATTTAAGACCCGGCATTTACCTCGTCCGGTTGGATACCTTCAACAAAGCGTTAAAAGTATTGGTCAGATAGTGAACCAATTTAGTTCGTATCAAATGGAACGATCCAACAGGTTAACTTATCAGTTTGGTTCAACTCTATCCTGATTTTCATACCGGATAACAAATACTTTCATCCCTCTTTTCTTTCCTTATACTGCTTGCATTACACAGTAGGGAATGACTTCGTCCAAAAACTAATGTTGTATCTGTCCTGAATTCAACCTTACTTTATAAAAAACACAGTTGGATTCTGGACACTTATACTGATCTGCAAAATGTAATTTAAATATATACACCCTTCTGACTCTAAAATTAAATAATCAAAATAACAAACCATACTTTAATATCAGATTTTATCGGTTATCAAAATGCACTCATATAAAAGTTTAAAACAGGTAAATCTCCTTCATTAAGTTGATTTCATCCTTTTCAGGATCAATAATTCGTGAATATCCTTAACAAAACCTGATGTATACCTTATCCTTATGTAGAAAGACAAGATTATCCTTATTAAATAACGGATTATGATGAAATAAGGATTCATAGATATTTAATGATCTATTTGTTAATCTACAAAACCTTAATTTCAATGTTTTGTCAATTATTAATTGTTAATTATTTACTTATATTCATTCTTGATACAATAGACGATTATTCATTTTTGTGTGTTTCACATGTAATACATTCAGGTGTCCAATGTTATTTTTTGTTCTTGTTATATTATAAATACACAGTTTTCGTGTATTATTTTCTCTTTTAGATTTTATATTCTACTTATATTTATTCGGGTATAAAACGAAGCAACTATTTGTATATGTGATGTTTGAGTTTATTTTATTTTATACATTTTTATATATATTATATACAAAAAATTATTAACACTTAATCCATATATCTTTGTCAATAAATTTTATTTTGATTTAATAATCCAAATTAATTCATTTATTTACTTAATTCAAATTAATTCTTATGAAAAAGATTACTTTATTTATTTCCGTCTTTTTAATGGCGTGGACCGTGAATGTAAATGCACAACTCAACAATCCTAAAGATGCAAATGGGAACCAGATTTTCAAATGGGATTGTGCAAGCAATCAGTTTGCAACTGCAAACAATTTTGAAATCGACGAAACTATCGTTTTTGCGGTAGATGTAACAGGTACACCTCTTGAAGCATGGCTTGCTGCAACAGCTCCAACAGGTCAGACCCGATCAATTGGTTTTGATTTTAATACCCAATGGGGCGGCGGAGGTTGCGATGGCCGTTTTATTAAAATTAAAGGGAATATCTATGGGGCGACTTTAAATTTCGCACAATTAATTACATCCAGACAAAACCAGGTTAAACTATTAAATGTTGGCGATGCTGTAACCGGTGGCAATGCTTTTACTATTGGTGAAATAGTCAATCTTAACAGTAACATCTTCGGATTTGCTTTCACAGCTACTGATCCCGGTGCAGATTGGTGGGAATTACCATTGCAGGGTGCATCAGGGGCCACTTTAACAACTGCACCTTATACAGGAACAAAAACTTCTGTCGCATTTTACAAAACTGACACTGATGATTCAAATTTTTTCCCGGGATCTTTTACCGACTGGATGGGTTATGCAGCTCCTTGTGCAACAATACCTACAGCTGTAAAAAATGTATTCGTTTCCAACTCTCCCGTAGTTGCCTATGAATATTACAGTATTCTTGGAGATAAACTTAGCATTAAACCGGTAAGCGGAATGTTTATTCAAAAATCAATCAGGGAAGATGGAACTTCTTCAACAATTAAAGTATTTAAACAGTTAAAATAAACTTTAATCGATTTAAATATAACAAGATAAGCGAAGCGTAAGTGCTTCGCTTATCTTGTTTTTATACACACCTGATTTCTAATTTAGATTTGGGAGTAAGAGATTTAATATTAACCATTTTGAATCGTGACTATATTTTATTTTTGTTTATAATGTCAACAATACAATTTTTGAAAGCGAATCACAAAAGTCACCAGAGTCCCAATTGCCCCACTTGTTGTTTATTTACCAATAATCCGGACTGTTGATGAGGTTCATTGCCGGATATTTTTCACTTCATCACAATCCAGATCACTCTCAATAAGTAAATATCCGGGGCAAATCTATTTTAATCAGTAATTGTGTTAATGACGCAATTTGCATATATACCTGTCTGATAATATATTATATAAATTTACTGCCTTTTTTATGGTTCAATCATTTGTTAGTATTTTAGCTTTTACTATGAACTAAAAACCTTGCCAACTCGTTTACAAATTCGTATCTTTGCAAGTTAATTCAAAACCCGTTTTTTACTTATTATAATTAGTCTTGACAACAAAAACGAATATACAACCCCTCGCCACTTCAGAGAAAGTAGAAGTGATCGGAGCCCGGGTTCACAACTTAAAAAATATCGATGTTTCCATTCCGCGTGATTCTTTGACTGTAATTACAGGTCTTAGTGGCAGTGGAAAATCATCTCTTGCTTTCGACACCATTTTTGCTGAAGGTCAACGCCGTTATATTGAAACATTTTCAGCTTATGCGCGTAGTTTTCTGGGCAATATGGAACGCCCTGATGTGGATAAAATTACAGGGTTAAGTCCGGTAATTTCCATTGAACAAAAAACCACCAATAAAAACCCACGCTCAACAGTAGGAACCACAACAGAGATTTATGATTTCCTGCGTCTGCTTTTTGCCCGGGCGGGTGAAGCATTTTCGTATGTAACAGGGGAAAAAATGGTCAAGTATTCGGAAGATCAGATTGTTGATTTGATTCTGAAAGATTACGAAGGGAAAAAAACTTTTTTGCTGGCACCTTTGGTACGCGGGCGTAAGGGCCATTATAAAGAATTATTTGAACAAATCCGGAAAAAAGGCTATCTGAATGTCAGGATTGATGGTGAAATCCGCGAAGCTACCCATGGACTGAAAGTGGACAGGTATAAAAATCACGACATTGAGGTGGTGATTGACAAGTTGTTAGTTTCTGAAAAAGACCGCAAACGATTGAAAGAATCGATGCAAAAAGCCATGCAACAGGGAAACGGAATTGTTATGTTACTTGAAAAAGACACTGACGTAGCCCGTTATTTCAGTAAGATGCTGATGTGCCCTACCAGCGGAATTTCATACGACGAACCTGCTCCTCATAATTTTTCATTCAATTCACCCCATGGAGCCTGCCCGAATTGCAAAGGACTTGGGTTTGTGAATCAAATTGACATGGATAAAATTGTTCCCGACAAGAAACTAAGTATCTATTCGGGAGGTATTGCTCCTCTGGGAAAACATAAAAGCAGTACTATTTTCTGGCAAATTGAAGCCATACTCGAAAAATACGATTGCACGTTAAGAACTGCCATCTCCGGCATTCCCGACGATGCTATGGACGAAATAATGAACGGTACGGATGAACGGCTTCATATTAAAAATCAATCTATCGGGACAAATTATTTTCTTAGTTACGATGGCATCCTGAAATACATTGAAATGCAAACTGAGAACGGGGCATCGGCAACAGAACAAAAGTGGGCAAATCAATATTCAAAATCCGTTATTTGCCCTGAATGTAACGGAGCCAGATTGCGCAAAGAATCGTTGCATTTCCGCATGCATGATAAGAATATTGCACAACTGTCAGCAATGGATATTGCTGAATTATCAGCATGGCTTGATAATGTAGAAGAATTTTTATCGGAAAAACAAAAAGCAATTGCCGTAGAAATTTTAAAAGAAATCCGGACACGACTGCAATTTCTGCTGGATGTAGGATTAAGTTATCTCTCACTAAACCGGAGTTCACAATCCCTTTCAGGTGGTGAGAGTCAACGCATCCGACTGGCTACTCAAATTGGTTCCCAACTGGTCAATGTACTTTACATACTCGATGAACCAAGTATCGGATTGCACCAACGGGATAACCAAAGGCTGATACATTCGCTGAAACAGTTACGGGATACAGGCAACTCGGTCATAGTAGTTGAACATGACAAGGATATGATGATGGCTGCCGATTATGTAGTGGATCTGGGGCCACAGGCCGGACGACTTGGTGGCGAAGTGGTCTTTTCGGGTACGCCTCAGGAAATGCTGCTGGCGAATACACTGACTTCAGATTATCTGAATGGTAAAAAACGCATTGAAATACCTAAAAAACTACGTCAGGGGAACGGAGAATCAATTACAATTAAAGGTGCCAGCGGCAATAACCTGAAGAATATAAATGTCACTTTTCCATTGGGCAAAATGATTTGTGTTACAGGCGTATCAGGTAGTGGAAAATCTACACTTATAAACGAGACTTTACAACCTATCCTCAGTCAGAGTTTTTATCATTCTCTACAGGATCCGTTGCCATACGATAGCATTGAAGGGTTGGAAAATATTGATAAAGTAGTAGAAGTAGATCAATCACCCATTGGTCGTACTCCTCGCTCAAATCCGGCTACCTATACCGGTGTCTTTTCTGATATACGAAATGTATTTGTAACATTACCTGAAGCAAAAATAAGGGGCTATAAACCCGGACGTTTCTCATTTAACACTGCCGGCGGCCGGTGTGAAGCATGTGGGGGAAACGGTTACAAAACCATTGAAATGAATTTTTTACCTGATGTGTATGTTCCCTGCGAAAGCTGCGATGGCAAACGGTATAATAAGGAAACACTTGAAGTACGGTTTAAAGGGAAATCAATTGCTGATGTCCTGAACATGACTATTAACCAGGCTGTCGAATTCTTCGAAAACCAACCTAATATTCTGAACAGAATCAAAACTTTGCAGGATGTGGGCCTTGGTTATATTAAACTGGGTCAATCAAGCACAACACTTTCAGGAGGCGAAAGCCAACGGGTAAAACTGGCTACCGAATTATCAAAAAGAGACACCGGAAAAACATTGTATATACTGGATGAACCAACCACCGGGTTGCATTTCGAAGATATACGCGTGTTGCTTGGAGTGCTGAACCGGCTTGTGAACAAAGGGAATACAGTGATTATCATAGAACATAATATGGATGTGATCAAAACAGCCGATTATATCATTGACATTGGTCCTGAAGGAGGTGGAGCAGGTGGAAAAGTCATTTGTACCGGGACTCCTCAGGAAATTGCAAAACACCCTACAAGTGAGACAGGGAAGTTTTTGAAAATGGAACTGGAAATGAAATAAAAACAATTACTTTTTTGATTACTATAAACCAGTTAAGTAGTCATTGATAGTTAAATGATCTGATTGTTAACTACAAAAGATTTAATTTCAGCACCTTGTCAATTTTTAATTATTAATTTTTAATTATTAATTAGTTACATGTTCATGCTGTTTTCGATTCACATAAAAATAAACTAATTTTGTATTAAGTTCAATAATAATTTTCAATCTATCTCATTCATTATGGCCGGACCACAGAAAGACACTAAACAAAAGAAAAAAGTACTTTTTATAGATCGTGACGGAACAATTCTGGTTGAACCGCCTGTGACTTTTCAGGTGGATAATCTGGAGCAAATGGAATTCATACCGGGTGTTTTGCGTAATCTGTATTTTATTCGTCATAAACTCGATTTTGAATGGGCCTTGGTAACTAATCAGGACGGTCTTGGAACAGATGTATACCCTCAGAAAAACTTCGACTCAGTACAGGCTAAATTTCTTCAAACACTTGCAAATGAAGATATACATTTCGATAAGATATTTATTGACAAATCATTCCCTGAAGAAAACCTGGCAACCCGGAAACCGGGTATTGCCCTTCTTTCCGAATACTTTTCAGTAAATTATGATCTTGAAAATTCATTTGTTATTGGTGACAGGTCTACCGATATTGAATTAGCTAAAAATCTTGGTTGTAAAGCCATTTATTTGAGTGACGACTGTGAGATTCTCAGAGAAAATGAGTTGTCGGATTATTGTGCACTGCAAACCACGAACTGGAACAAAATTACAGAGTTCCTTTTTGCCGGTGAACGTACCGCTACTATTAAAAGAACTACAAAAGAAACAGATATTTTAATCCATCTCAATCTTGATGGATCAGGTAAATGTTCTATTGATACCGGAATAAAGTTTTTTGATCACATGCTGGAACAAATAGGGAAACATTCAGGTTCTGATTTGTCAATCAAAGTAAAAGGTGATCTGGAAGTCGATGAACATCATACTATTGAAGATACGGCTATTGCTTTAGGTGAAGCTTTTGGCAAGGCCTTGGGCAATAAACGCGGAATTGAACGTTATGGTTTTTATCTGCCCATGGATGATTGTCTGTGTTCTGTAGCAATCGATTTTGGAGGACGCTCCTGGTTAGTGTATGATGCGAATTTTAAACGTGAATTTATTGGTGATTTACCCACAGAAATGATCTTCCACTTTTTCAAGTCATTCAGCGATGCAGCAAGAATGAATCTGAATATCAAAGCCGAAGGAGATAATGAACATCATAAACTGGAAGGTATTTTTAAAGCCCTGGCAAAATCTATTAAAATGGCAGTTAAAAGAGATATTTACCGGTATGAATTGCCAAGTACCAAAGGAATCTTATAATTTACAATTTAACTACTTATTACCAACTATAAACTATAAACTTCTATCTATAAACTATTTAAATGAATTTTTCTCTTCGTAACATTTTCCCAACTTTCATTTTTCTCATTTCATTTCTGTGTCTTCAGGCTCAACCTTCAACTTCAGAACGGCCACGTTTGGTAATAGGAATAATGATCGATGGGTTGCAACAGAAACATCTGGATATGTTGTGGAATTATTTTGATCCAAATGGATTTAAAAAGATCATCAGCCAAAGTGCAAACTGCCGGAACGTTTCATACAATATCGTTTCAGCAGGTAATGCATCGGATATTGCCTGTGTTATGACCGGTTCAATTCCTTATTACAATGGTGTGGTCGGGAATACTTTTTACAACAGAGGTGAAAATGAAACACAATCAATCTTAGCAGACGACAGTCAGACAGGTATCGGTACAAGTCAGACTTTATCAGCTCATAAAATGCTTTCAAGTACTGTGTTTGATGAACTAATGTTGACGTATCCCGGAAAATCCAAATGTTATGTTGTTGCACAGGGGGCAGAAGAAGCAATTATGCTGGGAGGTCATACCGCAAACAGTGTAGTCTGGATGGATGATGTAAATATGAAGTGGGTAACAACCGGTTATTATAAAGACGGACTGTCGCACTGGGCTGATGATATGAATGTTAACGGGGGTTTTAAGGCTTATGCAACACGTATCTGGGAACCATTATACAATATAAATACCTATATTTCAAAGCCTGTAAGAGAAAATAAAAAAGCTGGTTTTATATACGATCCAACTTCAAAAAAAAACCGTTCTTCAGTTTCAATTCTCAGGAATACACCTTCAGCAAATAGTTTAGTAGCCGATTTAGGAATGAAGATCTTTACTGAAGAACAATTGGGAAGTGATAAATACCCTGATGTATTATTGCTTCAGTTCAGTGTAAGAACTCCTTTCGAGAGAACAACAGCACTACAGTCCGCTGAAAAAGAAGATATGTACCTTCGTCTTGACAAAGACATTCAAAACATTCTTCATAGAATTGACAGTAAAATCGGACTGGATAAAACTTTAATTTTTATGTTTGGAAATCAAACAGAAATACATTCACCAACCGAATTGGGTGAAAATAAAATTCCTGCCGGTTATTTTAATGCTGACCGTTCACTTGCATTGTTAAGCTCCTATCTAATGGCAATATATGGGCAACAAAAATGGATTTCAGGATATTATGGAAAGAACATCTTTCTGAACAGAGAAAAAATAGAAGAGAAAAAACTAAGCTTAAGTAGTGTACAACAGACAGTTGCCGATTTTTTGCTTAATTTTGAAGGTGTTCAATCGGCTTTTACTTCTTCACAGGTTTTGAATATGGGTGAAAATGCAAACTCAGATATGACCCGGGTAAGAAATTCCATAAATAAAAATTGTGTTGGAGATGTCATTATCACCTTGATGCCCGGATGGTTGGAAGTGGATAATAAAAATAATCCGGTCGGCGAATCAAATGCCATCATTTCGTATACGCCACTCTATTTCAGCGGTTGGCAAATAAAACCGCAAATCATTGCAACATCCTATCGAACAACCGATATTGCCCCTACTTTATCGCGTTTGTTGAATATTTCCTTACCAAATGCATGTATCGGAAAACCAATTGAAGAAATAACAAAATAAAGCAGAATATTTCTATGTTTGAAAGGTTTAAAAAGTTTGAAAGGTTTGAAAGGTTTGAAGGTTTGAAGGTTTGAAAAGTTTTTACGTTCAATTGTAAATAGTAAATGATTAAATAGTAAATAAGATGACTTATAATTTTGACGAAATCATAGACCGCCGGAATACCGGTGCTGTAAAAGTAGAGCGTTGCAAAGCACTCTATGGTTCAGAAGATGTATTGCCGCTGTGGGTAGCCGATATGGATTTTCGTACTCCTGACTTTATCTTTGAAGCGATTCGTGAAAGGTGTGAACATCCGATCTTAGGATATTCAATGCCTCCAAAAGAATTTTATCCCTCTCTGATTACCTGGATTATTGATCATCATAACTGGCAGGTTAAGCGTCAATGGATCGGCTTCCTACCTGGTATTGTTCCCGGGCTTTCATTTGCTGTTCAATCGTTGACAAATGAAGGTGACGAAATAATTGTACAACCTCCTGTATATTATCCTTTTTTCCATGTGGTTCAAAATAACAAACGAGTATTGGTAAACAATCCTTTAAAAACTATCAACGGGAAATTCGAAATGGATTTTGAAGATCTTGAAAGTAAGATAACTTCAAATACAAAGCTGTTTATTCTTTGTAATCCACATAATCCCGGTGGACGTGTCTGGAGCACAGAAACCCTGAGACAACTGGCTGAAATATGTTCAAGACATAATATCATTGTTGTTTCGGATGAAATTCATGCAGATATGGTTTTAAAGGGTCATAAACATATTCCTTTTGCAACAGTTTCGGAGGCTGCAGAACAAATAAGCCTGACTTTTATGGCTCCAAGCAAAACATTTAATATGCCAGGATTAATCAGTTCGTCATATATCATTCCGAATCCTGAGTTACATAAAAGATTTGTCGATTTTATGGAAGCATCCGAATTAACGGGAGGGAATATTTTTGCCTATGCCGCAACGGTAGCCGCTTACGAAAAAGGGGAAGAATGGAGAAAACAAATGCTCGGTTATGTACAGGGAAATATCGATTTTATAGTTGATTTTCTGAAAACAAATATCCCGCAGATAAAACCCATGATACCTGAAGCATCTTTTTTAATTTGGTTAGACTGCAAAGAGTTAGGGATGGAAACCGATGATTTGTTCGATTTCTTTGCTCAAAAAGCAGGATTAGGGTTAAACAAAGGAACTACTTTCGGCCAGGGTGGAGAATATCATCTACGTCTGAATGTTGCAAGTTCAAGACTGATTCTGAAAAAAGCAATGAAACAATTGTCGAATGCGGTTAATGGTTGAAAAACGTTCCATGTTCCACGTTCCGCGTTCAGTGTTTCGTGTTCCTGATTGATCAATAAATAACCTTTTCATAGATTTAGGTACATGGAACGAGTAACAATAAATTAAACAAATCAATATATACAATAATTAATGATCTTGTAACGCGGAACGCGGAACGCGGAACACGGAACACGGAACACGGAACACGGAACACGGAATAACTAAACAACAAAACATGGACGTCAGGATTGAACAAACATGGAAAGCAGTTCTTCACGAAGAATTTGAAAAAGATTATTTTAAAGGATTGACAGGTTTTGTACGAAATGAATACAAAACCAAACTGACATTTCCACCTGCACCTCTTATTTTCAATGCATTCGATCAATGTCCGTTTGACAGGGTGAAAGTTGTTATTATTGGCCAGGATCCTTATCATGGTGACGGACAAGCTCACGGACTGTGCTTCTCGGTCAATGATGGGGTTGCCCTTCCGCCTTCATTACTCAATATTTTTAAAGAAATAGAACGTGACTTAGGGAAACCAGACCCTGCAAGCGGGAATTTGACCCGTTGGGCACAACAAGGTGTTTTATTACTCAATGCTACGTTGACCGTTCAGGCTCATATGGCTGGTTCGCATCAGGGCAAGGGATGGGAAACCTTTACTGATGCGGTAATTCATAAACTGGCAACCGAAAAAGAGCACCTGGTTTTTATGCTCTGGGGATCGTATGCACAAAAAAAGGGGGCTTTTATTGATCCGAACCGACATCTGGTCCTAAAATCTGTTCACCCCTCTCCCCTTTCAGCTTACCGTGGGTTTATTGGCAATAACCATTTCTCGTTGACAAACCGCTACCTGAGAGAAAAAGGGAATGAAGAAATTAACTGGTAAATAAACGGGGTTATAAAGAAATCTCATTTTTGCATCAGGTTCTAAATTTCAAATCCCTTCCAAATACCAAAAAAAATCTACAACTTAATTCTAAACTACCTGAGCGTAAGCTCATAAACCATCTATGAATATCCTAAACTATTTTATTCACACCTGTCATTTAGTTAAATAGCAAGAATTTAACTCACTCACTTTTACAGTGACTCTGAATAGTTTCTTAAAGCACATAAAAAAAGAATTTAATTCTTTTTTTATGTGCTTTTTGTTTGAAAAAAAGAGTCCAAAATTACAGGACCGTAATGATATACGAATTAAACGTGTGAATTAAGCAACTCTTTTTCATAATTATGTAATTATTCTTGAATATATATACTAACCTTTGAATACACGTAATAAAAAAAAGAAAATTTAGCTTTCAAAGATTCAAACTACTGAAATTACAGAATATTCATTATCATAATTTAAAGGTTGCTCCGATCATTATTCTACTTTACAAACACTTAATCTTTTTTTATCCAGTATTTGTTCGGAAATGAATGAGTTATTATTTCATCAACAGACATTTATAAATGAGATTAGCTTCCATTTTCTTTGACAGATTTCTTTTCAGAAAAAAAATGATTCTTTAAGAATAAGTTCGGACATTTCAAAATGATTCAGGCATTAAATGCAAAAAACGTCATTTTTTATCTGTTACAACCGTATGAATTTTTCAGCAGATTTTAAAATAAAGAAGTTCTTTTTACCATTTATTTGCAGTAATAAATTGTAAATATAGTATATTTAACAGCTTTGTATCTGAAAGTTAGCTGTTTTAATTTTCTGAAATATAAAAAGAAAGAAGATGTGAGTATGTTTTGAAACATGTTTTTGGAGTGAGTAATTTTGTTTCAGAATAACTCTTTTATTATAACCTCGAAAAAAAAACAAAGATAATTGATGAAGGACGAAGACGAATACATGTATAAGGCCATTCGTAAAGGAGATGTAAAAGCGTTTGAACGCTTTTACAGGAAATATCAACCTCGATTGTTTGTTTATGGCATTGGAATTCTCAATGATGAAGATACTACGAAAGATTTGGTACAGGAAGCCTTTATCACATTTTGGCAAAATACGGATCATATTTTAACAGACTATTCTGTAACAGCCTACCTGTTTAAAATATTCCATAGTAAATGCATTAAACATTTGAGAATGATGGCTATTGAAACAAATTTCTCCCATTTGTCCGAACTTAAAATGCAGGAAATTGAAATTTCTTATTATAATCCGGATAATAACATTATGGGTTCAATATTTATGCATGATGTAGAGAAATTATATGAAAAAGCAATTAGTAAATTGCCCGAAAAATGCAAAGAGATATTTATATTAAGTAATCAGGAAGAATTGAGGAGTTCTGAAATAGCAATTAAATTGGGCATTTCTGTACGGACTGTAGAAAATCAAATATATAAGGCAATACGTATTGTAAGGGAAGAAATGAAAGAATATGCATTACCCCTTGTGAGTTGAAAATGATATGATAAAACTGTTTTAACAGAAAAAAAAGATGATTACGAATATTGAAAATTTATTATTAATAAGGTATTTACGCAACGAGCTTAGTGATACCGAAAACCGACTGGTGCTTAGTTGGTTTCAGGAGAATGAGGCTAATAAGCAATTTCTTTTCGGCTTAAAAGAAGCGTATATGCTTAGCCAATGGGAAGAGTTGCGCGAGAAGGCCGAAACTGAAAATGGCTGGAATGAGCTAAAACAATCTCTTGATACTAAGCATGAGTATTCTATTAATAAATGGGTACGTTTAGGACTCCGGTATGCTGCTATTGCTTTACTTTTTCTTGTCTCCGGCTTTTTAATGCATGATTTAATACTAAACCAACAACCGCAATTCAATATTATCGAAACTGCTTCAGGAAAACAGTCTACTTTAATTTTAAATGATGGAACCAGAGTAACATTGAATGAGAATTCAAGACTAATTTATCCGACAAATTTTAATCAGGATGATCGTAGCGTTACTTTACAGGGAGAGGCATTTTTTGATGTAATACACAATGCAAAAAAACCTTTTATGGTGCATGTACAAAATTATACTGTAAAGGATTTGGGGACCAAATTCGATGTAAATGCTTATCCGGACAGAATTTATTCGTATACAAGTCTTAAAAAAGGGAAAGTACAAATTTTAGATAATGCAAAAGGAAACAAAATTCTATCAGAGCTTCAACCCGGAACTCAATTAGCTTATAACAGGAAAACCGGTGATTACTCTGTAAAGGCAATCGATAAAAATGTTATAGCACAATGGTTACCGGGTAAGATTATTATCAAACATAAAAAACTGACAACTATTGCTCAGATTTTATCAAGTAAATACGGATATACTATTGACGTTAAGAATATTAATTTTAAAAACTTAACCTATAATATCACTATTGAAAACGAACCCCTGGATGAAATTTTAAGTGACATCCATTTCATAACTCCACAAGTAAAATATTCAATTAACCCAGAGAAAAAAACAGTGATTATCAAGTAGTAAAACGGATCATTCAAGTATGATATAATCCGTTATCAGGGAGAATTATGTCAAATAATATAGTATTATAAATAGTTTTTGCGCTGATGTTAAAGTTATTAATCTATCAAAAAATCGATCATGAAAAAAGAAAAAAGAGAAAAGTATTCATTTATAAATGATATTTTGAGCTTTAGTATTAATCTTAAATTTTAAATGAATTATGAACATTTACCGACAAGTAAAGGAAACAGAATTTATTAGAAGTTTTACACGCAGACTTTTCATTGGAGGACGTATGTTAAGTGTACTGATGCTTCTATTTTTAGTACAATTCTTGGTTATTCAAAAGGTCAATGCACAGGACAAAAAAGTCACAGTGCATATGGTTAACGAGCCTTTGGCAAAAGTATTGAATGAATTGACCAGGCAGACAAATTACAAGTTTTTCTATAGTGATAATGATACAGATGAAAACCAGCTTGTGACATTGAATATGGTGAATAAGTCTCTTAAAGAAGCTTTGGAACAACTGTTTAAAGGTAAAAAACTGGGATTCAGGTTAAAAAACGGTCAGATACTATTGTTTAAAAAAAACGAATCAAAACCAAATCAGACGATTGCTGAAGGTAGCACTAAATTAATTCATATTACCGGGAAAGTAACGGATGATAAAGGGGAGGTATTACCTGGTGTGACGGTTATAAATAAGAGTTCAAATACCAGTACGATTGCGGATGTAAACGGGAATTATTCTATTGATAATGTACCTTCGAATGCAACATTAGTATTTTCATTTGTAGGTATGCAAAGCAAGGAAGTTAGTGTGGATAACCAGTCAAAAATCAATGTCGGATTAAGTGATATGTCGAATAGTCTGAACGAAGTTGTGGTACTTGGTTTTGGAACGCAGAAAAAACTGAACGTTACCGGTGCTATATCTACAGTCTCAGGGGCAGATTTGGTAAATAGGCCTGTAAGTAATATTACTAACGCATTAATTGGTAGTACAACCGGCGTGTCCGGACTACAATCAAGTGGCGAACCGGGACAAAACGCTGATAAGATTTATATCAGGGGGATGTCAACTTCCGGAAATTCACAACCACTGATCGTTATTGATGGAGTTGAACAACCTGAGGAACAAGCGTATGCCGAACTAAACGGAATGGACCCCAATGAAATTGCAGGTATCAGTATTCTTAAGGATGCGGCTTCTACGGCTGTATATGGAATACGGGGTGCCAATGGAGTTATTATTGTCACTACAAAAACAGGGAAAATAGGGAAACCGGTTTTTAATCTTTCAGTAAATTACGGATCAACTCAAGCCGTTGATCTCCTCAAACAAGCATCATCCTATGAATGGGCTTCCATGCGAAATAGTGCTATTCAAATTTCTTCCAAAGATTTAGGTAATACCAGTTATAATGCTTATTTATTAAGCCCTGATCAACTCTGGAAAATGCAAAACAACCGGGATTTCACCCCGGCTGAAGTTGCTGATATGTCAGGCCTTACCGATGCTCAACGGGCACAGTTGAATGCAAGCCCTGCTTTATATTATCGGAATAATGATCTTGTTAAGCAAATGTTTGGAAATAATGGTCCTCAACAACAAATAAATTTTAATGTTTCCGGAGGAAATGAACGGGTTACATATTATGCTTCGCTGGGTTATTTTACACAAACCGGAATAGGGCTTGACATGAGTTATGGTGGTGCTAATACTCAATCATCATTTGACCGGTATAATTTCAAATCGAACTTTAATATTCATCTGAATAAAAACACAGAAATATTTTTGAACCTGACGGGCCAATTCGGAACGACAAATTCCTTTGGTGCCCACTCTACTTCAACCGGATCTATACTTAGTTCCAGCGATTTATCAGGTCGGTATATGATGTTGAATCAATATATGATTGAAGGGAATCCCTTAAATTTTTCAGGTCTTATTAATGGTAAATTAATAAGTGGTGCAGCAGGAAGTGCCGGAGGATTTGGCAATCCTTTGGGATTACAAGATGTCTATGCTACAGGGAATGCTATTATCAATACCTTTAATTCAGGTATGGGTACATTAATAAATACATTGATTGATAACAATGTCAAGCTAGTCCACAAAATGGATTATTTAACGAAAGGTTTATCTGTTCATGCTACTGCCGATTATCAGGGCGACTACACTAAATTTGATTCACAAATTTATTCAATTCCTACTTTTTCTGTTCAAAGAGATTTTGTTAATCCTAATCAGCTGGATTTTTATGGCGGAAGCACCGGTGCTAATTCATTCGCAAGTAATGTAAATAATTCGACCTGGAGTAAAATATATTTTGATGCAGGGATTGATTATGACAGAACATTTGGAGCACACAAAATAACGGCTTTGTTATTAGGAAAAGCAACTCAATACGATATGCCATCAGATGGATTTAATACTCCTTCCGGATTGATGGGTTTGGTTGGACGTGCTACCTATAACTACAAAGAAAAATATATGCTTGAATATGATTTAGGATTTAACGGTACAGAACAATTTGCTGCAAACCAACGTTTTGGATATTTCCCGGCATATTCTGTAGGTTGGGTGCCAACCAACGAAGATTTTTATAAAGAAAATAAATGGCTTACTTTTCTAAAATTTCGTGGTTCATACGGTGAAGTAGGGAATGACTTATTGGGAAGTACAGGGCGTCGTTATCTTTACCTCCCGAATTCATACAATATGAATTTAAGCAATCCCGGTAATAATCAGGGATATTATTTAGGTAACAGCAATGGATCTACTACAAATGCCTATTATCCGGGGGCAAGTGAAGGTGCATTAGGGAATCCGTTTATTACATGGGAAAAATCAAAAAAAACAGATATTGGTTTAGATTCCAGATTTTTTAGCGATCGTCTTTCTTTTACCGCGGATTATTTTCATGAAGACAGAAGTAATATTCTCACCAATTCAGGTGTTATCCCCCTTACTTTAGGCGTTTCGGGAAGTAACACTGCTCCGGTAAATATTGGTGTAACAGTCAATAGCGGTTATGAACTAAGCCTTGGTTGGAAAGATAAAATCGGTGAGTTGGGCTATTTCGGGAATGTAGGAGTAAGTTATGCTAAAAATAAAATTGTTTATCAGGCAGAAGCTCCGAATCCATATCCATGGATGAATTTAACAGGATTTTCAATTGGTCAGTATTATGGCCTGGTGAGCGATGGATTTTTTAATACACCTCAAGAATTGGCTAACCGGCCTTATAATACTTATACCAGCAATGTCGCTACTTTAGGAGACATAAGATACAAAGATATTAACGGAGATGGAAAAATAGACAATAAAGATATTGTACCAATAGGTTATTCTAATTTACCGGAATATCATTTTAATGCGACCATTGGATTTAACTTTAAAGGATTTGATGCCAGTGTTCTTTTTATTGGAACAGCCAATGGGTCATATGCCCTGAATTTGAGTCCGGGATCCTATATTATCCCCTTTTGGAAATCGACAGGGAATCTGTGGCAATGGGAATATGACGGACAATGGACTGCTGCTAAGGCGGCATCAGGAGCTCCGATTACTTTTCCACGGGCAATTATTGATGGCTCCAACAGTTCCTCCGACAGTTTTCTAGCCAGTGATTTTTGGTTAATATCAAATAATTTTTTTAGGATTAAAAATGTGGAAGTAGGTTATACTTTACCTGCAGGATTATTAAAACATCTTGCAATTAATAGTATTCGGTTTTATTTCAATGCAAGTAACCTGTTTACATTCAATAATGCTTTGTCAAAATATGGAATTGATCCCGAACAGACAGATAACGGATCCAGCTTTATATATCCTCTTACGAAAGTTATTAACTTCGGATTAAAAATGCAATTTTAAATTGAACAACTTCAAAATGAAATCTATATGAAAAAAAAATTGATATATTTAATGATATTTGGACTTATAATTGGAACTTATTCTTGCGAGGATACTTTTCTGCAGGTTCCAAATGTTTCAGGTACTGCGAACCTGACAATGGTCTATTCTGATTCGGTTAATGCTTTTCAGGCCGTTATGCAATGCTATGATCTTTCTATGGTTCAGGGAATTGGCAGTCCTGCCGTGAACTCATCAACTTATGTTGGTCGTGGATGCCTGGGAACATTAACCGATGAGCTTTGCAGAGGTTATTCCTGGGATCAGAATTATGCTAACTTTAGTTTGGGATTTGACGCTAATGGCCATACAGATGATAATTACGGCTTAAATTTTACAGCTATTCGTGCAAACTGGCTGGTAGCAGAGAATATTGACAGAGTCCCTGATATGAGTGCCACAGGCAAGGGTTATATAAAAGCTGAAGTTGAAGGTTTAAATGCCTATCGTTATATGGGTATGTTTTACCGTTACGGTGGGGTACCTATTATTACTAAAAGTTTTCTCCCAACCGATAATTCAACTGTTCCCCGTGCCAGTTTAGATTCGACATTGAATTACATCTTGCAATTATGCGATAACTCCATTGCCGGATTACCTGATACATGGCCTGCTAATCAATCCGGACGTCTTACAAAAGGAGCTGTTATGTCCATCAAAGCCAGGGTTCTGGAATATGCTGCACGTCCTTTGTTTAATTCTGCCACTCCATATCTTGACAATGGATCACACAATAATTTAATTTGCTTTGGCAATGTGGACCCAAATCGTTGGCAAGCAGCAATTACAGCCAATGAAGCTGTTTTAACCTGGGCATCTCAAAATGGGTATGCACTTATCAACACTGGTGGTGCCGGTGTTAATAGTCCCAATCCGAATGCTTTTGCAGATTATGGAACGGCAACATCCACTCCGGGTAATCAGGAAGTAATTCTTGCCTATAAAATGGATTTTCAAAATGTTGCAAATATTATTGTCAGGAACTTTAATTATTCTAATTACCAGACTGCTTCACGCTGGGATGTAGCATTGAACGGTACATTATTTAATTTTTTTACAAATTATTATAATGCCGATGGAACTGATCCGTCGCAATCATGGCCACATCCGGGTGATGCAGCACCTCGTCCTGCAACTGACTATACTTCAAGAACTGCTGCTTTAGAACCACGGTTTCATGATGATCAGGTTGGTCCCGGTTTCGATCCCTCCTATTCAACAAATCCCGGTGATGCTAACTGGAATGTTAATGGTTGGGGGTTAGATTTAGATAATCATAGTGCCTCATTTCCAAATGGATCGTATGGATTAGGATGTAGCTATTCAGTAAAATTTTATTACCATGCAGGTTCAAGGCTTTGGATGGAATTACCATTATTCCGGTTATCGGAAACTTATCTTAATCTGGCTGAAGCATACAATGAAGTTGGCAATACCAGTAAAGCTTTAGAAAATTTAAATGTAGTACATAACAGGGCAGGACTTCCTTCCGTCACAGTATCTGACCAGACTCAACTAAGAGCTATCATTCAACGTGAATGGGCAATTGAGTTTTTTCTGGAAGGACAACGACTCTTTCAGATTAAACACTGGAAACTGGCCAATATTGGCACCCAATTATTAGGGGGACCTGTGATGGAATTTCAGTTTAAAGTGACTGGCGCCAGCAATAACAACTTAGCCAGTCATCTTGTCAGCTATTGGAGTGCTATAACTTATAGTAAGTATTGGAATGCAAGGATGTTTTTAGATCCTATTTTACAGTCTGAAATAAATAAACAAATTGCCGTACAGAATCCGGGCTATTGATTTACCTGATTTGGTTAATACTATAATACTTAAAAAATATGATAAAGAGAAATATATTTATTATAACAAGTTGCATTTTCATTGGGCTCATATTTCCGGCTTTTTTCTCCTGTTTAATGGCTCAGCAAACGGATTTCATAACGAAATCAGATTCCAGTGATGTAAGCTTACTTAAACAGGGTATAACGATACCCGGCAGCTTGTTTAATACCTCGCAGGTGAACAATACGGGAGCTGTATCAACAGTTAGCAGTCAGGATTTATATAACACAAACACACCGGGTATTACTAATACACTATATGGTACTCTGTCAGGTTTAACAGTCAACCAGGGTACCGGAGAACCGGGTTCTGATCAGGCTAACCTGGGAATTCGTGGAATCGGTACCTATGGCAATGTTGGAAATGGTGGTTATAACACATCTTTAATTTATGTTGACGGGTTTCAGGTCGACCCTAATTACTTTTACAACATGCCACAGTCGGAGATTGAAAGCATTTCTGTACTAAAAGATGCTGCTTCATTAGTCACTTTTGGAATGAACGGAGCTAACGGTGTGATTTGGGTAATTACAAAAAAAGGAGTTGTCGGTAAACCTCAAATGTCATTTAATTTTATGTCTGGCATTGGAAGTCCGGAAAATATCAATAAACCATTGAATTCTTATGGTTATGCTACACTTTACAATCAAGCCATCAGTAATGATCACGGAAATGTTTGGTCTCCTTATTATTCACCAACTCAATTACAGGCTTATCAAAACGGAACAGGAACAAATGTTGACTGGTACAAACAAGTTCTGGGAAATTCATCTCCTTATTCAAAGGGAAATCTGAAATTTACAGGAGGTGATGTAAATACTCAGTATAATATTTTATTTGATTATTTTAATCAACAGGGACTTTATAATGTCGGCAATTCAGCCAGCACTTCAAATGAGCAATTAAATAAATATAGCCTGGGAGGTAATATAGCGTTTAAATGGAATATTTTTGAAGCTAAAATTGATATCAACACACGACTGGAAGACAGACAAACCCCTAACTATACATCTAATTTTTCAACAACTCCCATTTGGAATAATTTAGCTTCATATCCAAATAACATTTATCCGGTATATGATGATGTATTACATCAGAATTATTCAGGAACGACTACCTATCCGAATAATCCGGTTGGATCTCTTAACGGGTTAGGATGGCAATCAAACGAAACCCGGTATTTAGTATCTAACTTTAGTTTAAAAGAAAATTTAGATGCTGTTACTAAAGGGTTATACTTAAATGAGTCATTCTCATATTTCAGTAATTCATTGAGTACTTATAACAAAACAGCCACATATGCCAGGTATATTAACGGTCAAACAACCACTACCGATAAAACAACGCCAATAGTTGCAAGTTCTTTAGCCGCCAATTCACAGGAAGACTGGAAGCAATCAAATCTTACTCTTGGATATGATAATCAGTTTGGGAAGAACCATTTGACATCAGTAGTTAATTATTATGCCTCTGATTTTAGAGGTGAATATAGTAACTATATTGATCAAACGTCCGAAAACATAAGCGGCAGGTTTAATTACACGTATGATAACCGATATGTTGGTGAGATCGGGTTCTCTTATTTTGGCTATGATGCTTATGCACCGGGTAATCAGTGGGACCTTTATCCTGCTATTTCCGGAGCGTGGATTGTATCAAACGAATCATTCCTTAAAAATAATCCCGTGGTTAGTCTTCTTAAATTAAGAGCTTCCTACGGTAAAACAGGAGAGAATCTTACCGGATTGGGTATTTATAACAATGGAAGATACCTGTATCAACAGTATTATGGTGGCGGAGGATCATTTTATACCGGCAATAGTACTCCTGTATCAAATAGCACCCTTAACCCTCTTTATTTGGCTAATACAAAAATAGGACCGGAAACAAGCGTAAAATACAATGTTGGATTGGATTTAACTTTGTTGAAAAAAATTGATGTTAGTATGGATGCATTTATGGATAAGCGAAGTGGCATTGTCACCCTCGATAATGCAATACCAGCCGATTATGGGAATAACATTCTGTATAGTAATATCGGAAGAATGACAAATAAAGGATTCGAGGTCACTGCGTCCTATTCCGATAAAGTTGGTGAGGTAAGTTATAAAGTAACGGGTATGGCATCGTATAATCAAAACATAATTGATTATATGGCTGAAACTCCTACTGCTTTCCCATATAATGCTCAAACCGGACAGGCATATGGTACTCCAATCGGTTTAGTTGCAACTGGATTTTATCAAACAACAGATTTTAATCCCAATGGCACATTAAAAAGTGGAATAGCTGTACCTGCTTTTGGACCCGTTCAACCGGGTGATATCCGCTATAAGGATTTAAATGGTGATGGAAAAATTGATCAGACTGATGTTACAGCTCTTGGGAAACCTTTATTCCCCGAGTTAACTTATTCTTTTGGAGGAAAAGTTGCCTATAAAGGATTTGATCTAAACGTCCTTTTCCAGGGAAGTGGCGATGCTACGGTAAATTTATTGTCTTCGAATCAAACTATTCCGTTTGTAAACAATGGTACTGCATATGCGAATGCTTTGGGAGCCTGGGCATATTATCCGGAACAGGGTATTGATACAAGGGCGACAGCAACCTTCCCACGTTTAACGACATTAGGAAATGCAAACAATTACCAGACAAATTCTTTTTGGATAAAAAACAACGATTTTATTCGTCTACGTAATGTTGAACTTGGTTATTCAATCCCTGCCGAACTGATTAAAAAAGTCAATTTTTCTAAATTGCGTCTTTTTGTCAGTGCTACGAATCCTATTACATGGAGCAGTTTGTTAAAGAACTACAATATAGATCCTGAATCCTATAATGGGTATCCCGCTCTTAAATGTATTAACCTGGGCATTACGGCTAATTTTTAAATCAATAAAACTAATAGCATTGAATATGAAAAAGAACAAATTATACAGCTTTGTTATTTCAGTAGTTTTACTTTTGACTGCTTTTGGATGTCGGAATGAATTTCTAAATACAAAGTATGATACGAATATTACCCCACAGGAAATAGCTACTAACCGTTATCTGATCTTTTCATTTGCGAATGAATTTTATACTCAGTTACAATATGGGTTTACTGTCATTGACAACAATTTATTTGCCGAAGCTTCCGATGAAGCGCAACAATCAGCCAGTTCATCGAACGCTCCTATTTTTAATAATGGAACCCTGAATGCATATAATAATCCATTATCGGGCCTTTATAAAACATATTATGACGGAATACGTGCTGCAAACTTTTTTCTGGATTTTTCTAAAAACGGGAATTCGTTATTAGCATTGAACCGGGATACAATTACTGATTCCCTGAATTACCATTTAGATAAAAAGAATCTGGTCTGGTATCAGGCAGAAGCACACATTGCCAGCGCATATTATTATATGGAGTTAATAAAAAGATACGGAGGTGTACCTGTTATCACCTCTACTCTTCGACCGACAAACATAGGTTATGTTGCGAAATCAAGTTATGATTCCGTCGTGAATTACATTGTTTCACAAATTGACACTTATAAAGGTTCTTTACAGGTAAACTGGAAAACAACATCACAGTATGTAAACAATGATGGACGTTTTTCATTGGGATCGGCACTAGCCATAAAAGCCCGTGTTTTACTTTATGCAGCAAGTCCGTTGCATAATCCTTCAAATGATGTTTCTAAATGGCAAAGAGCAGCAAGTGCAGCGAATGATTTGATGATTGCGCCCGGATTAAATTTAGCCATGGCATCGAATTATGCCACTTATTTTACCGGTGCAAACCCGTTGAGTAGTGCTGAAACTATCTTTGCAGTAAGAATGCCGGCAAATAACACCCCTGAAACACAAAATTATCCGATTGCGACTCCCGGGGGGAACACGGGAATATGCCCGTCACAAAATCTCGTTTCCGATTATGAGTATACAGGAATCGCTAATCCGGCAAATCCTTACGTAAACAGAGACCCGCGTTTGGCAGCTTCTATTGTTACAAATGGCAGTACCTGGAATAACAGGGTAATTAATGAAGCACCGGGTGGAAGTGATGATATGACTGCCACTCATGCAAGTCCGACAGGTTATTACCTGAAGAAATTCCTAACTGACAACCTGAACCTGGTGCAAGGTGCTACTTCACAAAACCAATGGGTTGTATTCCGTTATGGGGAAATACTGCTGGATTATGCTGAAGCCATGAATGAAGCGTATGGACCTGATGTTGCACCGGCAGGTTATAAATATACTGCCAGACAAGCTTTAATGTTAGTTCGTAACAGGGCAAGTGCTTTATTACCTGCAATAACTGCAACTAATGTTTCGGATTTCAGAATTGTTGTAAAACATGAAAGAAGAATTGAACTTGCTTTTGAAGATCATCGCTATTGGGATCTTTTACGTTGGAATGATGCCCAGGTAGTTCTGAATCAACCCATTCAGGGAGTTCAAGTCACTCAGAATGCCGGAATTTACAATTATCAGGTAGTAAACGTCGCAACCAGGATATTCAATGCACCATCAAATTACTATTTTCCATTTGCTTATTCGGAAATTGTAAATTCAAAGGGAACCTTAGAACAAAACCCAGGGTATTAATTACAAATTAAAAAAGAGATACAATGAAAAAAAGTATAATAAAAACAGCCTTCATTTTTGCAGTGACAGCACTTTTTGCAGTGACTTTGAACAGTTGCGATAAAGGCTATAGTTCCGCAGCTTTTGGATATAATTATATTTATATGCCTCAGGCTACCGTTTCAGGGGGTTTAAATCAAAATTATTCTGTTCCTACGGGGTTAGATTCAGCCACTTATAATTTTCAGATAGATTCGATCAACCATAAGTTAAATGTATATCTGGGAGTTACAGTTTCCGGAGAACAACCAAATACCGGTTTTACAGTGAAAGTTACTGCCAATAATGATACAACAAATCAGATTATTGCCGGTGGATCCATTGCAAATGCAGTACTTTTACCTGATTCAATCTATACAATCCCTTCATCGGTGACTGTACCTTCAGGGAAACATATGGCTTCATTTTATTTGTCCATCAATTCGACAGCTTTAAAAGCATATTCGGGTAAAATGGCACTATTGACCGTACAATTATCAAGTCCTACAAACTATGTTCTGAATAACATATATAGTAAGACTTTAGTAATTATTAATGTAAGTGCTTTGAATTTAAAATAATTCAGTATCAATAGGGTATAAGATAGTTTAGTTAACTGTTGTTTTTTATTCAGGCAAATTAATGCTTCATAATAAACTTGCGGATATTTTATTTTAAATCAAAACAGGGATGGAAGTAATACTGAAAATTATTTTAAGTATACTTTCATCCTTTTTATTTGAGCCAATCAATCAGGTTAAATAAGGATATATATGAAACATTTGTTTCGTAAAATTAAAAAATTGTTAGTTATAATGGAATCAATAAAAGTCAGAATTGCAGTTTCTATCCTGTTTTTATTTCTGAGTTTTCAACTTAGTTATGGTCAATCAACAAAAGTTGAAGAGGTAGCACCCGGTGTAATCAAAATTACGGTTGGTGCAGTTGACCGGTTTACACCCTATAGCTTTTGTACTGAGAAACCTCTAAGGGAAGCTTTAAAAAAACTTCCCGAAGCTTCATTGCCTTTTAAAGTTGAAGATATAAAAATCAAATTGACCAACCGTGGCACAATCATCGAACTTCCTTTAACAGAAAATGAACAATTGTATGGATTTGGATTGCAGCAAAATTCATTTAATCAAAAAGGCCTTAAAAAGAAACCTGTTGTAAACGCTTATCCATTAAACGATTTGGGATACAGTCATGCCCCGGTGCCATATTATGTATCAACGAAAGGGTATGGAGTTTTAATTAACACATCCCGTTACACTACTTTTTATTGTGGAGTCCTGACCAAACCAGGTGAAAAATCAGTAAAAAAGGTACCGGAAAATTCAACTCAAACAGGATCTGCTACTGATGAGCTTTACCAGAATAAGGTAAAAACATCCCTGTATGTAACTGTTGATGTCCCTCAGGCAAAAGGAATCGAAGTATTTATTTTCCTTGGCCCCGACATGAGAAATGCCGTTCAACGGTATAATCTGTTTTCAGGTGGAGGCGCTTTGCCTCCGCTTTGGGGTCTCGGAGTCAAGTATCGGGTTAAAGCCGACTTTAAACAGGAACAGGTAATTAAAATGGCAACATACTTCAGGGAAAAACATATCCCTTGTGATGTTATCGGGTTGGAACCCAAATGGCAAACTGCCTCTTATTCCTGCTCGTATGTCTGGAATAAAGATTATTTCCCGCAACCTCAGCATTTAATTGACAGCATGAAGTCAATGCATTTCAGGTTGAACTTATGGGAACATGCTTTTGTATCACCGGTATCGCCACTCTATCCGCTTTTAAAAGACCGTTCAGGAGATTATTCCGTTTGGAACGGATTGGTGCCTGACTTTGCCGATTCAATTACAAGAGGTATTTTTGGAAACTATCACGAACAAACATTCATTAACCAGGGCATTTCAGGCTTCAAACTTGATGAGTGCGACAACTCGGATATTTCACGTGGGAATGTGAATTGGAGCTTCCCTGAAATATCACAATTTCCATCAGGGATTGATGGAGAACAAATGCACCAGATGTTCGGTGAATTGTATTTTAAATCGTTTTACGATATCTATAAAAAAAGAAATCAACGGATTTATTTCGATGTCAGGTCTTCAGGTACTTTTGCATCACACAATCCAACATCTTTATACAGTGACACATATAATCACAGGGAGTATGTTCGGATGATTGCAGGCGAAGGTTTTTCAGGTTTATTATGGTCACCTGAAGTAAGGGAATCCAACTCGGTAACCGAACTGATTCGTCGCAGCCAAACGGCAGTGCTGTCGGCCCAGACTCTTTTTAATAGCTGGTACCTGCAAAATCCACCCTGGTTACAATTCGATTCTGTAAAGAATAACAAAGGTATTTTGTTGAATAATGCAGACGAGGTAGAAAGTCATATCCGTAAGTTGCTGAATTTAAGAATGAGTCTGATACCGTACCTGTATTCTGCCTTTGCAAAATATAACCAACAGGGGATTCCTCCTTTCAGGGCACTTGTCATGGATTACCCTGAAGATAAAAACGTCTTCGATCTGTCCGATGAATATATGATTGGCGAAAGCCTGCTGGCAGCACCTATTATCGGAGAATCTTCATCCAGAATGCTTTACCTTCCGAAAGGAAACTGGTACGATTTTAATACAAACAAAAAATATGTGGGTGGCAAAAAGTATACACTGGATTTTGACCTTGATCAACTGCCATTGTTTGTAAAAGAAGGTACGATACTACCTTTTGCAAAACCGGTGGAATATATCTCTGCCACTACCGTTTTTGATATTACTTGCCGTGTATACGGAGATATTCCTGCTCATGCCGTTTTATTCGAAGATGATGGTGTAACGTATAATTATGAAGCAGGTGACTTTAACCGGATCGATCTTTCCTTTTCGAATGGAAAAGGTCATTTTAAACGGGAAGGGAATTATAAGAAAAAGTTATATCAGATAACGAAGTGGGAATATATTAAATAATAGAATATTTCCTAAATGATTCATCTTAAAGGTTTAATCAGGTTGTGTTAAAAAGGTAATATTTAAAATTACAAATTGAAAGTTGGTTCATAATTTCAAATTAAGACAATCATGTTTTAATCAGGTGATCAGGATTATTCCAAGGTTTAATATCTAACAATAAGGATATTAAACAAAACCATATTTTTGTTTTTTACCCTTAGCAGAAATATAATGTAAAAAATATTTTGCCCTTATTCCCGTCTATGTTTTTATGTTTCATCTTGTAAGTTTATTCAATTTTCAATTCTCTTTTTATACAGCCTCTTAATGCAATTTGGCAAATCCGTTTTGATCTTTTTAAAATAACTATAAATGAATAAAACAATAAAATTTTCAGATTCAGTTTACAAAATACTATTTTTTGCTGGTTTCATTTGGTTGAACCTGGCAACAGCCTTCTCTCAAAATTCAACCAAATCTTCCAATGCAGTCATGCGACCGGTCAGTGAAGTAATAGGGATTGCACATGTCGATGGCAGATACAATTTTACAAATAAGCCCTTTCTGATTGAAGGAGCCGACGAGATTCTGAAGTTAGGTTCAAAGTGTATTAAAGTCTGGTTTAATGATGTGGACCATAAATATATTTTTAATTCAAAATGGCCTTCAAATGTTGACAAACTAAATTATACTGAGTTATCAAAAACGCCCTATTTTAAGAAGTTATTTAGCATGCCTTTCAAGGTGTACAGTCTCGAAATGACAGATGGAAACCTGAATATGGAATGGAGAGACGGGCTTACAAAAGCTGAGTCAAAGATTGTGAACGATGAATATTATTCCTTTACAAAATACCTGTTGACCACATACAGGAATACAGGAAAAACCTTTATTCTCCAAAACTGGGAGGCTGATGGACATTTGGCTACAAGAGATCATTCAGCAAGTCAAACTAAAATTGCCGTGCAGGGAATGATTGATTGGACAAATGCACGTCAGGATGGAGTGGATCGTGCACGGAAAGAAATAAAGATGGAAGGTGTAACGGTGGTAAATGCATTTGAAGTGAGCATGGTATTAGGCAGCTGGACTCCCCCACCCTATGCCATTGATGTGGTGGTTCCTTTTACCCATAACGATCTTTATTCTTACTCATCGTATTCGAGCAGGTCATTGGACAAGTTAAACACAATTGTACAACGGTTAAAGTATATCGAATCTAAAACCCCACCGAGTAAAATGTACGGCAAACATAACCTGATGATAGGTGAATTTGGCTACGAAGAAAGACAAATACCTGACAATAAAAACGTTAATGATTCAACAGCCAGTGTCCAGCTATTGTCTGTAAAAACGCAATTACAATATTTGCTGGATTGGGGTGTTGTTTATATTTTTTATTGGGAGATTTACTGCAATGAAATTAATGATAAGAGTTCAAATGTGGGAATAGCCGTGCACGACAATAAACAGTATAAAGGTTTTTGGCTACGCAGGGCTGATGGCTCCTTCACCCCTACCTATAGGTATCTTAAAGAGATGTTTAAAGAGAATAAACCTGTTAAAACGTATGCTCAATTCATTGAATCCAACTAAATACAGAACTGTAATTCTGGTAGCTGTACTGGCATTTGCTTCCCTTACTTTGGTTTATGGACGTAAGAAGACGAATCCGGAAATTTTGGCTCAGTTTGCTTTACTGGGTGACTCCCACCTCAACCTGACAAAAACTGGAGATGAAGCAAACTATACGGCACATTTTGAGAAAGTCATTAAGCAGGTCAATGATGCTCGGGTAGATTTTGTGTTGATTGCCGGAGATCTGACACAATCAGGTAAACCTGAAGAATTCTCCCAATTCAAAACAGAGATCAGTAAGTTCAGGTTTCCTGTTTGGGTTGTACCCGGCAATCATGATATTGGAAACAAGTTCTCCAATCCGGACAAAGGGGAACATGTTACCCTTGCCCGTATGGAAATGTACAGGAAACATATGGGACCCACATGGTTCTCCGCCGATTGTGCAGGAGTGCATATTGTCTGCATCAATTCTTCGATTCTTGGTAGTGGTTTTGAACTGGAAAGACAAATGTGGGCATTTATTGAAAAGGAACTGACCACTTCCACTGTAAAGCCCACTATTTTGCTAATGCACTATCCCCTTTTTTTAAAGGAACCGGATGAACCCGGTAATTATTGGAATGTGGAACCTGAACAACGGGCGCGACTTTTTGGCTTATTAAAGAAAAGCAACGTTAAAATGGTTCTTTCTGCCCATTTACATAAACCGCTGGTCAATAACCGTAATGGCATTCAATTTGTAACCACAGCAGCTACTTCGTTTGGCATACCTGCGGGCAAACAACCGGAAGGATGGACACTAATTACAATTTTTAAAAATGGAAAAACATCTGAGGTTTTTCAAACAATCAAATAGCCGGACGTTAATTCGTATCGTCTCCTGTGTTATCCGAAAAAGTTTAAGAGACGATAGGAGACAAAGGTATCTCAAATTCTCCTTTTGCGCGGGGTTGTGTAAAAGAATATTTAAAAAAGTCAAATACTTTCAAATTGAAACTTAAAGTAGAAATAAGGAAATAAGGTTTAGACATTATAGTATTTTTTTCTATTAAGTCCCCCACGTTCAGAGATCGAACATCAAGATAGATAACTGTGAGGGGTTGAAAAAGGTTATTTGCTAATCCCTGATTAGCAACACTTTGAAAAGAGTTATATAGTAGGTTGACAAATAAAAATAAGGTTTTATCCCCTAAAAATCTTATTTTCAAGTATTAAACCTTAATAGAGAGTCTGTACACCAACAAACAAAACCTTATTCGCTTATTTAAATAAGTAGATTAACTTTCAAATCGTAAGAATTTAGTTCAACTGTATTTCTTTTTACTCAACCTTTCCCGGTGGTCTGGATCTCGAATAATTCCAGGGCTAAGGATTTAGAATAATTAAAAGAATTTTAAATTTGCACTTATCCCATTAAAAACAAATCATACACATGAAAAAAACAATTTTATTCTTAGCACTGTTCTTCGGAACCTGGCTTTCGGGAGTTTGCCAGGTTAAAATGACAGAAACCGAAATAACAATACCTACCTATGCGCTAGGCGATCCGGAGCCTGATCCTGTGTTTTATTTGCCGACCAATAGCCAGGGTGCCCAAAAAAGAGTGTACCCGTATCCAATGCTCGACAAACTTACCGACATAAAAGCAGATAAAAAATATAAAGCACTGGTACTCGAAAATGAATACGTAAAACTCGTGGTACTACCGGAATTGGGAGGTCGTATTTATATGGCGTACGACAAAACAAACGATTATAATTTCTTTTATTATAATCAGGTAATCAAACCTTCCTTAATCGGGATGAACGGTGCCTGGATTTCAGGAGGTGTAGAATGGAATATACCCCACCATCACAGGGTTTCCACTTTTATGCCCGTGGATTATAAATTAGTAGCAAATCCCGACAGTAGCAAATCAATCTGGGTTGGCGAGTTTGAAAAACGCCAGGGTATGAAATGGTCGGTTGGGTTGACCCTTTATCCGGACAAATCGTATATTCAGACAAATATCAAACTCTTTAATGTGACTCCCCTCATTCAATCGTTATTGATTTGGGCCAATCTTGCCGTACAGGTAAACGACAACTACCAGGTTGTCTTTCCACCCGATTGCCACCGTGCAGTATTTCATGCAAAAGTACAATTCACCGACTGGCCGGTTTCGCATCAGGTCTATCAGGGCGTTGATTATACAAAAGGGGTAGATGTCAGTTGGTGGAAAAACAGCGCACAACCGAGTTCGTATTTTTGCTGGGGTAGCAAAATGGACTTTAATGCAGGCATTGATCATGATAAGAAATCAGGAACTGTACTGATTGCCGATCATTATACTTCACCCGGTAAAAAGATGTGGAACTGGGGTAAAAATGACGTTTCACGCCTGTGGGATAAAATCCTGACTGATAAAGATGGTCCGTACATTGAACTGATGATGGGTTCCTACTCCGATAATCAGCCTGATTATAGCTGGATCGATCCTTATGATACCAGGCAGTCTGAAATGTTTTATTATCCGGTCAAAAATTTATCGTCAGTAAAAAATGCCGATAAAAATATTGCTTTAAATACAGAATTAGTGGATGGTAAACTAAAAATTGAAGTGAATGCCACTTCGAAGTATGATATTAAACTAATCGTTACTGCCGGAGGCAAGGAACTCAGGACAATCAATTTTTCCATTGACCCTAAAACACCCTTTGAAACGGAGGTAACAGTAGATAAAAGTATAAAATACGAAGACATTAAAGTCAGGTTGCTTGATAATACAGGCAAGGAATTGCTGGCATTTCAACAGCCGGTTATAAAAAATGAGCCGGAGCCGGCTACATTTACAGAGCCAAAGGATCCAAAGGATATTTCATCCATTGATGATTTGTTCGCTACAGGCCTGCGGTTGGAACAATTCCACAATCCGAAATACAACCCCCTGGTGTATTACCGGGAAGTGTATAACCGTGATTCCACGTCTATTTTAAACAATACCCAATTGGGCATTTACTGGTTGAAACAATACAATGACCTAGAAGCTGAAAAATATCTGAGAACTGCATACAATACAGTGACAGCCCGTTTTACGAAGCCTGAATACAGTGAGCCTGTCTATTACCTTGGGGTCTGTTTAATGAGGCAGGAGCGTTATACCGAAGCCTACGACCTGTTACAGCAGGCTGCATGGAGTTTGCAATGGTCATCGGCTGCTTATTATCTTTGTGCACAAATGGATTGTTTGAATGGAAACTACATTAAGGCCCTGGTCAATATAAAAAAATCCATAGCTGCGAATAACAATAACATAGATGCGCTGAATCTGAAATGCATGATTGATTATAAAACCGGCGATAAAAAAGGATTAACAAAATCACTGGCAGCTTCCGAAGACCTGGATAAACTAAACTTCATAACTTCATTCCTGAAGTTTACAACTTCCGGGAACGATTCAGCACTGATGAATTTATTGCGCGATGAGCCCGATAATTACCTGGAAAATGCATCCCGTTTCAGTCAGGCAGGCTTTTATGATGAGGCTATCTCGTTGCTTACCCTGGCTACAAAATCAACAAGTGCAAGGTTGATGAATAATCCGATGATCCGTTATTACCTGGCTTATAATTATGCCCTGAAAAACGAGATTGCCAGTGCAAATCGGAACATTGCTAAAGCATCAGTTCTACCTGTCCTGAATTGTTTTCCACATGGTGATGCATCCATCCTGGTGCTCATCAAGGTGCTGGAAATCAATCCAACAGATGCCACTGCCAACTATCTGCTTGGAAGTATCTATTGTGATACCCGGCCGGAACTGGCTTTGTCACTTTGGTTAAAAGCAGCGAAAACAAATACGAAATCAGCTGTTTTATACCGGAATATAGCATTCGTATATGCCAATCACTACAAAGATATCGCCCATGCCATCGAAAACATAGACAAGGCAATTGCACTGAATCCAAATGATCCGTTGTATCTGGAAGAGGCCGACGATTACTACGGGTATGTCAAACTGACTGCTGAGAAGAGATTAAAGCTTTTTACAACTCATAAAAACACAACACGTTTATCAGATGGTGCGGCAAGCCGTGAAGTAACATTACTCACCTATACCGGAAAACTGAATGAGGCTATTGATATTTTGAAACACCGTCATTTCCACGCGTTCGAGAGTGCTTCAAATAATTATCATACATTATGGACCAATGTTTTCATCCTTCGGGGGATTGAGTATCTAAACCATAAAAAATACACCGAAGCCATTGCCGATTTCAATCAGGTATTAATATTCCCCGATAACCTGGAAATAGTACAGGATGGAAATTCGGAAATAGCCCTCTATTATTTAGGGCTTGCCTATAAGCTGTCCGGAGATACTTCGAAAGCAAACAGATATTTTACTAAATCTATGGGTATTACCGAAAAAGGGATATGGGTAGGCGAACTATCACCGGATGTATTGTATTCTAAATATCTGTCATGCCTGGAAACCGGCAACAAAACGAAAGCTGAAGAATACCTGGCCGGTATGACGGAACTACTGAAAACATATCAAAACAAAATGATAAATTCTTCAGTGTATACTTCTTCACTCGAATATTACAGTACCCTTAAAGTTGAAAAAGCCAATAACGAATACCTGTCAGCTCTGGTAAGTTTAGCAAACGGCAATAAAACTGATGCTGAAGTCCATTACAAATCTGCCAAAGGAATCAATCCTTTCATGATCAGAATATTTATAAAAGAATAAAACGATCCTGAAAATATTATTACAGGCTGATCTGATATAAAATTTAAAATAAACACACCCCATCAAAGTTAGTCTTTGATGGGGTGTGTTTATTCTGGTTGTAGTATGCAATTCCTTTGTCCTGAATGGAATGCACACTTTCTTAGTCTGGGGTTAATAAATATCTCTCACTGCAAAGATATGATTTTATGCAAAAAATAGAATGAACTGAAAACACATTGTTAAATTGACTTTTCCTCAAAGGTCAAAAAATCAACAAACTTTATATTTATTTTTTTTCTTATCCCACTATCTTTAAAGTACTTTACTATACGTTTGGTTTTATCTGCCAACGATTGTGTATTCCAGTATTTTTTAACGACAAAAAATTTCATGGTATAGACAGGTCCGTTATTTACGAAGATCAGGTTTATTTTTTCGTTCTCAGGAAAATCAAATTTCAATCGTTTTACGGCTTCCCCTATGATTTTAACTTCGGATATGGGCATTGCTTGATTATACTGAATGGAATGGAATTTGTCAACATGGAAAATTTTGAGTTTAAATATCTCTTTCGCAGATTCGGGCATAATATCAACTCCCCTTGGCAATGCAAATGTATTGGTTAAATCATCATTGGTAAATTCAATTACAATTGATTTATTTAATTTCAAATTTGCATTTAATCTTAATTCAAGGACATTAAATCCCAGGATTGTTTCCTTATAGTTTAACACCGATTCATCTTTGACAAATTTAAGTTTATAAACGCTGTCCTCTACGTTCAGATAAATCTCTGTCGACAGCTCCGGATTAATAAAATCGTTATCTGTCATAAATTGAGCTATCTTGTTCGGAATCGCTTCATCAATATCCTTGCTGTAATGCAAAACCGCATTTTTATTTATAGTTACTCTTTTTTCAAAATCGGTTTGAGGATTTGCAACAACTGCATCATTTGCTTCATTTACTACAAATCCGTTTAATAATTTTTCCATCTCATCTCTATATTGTTTTAACAGGTTCCTGGCAGTGTAGGTTACAAATTGAATGCTTCCGTTTTTATTTGAAAAATAATAATTCAGGTACACTAATTTTATTCCTTGTACAGTTCCTTCCATTTGCAGAAAACGAACAAGATTTCCATTTACACGTCTACTTTCGTCACTGATTATTTTAATATCCGGTACTGCTTTTTCAGCATTTTGAACGGCAATACTGACTAAATTATCCATTGGGAATTCTATTCTTTCCGCTACAATCATTCCATATGCATCCTGTCCGATCAAATTGAATGTAAATTCCTGCTCATTTCCCTCTTTATTTTTTTCAACGGTCCATTTCTTTTTATTTATCCAGACGCCATAATTAAGCTTTGAGCTTTTGAGTAATTTATCCGATTCTTTGGAACGGTTTGCCACCAGAGTGTCAGTTTTAACAATTTCAAGGGGTTCATCCATCACATATTTCCAGGTACCATCGTTAAAGAGGTTTACTTCTTTACCCGTTTCTTTGATTACTGCCTTCACCTGGCATGTACAATCCATGCTAATGATTAAAAATAAAAAAATAAAATACTTCATAGACTAAAATTTATAGTTTGTTCTTTTTCTTAAAATTTGTAACCTAACTGCGATATCCAGCTCCAAAAGTACGAACTCTTTTTAACAGCCCCAACATTTTGAACATATATTTTAATTAAATATTAAAGTTCCAATTATTGTGAATTATAAAACTATCCTGATCGAATTATCATAAAGGTTATCAATTGATTTATTTAAAAAGACTTAAAATGCAAGGGATTAACAACATATTTTAGTTATCACTTCCCATAGAACCTCTTTTTTCACTCTGAAAGGGCCCGTATTTTAACCCAATTGCAACGTACTGAAGGATCAACGCCTTGGGAAAAGAGACACCAAAAATCAGCTCCTGTTTCTATCCGATTTACCCTCTTTCCAGTTACCATGTATCTTCGATGTAACCTCTATGTAACCTCTTGGTAACCTTTATGTAACCTCTTGGTAACCTCTTGGTATATATTCAATTAATACTCATGTAAAATACAGATAAAATACATATAAAATACCTCTATATTGATGTGTTTTATGTGCATATTATTTATTTGTTATAAAAATTTCTGTAATTTTTATAAATAGAAGTTACGTCGAGGCTACGTCGAAGTTACGTCGAAGTTACGTCGAAGTTACGTCGAAGTTACTAAGGAATTGGAAATAAGAATAAGGATAATTAGAAATTTGTCAGACAATAAAAACTTTATACTTTGAATTTGAAAAGTCATTAGCAACTCATACAAGGAATAGGAAGAACCTGAATGTGCAGGAACGAAATTAATTTGATTAAATAAAAATATGGTAAAGAATGATTAAAGGGAAGTAGCTCAGACAACAATTATTGAATTTTATAAAAGTTCGAAATCTTTAAGGGAGATACAAAGATTCATTCATGCAATAATTTTAGAGTAAAATCACCTGAAACTAAAAAGATGTCTCATACAAGCAGAACTTAAATTTGCTTGTATTTGATTTTTGATTTAGCAAGATGAATTACACTGAAGTATTATACTGTAACAGAACTTTAATACCATTTTTTTTGGTTGTTTTCAACGACAAAACAGGGTTCATTTATAACTTATTACATTGATTATATGATATTTGAAAATAATTAAAATTTTATTTTCAGTATAACAGGATCATGTAGTATGTTATGGAACATATTTTTTGAATGAGTAATTCAGTTTCAGATAGACTCTTTAAATATAACCTTGAATTACCGGATAAGAGATTCAGGTAAAACAGTGTGAATTCAGAATAAGACTTTTCGAACCGGAGAAGAAGTGAAAACAGATCATAGGTTTTCTAATGAAGGATTTTTAAAACCGAAAAGACTGATCAGAGTTAGGAGAGAAAGATTATTCCAATGAAAGGATATGGTTTTATTTGTAAAGTAGTATTTTAATTTCACAAGTATAAATTTAAATTCTCAATTCTTTAATTTTAAAAAGTTATGAAAAAACGATTACTTAGTCGCATGTTTATTGCTGTAGCAGTAATAGCAAGTGTAAATCTCTTCTCCTTTACTGCAAGTGCTTTTTCAGGCAGTGGTACCGGAACTTATGTGGATCCTTATCAAATTACAAGTGTAAGTCAATTACTCGAAGTAAAAAATGACCTTTTGTCTTCTTACAAACTGATGGCAGACATTGATTTGACCGCCTGGCTTACGGCTAATTCACCTACTGTAGGATGGGTTGGTATCGGATGGGGTACATCAGCAGGTCAGTATTTTGCAGGAAATTTTGATGGAAACGGACATGCAATTACCGGTATCTGGACCAATGATACGGGTTATTGGCGTGGTTTGTTTGCTGCCGTGGGAGGAACAGTTGAAATTAAAAACCTGGGAGTAGTGATAGCTTCCGGAAAAAGTATAAAATCAAGCCAATATGTTGGGGGAATGGTCGGTTACGTTTCAGGCGGTTCACTGACTATAAGTTCTTGCTATGTACTGGGTGACGTCACAGCTACCAATACACAGGTAGGTGCTTTTATTGGTTGGAATAATAATGCCACCACCATTTTGACTAATTGTTATGCAGCAAGTGGAACCGTAACAAGTGCCCATGATTATGCCGGAGGATTAATAGGATTATCTATGGGATCAAATTGTGTCACCACCATTACAAACTGCTATGTACAGGACAACGTTGTAGCTTCAGGTGGCGGAGCCGCAGGTATCTTTGAATTAGCCCTTTATAGTAGCGGTACAGGATCTGGAATTAATATAACTATATCAAATTGTGTCACCTTAATGCAGTCAATAACAGCTACCGGATCAGCTTCCAAAATATTTGTCTGGAATCAGGGAGGAACTACTACCTTCACGAATAATATGGGTTATGATGGCACACTGGTAAATAATGCTGTGGTTTCCGGTTCAGCCACCGATAATAACGGATTAAACCAAACCAGTAATCAATTGTCTACTCAAGCTACTTATTCAACCTGGGATTTTGACAATGTATGGACGATGGGAAACGGCTTGTATCCTTTTCCTGTATTGAAAAATATGTCAATGGCAAATCAACCGGGTACAAGACCTTCATATTTACCGGCTGTAGTGACAGGAATCAATTCAACTTCTGCACCTAAAACAAAAGTATATTATAATGTACAATCCGGAAGCATTCTTGTTCAGGGAAAGTCATTAGAAGAAGCTGTGACTGTTTATGACTATCAGGGCCGTTTACTATTGAAATCCCGGGAATCAGTTCTGAATATTTCAAATTTCGCAAAAGGAATCTACCTGGTAAATATATCAGGGAATACAACAAAAATCGTAAAAGAGTAATCTGAAGACACTATCGTAGAGATTCAATTTCTACGATAGTGTTATTTTATGTCCCTACCTGATCTCACCAATGAATCCTTGAAGCCGCCATTAATTCAATACCGGTGTGAATCCATCTTAAGTCTATATTCTATCCTATATGAAAATCAGATTCTGTTATTTCTACATTTTAGTTTTTACAGTCGTATGTTGCCATGATAATATGTATAGTCAGAGCAATAACATTAATATGGTTCAATTTGGAGCCGTAGCTGATGGAGTTTCAAATAATACAGAAGTGATTCAAAAAGCTGTTGACCAATGTTCAGGATTGGGTGGAGGAACAGTGTTTTTTCCCACAGGAACTTATATGTCGGGAACTATCTATTTAAAAAACAACGTAACGATTGATCTTGAAAAATCATCCATTATTAAAGGTATTGCCTCTGAGAGTGCATACCCGGAATCAAGGAACGGAGAGAAAGGATTTATCCGTTTAGATTCTGTTTCAAATGTGACAATAACCGGGGAAGGAACAATTGATGGGAATGGTGGTAATAAGGTCTTCCAAAAAGGGAATAACGCAGACAAGCGTCCAAATCTATTGCAATGTATAGGAAGCAAGAATATCGTAATTAAAAATATTCACATTCTGAATTCAGCTTGCTGGACCTTGCATTTATTTAATAGCAATAAAGTTTTTATTGAAGGAATCAGCATTTACTGCCATAGCAACTGGAACAATGATGGAATTGATATTGACAGCAAAAATGTGACTATCTCGAATTGCACTATCGACTGCGATGATGATGCTTTATGTTTTAAAAGTGAGGGTAAAAATCTATGTGAAAATATAGTTGTCACCAATTGCAATCTGGCTTCCAACTGTAGTCTGATCAAGTTTGGGACATCTTCTGTCACCGGCTTTAAAAATGTCACCATAAGCAATTGTGTGTTACATTCGGCTTCTGAATCAAATTTTAGATTCTGGAATAAAAACATCCCGGGGGTACTTGATTCAATTACCGGTATATCCGGAATTGCCCTGGAAGTAGTTGATGGAGGGAAGATGGAACAAATAAATATCAGCAATATCACTATGGATGGAATACAAACCCCACTTTTTATAAGGCTTGGAAGTCGCAAAAACTCTACCGGATCATTGAAAAACGTACTGATAAGCAATATAATAGCTACAACACATAGCCAAATTCCTATTTGTATCAGCGGTGTTCCCGGTTTTTATATAGAAAATGTAATTATACGCGATATGATGGTAAACTGCATGGGTGGAGGAACAAAAGGAGATGCCAGTCATCTTAAAATTCCAGAGAAGGAGAAAGCCTACCCGGAAAACAGAATGTTTGGGAATAGACTTCCAGCTTATGGGATGTATGTTCGACATGTAAAAAATATAACTCTTGACAACATTCAGTTTTATCTGATCAAGCCTGATTATCGACCGGCTATTTTATTTGATGATGCTCAGGATATAACTTTACGGGCATTCAAAGCAACACAACCTGAAGGTGGACAGCAGAAAATAATTGAAAAAAACTCAACGGTAAAAGTTTTAAACTAGAGCTTAAATAATATGGATATCCGTTTCAATAAATTAAATATTATGCATATTACAATCTCATACAGAAGCTAATTGCCAATATTAATTTTCGATATTTCTAAAAAGAATAGGAAATTGCATGTTATGAAACATGTTTTTTGAATGAGTAATTTATTTACAGAATGACTCTTTTATATTATCCTAAACTGAATAATGGTGAGAAGATAAAAGTAAAATAATACGGGAATTAGAAAATCAAAAAGGAAAAAGGTTCGTTTTTTCTTGCTCTTCAGTTTCTGCAAACCTATTGTAAATTTATTTAAAAATGCGAGTTATGAATTTCCATTTTTCAAAAGTAACGATGACTCTCTTTGCTTTTATTCTTACCGTGCCTATGATGGCACAGGAAGGGACAGTAAAGCAAACAAAACTGACAGATTTTCAGCTGCAATCATCAGCATTGATTGATGCGAATGGTCAAACCATTTCCAATGTTTCGTACGAGTCACCGGTCTACTGGTTCCCTGTAAAAGTGCCTTGTACCGTTCTTACCGGGCTTGTGGCCAATCGCATTTATCCCGATCCGTATGCAGGTTTAAATAATATGCTCATCCCCGATGCCAGCGACGTGTTTAATAAAAAATACAACCTGGAGCAATACAGTTTTCTGCCCAATGACCCGAATCCATGGAAAAAACCCTATTGGTACCGAACAACATTTAATGTCCCTGCGAATGATAAAGGCAGACATTTCCAGTTGATATTTAAAGGAATTAATTACAGGGCTGCAGTATGGGTCAACGGTCACCAGTTTGCCGATTCCACCCAAATGGCAGGAATGTTTGCCGAATACAGTCTGGACATTAGCTCAGCCGTACTGGCAGGTCATGAGAATGCCCTTGCAGTAAAGATTTACCCGCTCGATTGTCCGGGATTGCCTGCCACCGAACAATTGAAAGCCATGGGGGATTTCTATGAAAATGCCGGTCCAACCGCAGATATAGGTAAAAATGTCACTGAGTTATGTTCTGTAGGATGGGATTGGGTACCACCTGTCCGTGACAGGAACATGGGCATCTGGCTGCCGGTTTACCTCCGTACATCGGGCGACGTGACCATCAGCTATCCGCATCTGATTACAGCGCTGCCTCTCCTGCCCGATACCACTTCGGCCGATCTTTCATTGACGCTTAAGTTAAATAATTCACAACAAAAAGAAGCCCGTGGAAAATTAGTGGTGACTATTACTCCTGAAAATTTTACAGGATCGTCCCTTTCATTTACAAAAGCAATTGTTATAAATGCAAGCGGGCAGTCAACCGTATCGTTTGATCCGGTCAATGAACCTCTTTTGAAGTTTAAGAATCCTCATCTCTGGTGGTCCATTGATCACGGGAAACCTAACCTGTACCGCATGCGTCTTCAATACATAGCCGGTAACCAGGTATCTGATGACACTACCTTTGTCTTTGGGATCAGGACAGTATCTTCCAAATTTGTTGAAATACCGGGTAAATATCCCCGCCGTGATTTTTATGTGAACGGGAAAAGGGTCAATTTAGTAGGAGGAGCATGGGTTCCCGACATGATGCTGAACCGCGATTCGGCACGTTATACGAATGAACTGCTTCTTTGCCGCAATGCCAATGCCAACCTGATACGAATCTGGGGAGGCGGAATAACACCTCCGGATGCATTTTTCGATGCAGCCGACCGTCTGGGACTGTTAGTATGGTCGGATTTCTGGATTACCCGTGATACCCAGGGACAATTTAACGGTTCACCTGAATGGCCATTGGAATCGAAAGTCTTTATCATGAATATGAAAAGTACCATTTTACGTATCCGTAACCACCCCAGTTTACTGGTATGGACAGGAGGGAATGAAGGACTTGCCCGCAAAGACCTGTATAATGCCATGCGCGACAGTGTCGTTTCATTGGATGGAACACGCACTTTTCTGCCATGTACATCAGGGGATGCAAAACTTCCTGATGGATGGAAAGGATCATGGCCGGATAATGGAACTGCAGGGGTTTATAGCAGCGGACCGTATTACTGGAAAGATCCAACCCTTTATTATAAATTAGCTGATAATGCGAAAGACTGGGTTTTCAAAGATGAAACAGGTATTCCATCGCAACCTCCCTATAATACATTGATCAAAATTATTCCGGATCTTGTCTGGGATAAAAAAGATTCATTCCCGTTGAATGATTCCTGGGGTTACCATGATGCCTGTGTCGGAGGAGGACATTACGACTGGTATTATCAGGAAATGACAAACAGGTTTGGCAAGGCGAAAAGTATTCAGGATTTTTCAATCAAAATGCAACTGATGAATGCCATGGGGTATCAGGCTATTTTTGAGGCTGCAGGGCATAAATTAAATGACAATGGTGGCATCATGCTATGGAAACTCAATGCAGCATTTCCAAGTGTGATCTGGCAGATTTACGACTGGTACATGGAGCCGAATGCCGGATACTATTTTATGCAAAGTGCCTGTGAACCGGCTCATGTACAATTTAACCAAGACGATTCGACAGTAATGGTAGTCAACAGAAGTTACAGTGCCCTTCAAAAGGTGACTGTCGAAGCCGATGGGTATGACCTTCAGTCGAAAAGAATCATTCATCAATCCGAATCGTTACAGGTGAATGCAGCCGGTGTCCATTCAGTCTTTACATTAGCTGATAAAATAAAGAAAATAAAAGGAGTCACTTTTTTATTGTTGACTATGAAAGATGCTTCCGGTAAAACACTTTCAAACAATAGTTACTGGCTGGCATCCAAACAGAATTTTACATCAATGGCTTCGATGCCCAAAACACAGGTCGACTTAAAAACAGTAGAAACCGGTGCTGACAAATCGAGTCGCAAATGGACATTCCGATTGAGTAATCCAACTAACCGTGTAGCATTTTTTGTCCGGCTTCAACTGATGAATCATGGAGAAGAAATACTGCCGACATTCTGGTCGGCAAATTACATAACATTGGCCCCACATGAAACAAGGACCATTACTGTAAATGTGCCGTTGTCAGCTCTGAAAGGGAACAATGTATCCGTTCAAATTGAAGGATGGAATTTAAATACAGAAGAAAAAGCACAGTTAACATTTTAAAATTATAAAATCAGTGTTGTTTAGATAGTAAATCTCTTTGTGAAACTTTGTGGCTTTGTGGTAAAGATTAGGATTGCCACAAAGACACAAAAACACAAAGTTTCACAAAGCACATTATCCATTAATACAATAAAGTCCTTATTTATAAATTTCAATCCAATGTTGAAAAAATTAAGCATTCCGGTTTTAATCACCTTTATAGTACTCTTTTTCATAGAAACGATGGGGTTGCTTTCTTGTTCAAAGGCAGCAATTGAACCCGTACTAAAAACGGATACGATCATTAAGGCTGCCGTTGATTCAGGTTTAACCATCTACAGTGCACCTGCAGGCACCCTGAAAAATAATGATTATACTGTTCAGGTTCGAAATGAAGGAGGCACCTGGCACGAGATTTTCGAATATAATGCCGTCAATATGAACAAGGGACCTTTTACCGGTACTGTTACTACGCCAATTAACAATCAGACTTTTGCTTATTTTGATTCCAGTTTTAAAACAAGAATTGAAGTAAAAGTAACCATGAATAACAGGGCATCCATTAACAGTGTCCGTATACGACCGACATCCTATGGAATAGCCTATACAGAAAGCGGATACAGCATTAGTTTTTTCCTTGACCAGCCACGAAATGTATCTGTAGAATTTAACGATGATATTTACCACAATCTTTTCCTGTACGCAAATGCCCCCGAAGTAAATCCGCCAAAGGATGGTGACGCGGGAGTAATCTACTATGGACCCGGCTTACATAATGCAGGCAACATAACCCTGGGAACGGGACAAACAATTTACCTGGCAGGAGGTGCAGTAGTCAATGGAATTATCAGCGGAAATAATATCACGAATTCAACGATCAGGGGACACGGGATATTACAGAATGGAAGAATACTGATTAATAATTCAAACCATATAACTATTGAAGGCATCATCATCATCAATAGCCCGGGTTGGACCATTGTTCCAAGTCAGGTTGACAGCAGCCTGATTCAAAACGTGAAAATCATCAATCAGGGTGTCAGTACAGATGGAACCGATGCCTCCGGATGCAATGGCCTTACTTTCGACAACATATTTTACAGGATTCCTGACGATTGCATCTCTATAAAATGTAACAATGTCACCAGGCCCAATAAGAACATCATTATCAAAAACAGTACTTTCTGGTCTGACGCTGCGCATTGTATATTATTCGGGCCTGAAGGAAATGGGACGAGCACTTCCGGGGTTGAAATTACCAACTGTGATTTTCTGGAATGCAAATATCCGACTTCCGATTTCTGGGGTGTTATCGGTATCACCAATGGCGGCAGCCAGACCATCAGGGATATTACCATTGAAGACAGCCGGGTAGAGGACATTTCGTGCAGCAATCTTGTAAGTTTCAGGATAGAAGCAGACCAATGGTCACCGACACCGGGTGGTCCCATTAAAAATATAGTTTTCCGGAATATAACCTTTAACGGCAGTAATGCTAATGCCAATTATATCAAAGGCTATGATGACACCCGGTCGGTCGATAGCGTGACTTTTGATAACCTGCAAATTAATGGTCAGCATATAATGAATGCACTTCAGGGGAATTTTACGATCGGTCCGTTTGCAACAAATGTGATATTTAAATAAGAACCCAGGGGGAAAAGGGATTAACGAATAGTGATAAGTGATTAACGATTTGTGATTAACGATTAGTGATTAACGATTAGTGATTAACGATTAGTGATTAACGATTAGTGATTAACGATTAGTGATTAGTGATAAGAACCCCAAACCCTAAAGGGAATTTAAAAATTGATTTATAAAAAAATAATATAACATATAAAAATGAAAAGTATAGTTTTAAGGTTTGTATTGATATATTTCTGCATATGTTCATTGACATTAAATGCTCAAAAACTGACTGTGGCAACTTATAATATCAGGAATGAAAATGCATGGGACATAAAAAACGGGAATGGATGGACAGAACGTTGTCCGGTAATATGTGGACTGGTTCAATTCCATGATTTTGACATTTTTGGCACCCAGGAGGTATTGCATGGACAACTGGTTGATATGCTCGGTAAATTGCATAATTACTCAACCATAGGGGTAGGACGTGATGATGGGAAAGAAAAGGGGGAATATGAGGCGATCTTTTATAAAAAAGACAAATTCAAACTCATTAAATCGGGGGGATTCTGGTTATCGAAAGACACAAACAAACCTAACTTAGGCTGGGATGCAGCCTACATCCGGATGTGTACATGGGGAAAGTTTCAAGTTAAAAAAGATGGATTTACATTCTGGTTCTTTAATTTACATATGGACAATGAAGGTGTAGTAGCACGAAGAGAAAGCTCGAAACTTGTACTGAATAAAATTAAAGAAATGTGCAAAACCGGAACGGTGATTTTAACCGGCGATTTCAATGTGGACCAGCATAATGAAAGCTATACACTCATCAATACATCAGGGATACTAAAAGATGCCTATGACCTGGCTAAAATAAGGTATGCCCTCAATGGGACCTTTAATAACTTTGAACCCAATCTAAAAACGGACAGCCGGATTGACCATATTTTCGTCACTTCGAATCTGAAGGTTGAGCGCTATGGTATTTTGACCGATTCATACCGATCCGCAAACGGGGATGGGAAAGATATTAAATCCACGAATTTCCCGAAAGAAGTATCATTGCAACAGCATCTTATCCGGTTGCCATCCGATCACTACCCTGTAGAAGTTCAATTGGAATATACCAAGTAACAAAAAATATAATACAAACCACAATAGACACAATAGGTCATAATAAAAATAATGCTGTAAGTAATGTAGCTGAGTTTTAAATTTCAAATACTGTAAGGTATTTTTCTAATGTGTCCTTCTTTATTTTGTTTTTGTGTCCTGTTGTGCCTAATGTAGTTCGTATTAAAATCATCATATTGAAAGAATAGCATAAGATTTAACGATAAGCAAAAGTTGCGAATAAAAGGGAAAAGCCAACCCTTCAAATCAGCAATTTCCTGTTTATAAAATAATATAAACCCTAAAAAACATATTGGCTAAAATCCCTACTCAAAACTATAATTAACAGTTAACGATTCCACATTTTGAAATCATTAGAAGTTAACTGAATCAATTTTCTTATTTTAATTTGACTCATTTTTAGAAAAATGCATTTAAAAGTTAATATTAAAAAAAACAATTTATGAAAAAAACAATCATATTTATAGGAACATTACTACTTACAACCGGCATTTTTGCCGACTCAGTTACCAGGACAGTTTTTAGTCAAAACTTCGAAAATGCTTCTTTTGGTCCGGCTGCACCTTTTGATGCAAACGATACACTTGGAGGATTAGATTTTTATAACCTGGGTGCCCAATCTGTATATACAAGAACTTTAGACTCTTCACAACCTATTTCAGGAAAAAAGTCGTTGAAATTAGATCTTACTACTGTAGGAGAATGGTGGACTATTCAGGTAAGAATTGAAAACCCGGTTGTAATAGATTTTCAGGCAGGATATTCGTATAGAATAACTTATAAAATCAGGTCAACAGTTGCTCAAACAATTACTTACTTCTGTCATATTGCAGGAATTACAGATGATCAGACTTTAGTCTCGTTAGTTGGTGGCGGTGTGGTTGAAACCAAAACTTATACAACTGCAGTACTCACTCAATCCGGTAGTACTGATTTCGCCTTATACTGGGCATTCGGATTCCCCGGTATTCCTTCAACAGTAACTATTGATGATATCGTTATTGAAGAGATGTCGAATGGTGTAGCAGGAATCAGTGAACAGGTTGACAATATGAAAATGGTGGCATACAGTACTTCAAAACAATTGAATATTAAAACAGCCACAAACAGTAAAGTTGTTGTTTTAGATCTGACAGGAAGACAGCTTGCTCAACGGAATCTAAATGCAAATGAAACTGTAGTGATCCCTATGGGGAATGCATCAGGCTGCGTATTGGTAAAAGCAACTGATGACCAGGGTATCACTTCTATCCGCAAGGTAATTTTACAATAATTTTCGAATCAGAATCTAAGAAAAAGATTTTTAAATACTAAAATGAGACTAATCGGAACTAAAAGGTTAGTCTCTTTTTATTTCTAATCATATACTTACTAATATCAAATGAATTATTTATGAAAAAGACGATCGTATTTGTCGGAATTGTATTGCTTACAACCGCCCTGTTTGCACAGAATCCGGTAAGGGTTACCAGAACCGTTTTCAGCCAGGACTTTGAAAACACTTCTTTTGGTGTTGCACAAAACGATACGGCAAATAAAGCTGTTGTTGATTTGGGTTTAAACATTTACAATGCTCCTTCAGGTACTGTTCAAAACATGGATTATACTGTCCAGGTACGAAATGAAGGAGGCACGTGGCATAATCTTTTTGAATACAATGCGGTCAACATGAACAAGGGACCTTTTACCGGGCCCGTTACAACACCCATCAATAATCAGACTTTTAGCTACTTTGACGCCGATTTCCGTAACAGGATAGAAGTCAGGGTGACCAAAAATTCAGGAACTTTTACAACTGTGCGGGTAAGGCCGCTTTCATTTGGAGTAACCTCCACTCAAACCGGTAACACCGTCAGTTTCTTTCTTGACCAGCCACGCAACCTGTCTATAGAATTCGATAATGACATTTACCACAATCTTTTCTTATATGCGAATGCCATGGAAGTGAATCCACCGAAGGATGGCGATGCGGGTGTAACATACTTTGGCCCCGGTTTTCACAATGTAGGTACAATGACCCTGGGAACTGGACAATCCATTTACCTGGCAGGTGGCGCTGTTGTAAACGGGATTATCAATGGCAACAACATAAAAAACTCCTCTGTCAGGGGACACGGGATACTACAGAACGGAAGGATACTGATCAGTAATTCCGCCCATATTACCATAGAAGGTATCATCATCATTAATAGTCCCAGTTGGACTATTGTTCCCAGCCAGGTGGACAGCAGCCTGATACAAAACGTCAAAATTATCAATCAGGCAATCAGTTCGGATGGTACAGATGCCTCCGGTTGTAACGGCCTTACTTTTGACAATGTATTTTACAGGATTCCTGATGATAACATTTCTATTAAATGCAAAAATGTAACCCATCCCAATAAAAACATTGTGATCAAAAACAGTATTTTCTGGGCCGACGGTGCACATTGCGTATTAATCGGGCCAGAAGGAAACGGATTGTCAACCGATAGTGTTTTAATCACCAATTGCGATTTTCTGGAAAGTAAATATCCCACTCCCGATTTCTGGGGAGCAATTGGCATCACTAACGGCGATAATATGACCATCAGTAACATTACCATTGAAAACAGCCGGGCTGAGAACTTCTCCTGCAGCAATCTTGTCAGTTTCCGGATTGAGACTAACCAATGGACAACAGCTCCGGGTGGCCCCATTAAGAATATAGTTTTCAATAATATCACCTTTAACGGCAGCAATGCAAACGCTAATTATATAAAAGGTTATGATGCCTCCCGTTGTGTGAATGGAGTGACCTTTAATAACCTGCAGATAAACGGTCAGCATATATTGAGTGCACAACAGGGGAACTTCGTGATAGGTCCTTATGCTACTAATGTGACTTTCAATTAAGACTGTCCATTTCGGCTTATTATCAATGCTATTATTAATTATTATGGTTTTTCTCCAACTCTGACAGCGGACTAATTCCCTGTCAGCAGTTGAAAATCAAAAGACTTGTTGAAGATTCATCATTAAAATTAAGTAAGAATGAAAAGAATATTTTTTACATTTTCCATTATCTGTATCTGTTTCTGCACGTCAACTTTAACTGCCCAAACAATACCAAACGATACTATTGGAGGAGTTGATTTTTATACCTGGGCACCTTCTGCCCTTACAAAGTCCTTAGACACAATAACCCCAATTTCAGGGAATAAATCGCTGAAACTGGAGCTCACTTCCATAGGAGAATGGTGGACTCTACAGGTAAGAATTGAGACAATATCGTGTATACACACTCCAATAGATTTTAAAGCCGGATATTCATACAGAATGACTTACAAAATAAGGTCTACAGTTCCTGAAACAATTATTCATTACTGTCATATTGCCGGTGTTACTGATGCTCAACAAAATGTATCATTAGTTGGTGGAAATGTAGTTGAAACTAAAACATATACAACTCCGGTACTCACTTTGTCGGGCAGTTCGGACTTTGCATGGTATTGGGCCCTCGGTTATCCTGCTGTTCCTTCAACAATAACGATTGATGATATTGTTATCGAAGAACTGACAACCGCTCCGGAAGGAATCATTGAGCAGGCTGACAACCCGAAACTTGAAGCATATTGTACGTCAAAACAATTAAATGTCAGGACTTCTGTAAACAGTAAAATAGAAGTACTTGATTTGACGGGAAGAACTATTGCCCAACGAAATGCAACAGGGAATGAAATCGTTACCATTCCAATAAATACATCAGGTATTGTTTTGGTAAAGACTACTGATACCGATGGGATTACTATCGTTCGTAAAGTGATTGTGCAATAAGTACCTGTACTTCTTGTTAGTCATTGATAATATTCTTATTTGAAAGAGATTCGTCAACTATTTAAAAACAAACAAAAACAATTTGAACAAATAATTATTGAAACACAAATGAAAGTACCCTTTTTAAAATTTTTCCTGTTTCTATTTATTTTATCATGTGGATATACCCAATTGATGAGCCAGACAATAATTTCCATTACCAGTTATGGTCTTCATCCCAATACCGGAGAAAGCGCCGTTCCCTATATAAAAAAGGCATTAGCTGATATCAAAACCAAATCAGGTAACATAACCCTGTCCTTCCCGAAGGGAAAGTATATTTTTGAAGCACCCATTGCCTATGGATCAAATGAATTTGAATCTACAGGATTTGACATCTTCGGAATGAAAAATCTGACCATTGATGGGAACGGGTCTGAGTTCAGTATGAGAGGCAGGTTTTGCGTTGTGTCCATCAAAAAGAGCGAAAATATAACACTAAAAAACTATTCAGTAGATTGGGAAAGACCTTTTGTTACACAGGGTAAATTTGTCAGTATAACGAAAAAATACATGGATCTGGAGATCGATAAGGCTCAATATCCGTACGAAATCGTCGATAATAAAGTTTTTTATTATGGACCGGGTTTCAGGACGGATAAGTGTTTTTATAATCAAATGTATGATTCCATCAAAGGGAATATCATTACAAAAACACACGATAATCCTGCCGGTGATTTCTATAAACATAAAGCAACAGAAATAAAACCGGGGATCATACGTTTCAAAGGACCTTTCAAATGCGAAAGAACACCTCGGAAAAACGAATTAATAACTATGTTTCATGGTATTTACCTTACAGATGCTATATTTGTGAGTGAATCGAAAGATATATTTGTCAAAGATGTTACCAGTTATCATTCATTGAGCATGGGATTGATAGCTTTTCGCACCGAAAATATCACCATCGACCATTATGATATTATTGCCAATGAAAAAAAAGGAAGGGTGTTCTCCAATATGGCAGATGGATTGCATTTTAAAGGATGTAAAGGATTAATTACAATTGAGAATTGCACTTACAATGGTGGTGGTGATGATTATATCAATGTCCACAATATGTATAATATCATAAAAGAAAAGCTATCACCGACTAAACTCAGGGTATTTTGTTATAAAGGTGTCTTTAACAGGGAAGGTGATGAAGTTTTTTTTATTTCAAAAAAGACAATGCAAAGGGGTCATACCGCAACAGTAAAATCATTAAAACTAATTTCGGGAAGAGCATGGAACGGAGTGTATGACATTGAATTTACTGCTCCACTTCCGGATGATGCAGTGGCTGAAAATCTCATTGAATCAAAAACATGGAATCCTGAAGTCATTATACGAAATAATAGAATATTAAAGAGGCACAGAGCAGCAGGCGTACGTACAACAACTCCAAAAAAAGTGATCATTGAAAATAATTATTTCAATAATGCCGGTCAGTCAATTATTATTGAGGGTGATGCTCTGTTTTGGCTCGAATCGGGAGCTGTCAATGACCTGACAATTCGGAACAACACCTTCGATAATTGTCTGACATCAGGTTCTCAGTTTGGCACCAAATGGGAATGGGGTGAGGCTATCATAAATCTTTGCCCATCACAACGTCCGACTGAAAAAGACACATTACTCTTTCACCGGAACATAACAATTGAAGGCAATACGTTCAATACATTTGATATGCCATTGTTATATGCCCGTTCAGTTCAAAACCTGACTTTTAGAAATAACATCATAAAGAGGACTTACGATTATAAACCATTCGCATGGTTGAAAACACCTTTTCTGTTGTGGAACTGCCGGAATGTGGAATTCAGTGGCAACAGCTATAGCAAGGACTTTTGGAAAAGGACGGTTTATTTGATGTTTATGAATAAATCCCAGTTAAAATATAAAGATAAAGGTGTTGAGATTATTAACGACAATAAAAAATTCATGGACAAGCAATTTATGAAAGCTAATTATGATGAATAACACAAGATCAAAAACAATCAGATAGGATATTTAAAAAAGCACGATAGAATTCTGTTTAAGGCACAACCCTGTTTTACGTTTTATATACAACGAGCAAATTAATCTGACTTAATAATTTGTAATATATTAATATACTGTATATTATATCTTTGTTCTTTGTTCTTTGTTCTTTGTTCTTTGTTCTTGGTTCTTTGTTCTTGGTTCTTTGTTCTTTGTTCTTGGTTCTTGGTTCTTGGTTCTTGGTTCTTTGTTCTTGGTTCTTTGTTCTTGGTTCTTTGTTCTTTGTTCTTGGTTCTTTGTTCTTGGTTCTTGGTTCTTTGTTCTTTGTTCTTTGTTCTTTGTTCTTTGTTCTATATATCTTTTCATTATACTGAACCTTACCCCTGCCTTTTATCTTTCAAAGTCAGTACAGAATAGTAAATTAATTCATAAAAAGGGAAATTCCCTGTAATATTTTTCATATGAAAACAAATGTATTTAACTTTCTCTTAACATTCACGCTATTAATTTTTCTCAGTTTCGGGACATTAAAAGCTGAAATAACCCGTACAGGTACTCCTGTCATTGGGGCACAGGTTCTTATTGAACAGGGTCAAACCAAGGCTGATATTGAACAGCTTTTCAAGACTTTGAGTGAATGCCATATGACCATTTGCCGCATTCGCATGTTTGAATCGTATATGAAAGACAAAAATGGCAACTGGGACTTCACCCTCTTTGACTATGCCTTTCATGCTGCCGACAACTATCATATAGAGATTCTTGCCACACTGTTTCCTTATACTGAGTTCAGTGATATCGGCGGATTTAAATTTCCTTTTACATATGAACACCAACAATCCATTGCAGAATATATAAAACAAACCGTAACCCATTTTTCTAAATTTAAATCACTCTACGGATGGGTGATCCTGAATGAACCGGGTAGTGGTACAGCTCCGTTTGATAAGCCTTTTACGGCAGATAAATTCAAAGAGTGGAAAAGTAACTATACTCCAGTAGCTTCTTTAACCGACCAACGTCCATCCATTCCTTTTCTGGAAGAACGTTTTTTACTGGATTACAATACATGGTACCTGAACTGGATTGCCGGGCAGATTAAAGTGATTGATCCCAACCGCCATATTCATGTAAATAATCATCGTGTTTTTGATAATTATGCAGAATATGATTTCCCAAAATGGAGGCCATTCCTCAGCAGCTTAGGCGGATCTGCCCATGCAAGCTGGCACTTTGGCATGTTCGACCGAAAAAACTACCACTATGCTATGGCAGCCAACAGTGAAATAATCCGTTCAGGTGCCGGAGAATTACCCTGGATAATGACTGAAATTCAGGCAGGAAACAATATCTGGAGCGGTAGCACTCCAATGTGTCCTACCAAAGAAGAAATTGAACAATGGTCATGGATTATACTTGGAACCGGATCAAAAGGAATGATATACTGGACACTCAACCCCCGGGCTACGGGCATTGAATCGGGCGAATGGGCAATGCTCGATTTGTTAAACCGCCCCACAGATAGATTGAAGAAATTAGCTGAAATAAGTAAGATTGTTCAGTCACGTACTGATTTATTTAACAATTCTCAGGTGGCCGAATCGGGTGTTGCATTGATTTATACACGTGAATCGATGTGGGCTGAACGCAAATCGGAAACCAAAGGACAGGAGTTTGCCGGACGTATGCCTGATGCCGGAATGAAATCGCTTATTGGTTTTTATGAAACGCTTTCACAAATGGGAATCCAATCAAACATTCAATCCATGGATGAATATCATTTCAAGGAAAATAATACCGGGCGGATCATCATTTTAGCCAATCAGATAGTTATTCCTTCCCTGTATAAAGATTCACTCGAGCACTTCGTTTCGACAGGAGGGACACTTCTGGTGGAAGGGCTGACCGGATTCTTTGATGAGAATATGCGCACCCAGACAAACAAATATGCACAATTATCTTCGCTGTTAGGAGGAAAACTGGAAGAAATTAAATTTGTATCACCCGACTTTCTTACAACTGTAGAAAAAGATCTGCAAATTCCTTCTCATCTCTTTCAATCTACAATTTTCCCTAATCCTCAAACAAAAGTACTGGCAAAAAACGTTGGCGGTGATGCTATTTTCATCATGAATAATTTTGGCAAAGGAAGGGCATTATGGATTCCGACATGCATTGGAATTGCTGCACATTTGACTGATAATTACATTCCGCTTTCAAAATTTATCGAAACATATCTTATTCCTTACTTACCAAAGAATACAATTCGTTTAAAAGAATTTTCAGCCGGAGTTGCCATGAAAACATTGCTTACTCCGAAAGGGTATGTGGTTGTTCTTATCAATAAGAATGATTCACCTGAAAAGGTTGATGTAATTTTACCTGATGCAGAGTCTGTAAAAATCCTGAATAAGCCGACTGATTCATTTGTAAAAGGGACAACAGAATTCACTCTTCAGCCGGAAGAAACCCTTGTTGTTGAATATCAGAAAACAAACTAATGATTCAAACTTCATATTAAATTACAAAGTAGTTATTGAGTAAATCAGACAGGTTAATTCATCATTCACTACTGTTTCATAGTTAATATTTATTGTATAAAATTCATTACAGGATAAAAGAAAAAAAACGATTTACTTTTTTTGAAATCAACATTAAACGAATAAAGCACATAAATCAGAATCCAATTCTGATTTATGTGCTTTTTGCTTCTTACAATTGGGATTAAACATATATAAAATTCAACAAGTTAAAATTCCGATAAATGTGTGAATCTTATAATTTTTTCCCAAAGTTATGTAATTTTTCAGGGATTAAAATGACTGACCTTTGTATGTTTATTATTTTCCTGAATAATGTGGATTTCACAAGCAGTATCTTTCTTTTTACATATAATCGGTAATAGAATCAATTTAGATAGGACATAATACTGATTTTATTACTGACTTGTATACTTTTTCTTTTAAATGAACCTATTTTCATTGTCAAATCAAACTGATCAGAATTTAATTTTACATTAAAAATATCTTTTATTGAAACATTATTTGAATATAATACCGGACTAAATTAAATATCAACTTTCCAAATTAGCCATCACGATGTCTGTCTATTATGTAAAAATAAATCCTGGAGCTTCTTATAGAATACTTAAGGTATATCCCAATGATTGATTTTACAGAAAGAGATATAAATATTCTTGTTGAAGATATTTCTAAAAGGAATTCAGAATCTGCTTTAGAAGATCTTTACCGTCATTATTTTGATAAATTAATGCGTTACATTTCGATTTACATAAAATCGGAACAAACAGCAGAAGAAATTATATCCGATGTTTTCTTCACTATCTGGCAAAACAGGAAGTCATTAGTAGAAATAAAAAACTTTAATGCCTATATTTATACCATTTCGAGAAACAGATCCATTGATTATTTACGTGTAAAAAAAAAAGATTTCAAGCAACTCAATGAAATATCTGTGGATATCTATTTCAGGACCGATACCACACCTGAAGATGATATGATTTCTAAAGAATTAACCAAAACATTGGATGATGCTATCAACTCCCTACCCAATCAATGTAAAATAGCATTTAAGTTAATCAGAGAAGATAATATGAAATATAAAGATGCAGCTGATTTACTGAATATTTCTGTAAAAACACTTGAAGCTCATATTACTAAAGCAATAAAGGAATTAAGGCTTGCTTTAAAAACCAAATCCTGATACATTTACAATTTATTCATTTACGTTTTACAATTGGTCGGTTTCAAAAGTGGTTTACATTTAATCAAACAATTAACCAATGGAACGAAGTGACATTACGTTTACGGGATTAACCCGTTTATTTATTAATGTTTTGGTAATGCAGTCAGAATTAGCAGTTCTAATCGGGAACTCTTTTTTCATTCAAACTATTAGCAAATAAATAATTAAAAAATTTATGTATTTGCTCATCTGACAGTTGAAAATTTATGATCTCGGGTGAATAAAAATTTAAAAAAAACATTCAATAAGTTTGTCAGACTTTTTTCAACCGTTTAGAAAAATAAGAAGATAAAAAGTTAATAATAAGTAGACAAAAAGTTAATAATATAACCCTATATAGGATCATATTATTAACTTTTTGTCTGCTTATTTAATACTAATCAGTTTATAATTTATGAAAGAGTTTGAAAAACAGTTGAAAAACAATTGAAAAAAATCGATTATAATTGAGAGAATATTTTTCATTTTGTTGGAACTAAACTGAATTAAAAAATAATGATCCATCTTAGATCATACTAAAATACTGAAAATAATTCCGGTAAACTTTTTTTAGAAGTGAAAATGCGGATAATCATTTTTATTTTTATTTCAACTAAGGGAATCTGAACTATTTTACGTCTAAGAATAAAATGTTTTGTAAAAGTAAGGTTAAGGACATTTTTTATTATCCCAATAAAGTGATGATTATTTTTCAGTAAATACTCTTAAAAAGAACTGCAAGATTGATTCTTCTGTTTCCTGATTAAAGAGACAGAACAGAATAAACCTTTCCAGGATTAATTTAAATTCAGTTCAATAATCCGTTTATTACAAGATGAACCAAATCACAAATCAAAATAATTCCGGTTTAAAACTATGAGTGATATAATAAATTGGAATATAAATTATCTGATTGAAGATATTTCTAAAAGAAATTCAGAACATGCTCTAAAATTTCTATACCGCCATTATTTTGATAAACTGATGCGATTTATTTCAATTTATATAAAATCAGAACAAACAGCCGAAGAAATAATATCAGACGTTTTTTTAATTATCTGGCAAAACAGAGAATCATTAATGGAGATTAAAAATTTTAATGCTTATATCTATACCATTTCAAGGAACCTATCCATCGATTATTTACGTGCAAAAAAAATGAATTTCGAACAATTGAGTGAAATACCATTGGATTTTTATTTCAGGACTGATACCACTCCCGAAGATGACATGATTTCTAAAGAATTAGCTGTCACACTTGATAAAGCCATCAATTCTTTACCTAACCAGTGTAAAATGGCTTTTAAGCTGATAAGAGAAGATAAAATGAACTATAAAGATGCCGCAGAGATATTAAATATATCGGTAAAAACTCTTGAAGCCCATATTACAAAAGCTATAAAGGAATTGAGAGTTGTATTGAAAAACCAGAATTAAAACTTCCGGAAGAATTATTGATTAATATCAGCAATTTATAATTAAACGTTTATTTTTTATAATATATATTCCTCGATCTATTTATTGAATATCAAACACATAATGATCGGCAAATAATATCTTACTACTTTGGCAGGTATTATTTATAAACTATCACTAAGGGATTTTTAAATTTTTTACGTCTTACAAATTAAGGTATAAAAAAGATGGACAATATAGATTACGTAATTTTCAAAGTATTATCAAACGAAGCAACCGTACGGGAAAAAGAGCAGTTTGATCAGTGGTTGAATGCAGATATAGCCAACCAAGCTGAGTTTTCAAAACTTGAATCCTATTGGAAATCCCGGGTAGAATACACACATGGTATTCAGGCAGATGCTGCATTTGACAGGTTTAAGAAAACCAAACTCACCCCAGTCAGGACCTACAACAGAACTATCAAGCGGATTTTCCTTGGTGTTATTACAACGGCAGCTGCAGCTGTCCTGCTGTTATTTACCATGGATCAACCGTCAGTAAAAACTGTTAATAATTTTGCCTTTGCAACCAGCGATCAAAAAGATACACTTTATCTGCCCGATTCAACTCAGGTTGTATTAAACAAATTTAGCAGGGTGAAATATACCAGTGAATACAATAGAACGGAAAGAGGCATTCAATTGGTCGGAGAAGCCTATTTTAATGTCAGGAAGAATGCTAAGGTTCCTTTTATTGTTAAAATGGAGAAATGTCAAATTACGGTTTTAGGAACTGCTTTTAATGTTAGTGCCTATACGAACGATAAATTTGTAAAAGCAACTTTAATTCACGGGGTGATACGATTTGATATCAATAAAGATGAGAATGGGAATCAAATAACTTTAAGGCCAAATCAAGAATTAAAGTTCAATAAATTGACAGATGATATAATTATTAAGAATGTAAATGCAAGTTCTTCTTTAGAGTGGATGAATAATTTACATAGATATGAATCCAAATCTCTGCAGTCTTTATTGAATGATTTAGAAGTTATTTACAATAAACAAATTATCCTTTCAGATAAAACACTTGCAAAAACAGTAATTTCAGGTACATTCCATAGTGAGCAATCGTTAGATGAAATTTTAAACATAATCTCCCGAAGTATTCCTATAAAATGGGAAATTGACAGAGATACTATCAAAATAACAAGTAATTAATAAAACACATAAAATGAAAACATAAATAGAATTTTTTCACATTCAAATAAACAAGGTTTATATTGTTTGAAATAATTTTTTTGTAATTGTCACCCTTAATACAAATATTAATATTATGATGAAATATTTAATCCAGAGATGGACGAGAAGTTTCCAGACTATTACTCTGCTTTTAATGCTTTTATTTATTCCTGCAGTATTAGCAGCTCAGTCGAACAAATTTTCAATCAACATTGAACAAGGGACTTTAAAACAAATTTTGTCCCAAATTGAAAAACAAAGCAATTATTCTTTTTTTTATGTTGACTCTGATATCTCCAATACAAAAATCAGTGTCAAAATATCAGGAAAAGATATAAATGAAACACTGGATATCGTTTTAAAAGGAACAAATTTAAAATATCATGTTGACGGAAAAAATATCAACATTTTTAAAAATACTCCTGTAAAAAAGTCTACCGGTAAAGTAAAAAGAATAACAGGCCGTGTAATTGACCAGGCAGGAGTCACCTTACCCGGAGTTTCTGTTGTTGAAGAAGGAAATAGCAGTAACGGTGCTATTACTAACATTGATGGATTATATGAAATAAATGTCAGAGATGATGCAACTATCAAATTATCCTATATAGGATTTAAACCGCACGAAGAACTTATTACAGGTGATAAGTCGGTATATGATATAGCTTTATCTGAAAATGTAAATGCATTGGATGAGTTAGTTGTTGTTGGATACGGACAACAACGTAAAATAAGTAATGTAGGCGCTCAATCAACTATCGATGTTGAAGACTTGAAAATACCCAGTTCCAGTCTGAGTACTGCTTTAGCAGGACGGATCTCCGGGGTTATAGCTGTTCAGCGAACAGGTGAACCGGGGAAAGATGCTTCTGATATCTGGATCAGAGGTATTTCAACACCAAATTCATCTTCTCCTCTTGTCCTTGTTGATGGTGTGGAGCGAGCATTTGACGATATTGATCCTGAAGATATTGAATCTTTAACTACCCTTAAAGATGCCTCAGCTACAGCCGTTTATGGTGTAAGGGGTGCAAATGGAGTTATTTTGATACAAACTAAACCGGGTATCGTAGGTAAGCCGGTTGTAACTGTCGATTATTATGAAGGTGTAACTCAGTTTACAAAATCCGTGGATATGGCAGATGGTTTAACCTATATGAATGCTGCGAATGAAGCCCTCGCGAATAATAATCAGACACCGAAATATTCACAAGCCTATATGGATAACACGAAAAATAATGTTGATCCATATCTCTATCCCAATGTAAATTGGATGAAGGAGCTTTTTAATGACTGGGGAAGTAATCGTAGAGCGAATGTTAATGTCAGAGGTGGAAGTCCAAGTGCAAACTATTATGCATCTGTGAGCTATTATAATGAATCAGGATTAATGAAGACCAATAATGTTGAAGATTATAATTCTGCGTTGGACTATAGCCGTTATAATTTTACAACTAATTTAAATCTTAAAGTAACCGGAACAACAACTGTAGTTATTGGTGCTCAGGGTTATTTAGGTTTAGGCAATTATCCGGCTATTGCTGCATCTGATATTTATTCTTCGGCGATGGGTATAAGCCCGGTGGATTATCCAAAAATGTTCTATGTCAATGGACAAGCTTATGTTCCGGGGATAAACCCTAATGGCGGTTCACGTAATCCTTATGCCGATGAAACAATGAGAGGGTATGACTCCCAAAGCACAAATCAAATCTATTCAAATATTCGTTTAACACAGGATTTATCAATGCTTACAAAGGGGTTGTCATTTTCTGCCATGTATGCTTATGATGTGTATTCTTATTTGGATGTAACTGAGTCAAAAAGAGAGTCCACCTATTATTTTACAGATAGAAATAATCCATATGATGCAACCGGGCAACCAATTTTATCCCAGACTTATCCGGGATCCGATGTTCTGGGATATGGCAGTTCAACGAATGGAACTCAGAATGAGTATTTAGAGTCTTCATTTACCTATGACAGAACTTTTGGTAATAACAGAGTTAGTGGTTTATTGTTGTATAACCAACAAAGTAAATTAGTATATCCGGTTGGAGATTTAGAGTCATCTCTTCCATATCGTGAACAAGGATTGGCCGGTCGTGCTACTTACTCATGGAACGACCGTTATTTTGCAGAGTTTAATGTCGGTTACAATGGTTCTGAAAATTTTGCACCACAAAACCGGTATGGAACATTTCCTGCAATGGGTATTGGTTGGGTTGTTTCTAATGAAAAATTCTGGAACCCGATTAGTCCTGTTATTTCCTTCCTTAAGTTTCGTTACACGAATGGAACAATAGGAAATGGTGAAGTTTCAAACAGACGTTTCATGTATCTCGCACAATATCAATATGATTCCAACTATGGCTATAGCTGGGGAGGTAACAATCAGACATCCGGAGTGAGTGTTATAAATGATGCTGAAGATGTTGGTTGGGAAACTTCACATAAACAGGATTTAGGTACTGATATTAAATTATTTAACAATCAGTTATCAATAGTTTTCGATTTATATAGTGAACATCGTACCGACATTCTGTTGGCAAGAACGTTGTCTATTCCTGCCTTTTTAGGTTATCAATCTTCTCCATACGGAAATGTTGGGGTTGTGGATAATAAAGGCTTTGATGGTAACTTAGAGTACAATAAAAAATTTGGAAAAGACTGGAAATTAACTGTACGTGGTAATGTTACCTTTAGTAAAGATCAATGGGTAAAAAGCGATCAGCCGGATCAACTTTATCCGTGGATGAATCAAGCAGGTCATAATATAAATGCTATTTGGGGATATGAAGCAAATGGACTTTATACTCAAGATGATATAAACCAAATTAATGCATGGACAGCTTTGCCTGCTGCTCAACAAGCGACTACAAAAAGACCGTTTCCTGCTCAATTTGGTGCTGTTCAAGCCGGAGATATTATCTATAAGGACTTAAACGGGGATGGCAAAATTGATTCCTACGATCAAACAGCTATCGGACATGGTGATGTTCCAGTTATGGTTTATGGTTTTGGTTTTAATCTTCAGTATAAGAGTTTCAAATTGGGTCTTCTTTTCGAAGGAACTGAAGGTGCTGACAGATTGTTAAGTGGCAGTAGTATTAATCCTTTCTCAGGTGACGGCGGAGGTGGAAACCTGTTTTCCAATATCGCAGACCGTTGGAATGCTGCAAATCCAAGTCAGAACGTATTCTATCCCCGTCTGGCTTATGGATCGGATCAGGCCGACAATGTAAATAATTTCCAACCAAGTACATGGTGGGTTAAAGACGTCGATTTTTTACGATTAAAGACGATGCAGGCATCTTATGATTTACCGAAAAAATGGGTAAATAAAATGGGAGTGAAAAACACAACTATATATGTGATGGGCTCAAACTTGTTAACATTTTCGAAATTCAACTTATGGGATCCGGAATTAAACACAAGTAATGGAACGAGTTATCCTAACTCATCAATATATACACTAGGTATTAACTTTAGCTTTTAAACATTTGCTTTATGAAAAATACATATTATTATATTTTAATTGGGATTTTATTCATCATGTCATTTACGTCATGCTCAAATTTTTTGAATGAAGTTCCCACAGATATTTTATCTGATAAAACTATTTTTGAAACAAGGGCAAGTACGGAAGAGTATTTAGCTGCTGTTTATACCTATATTCCTGATGAATTCAATCAACGGCAGGTAGCTGAAACAACTATATACAGAACTGAAGGGCCCTGGACAGCGGGTTGCGATGAGTCTACATATGTATGGGGATTTGTTACAAGTCATGAGTTTAATAACAACACATTTACTTCATCTGACAATTTAGATTCGAAATTATGGACAGCCTGGTTCGATGGGATTCATAATGCAACTAATTTTATGGCTCAGGCTCCAACTTGTAAGGAACTTTCAGCAACAGAACTAAGCCAATGGACAGCAGAAGCAAGAGCACTCAGAGCTATTTATTATTTCTATTTAGTACGAGCCTATGGTCCGGTTCCACTTTTAGGTGAAAATATTATTGATCTGAATTCTCCTCTAAGTGCCGTTCAATTACCCCGGAATACAATAGATGAATGTTTGAATTATATAGTTTCGGAGTTAAATACAGCTATAAAAGGAGGTCTGATTGAACAGGTATCACTTGACTCAAGTCCGAGCAGTAATGGTTATGGCCGTATAGATCAAACAATAGCTCAGGCATTTATAATTGAAGCTTCCATGTTGCAGGCAAGTCCGTTATACAATGGGAGCAATCCTTATTATGCAACTTTGGCAAATAAAGACGGGAAATTATTATTTCCGAATGGTCTTTCAGACGCTGACAAGACTGCAAGATGGAAAGCTGCAGCCGACGCTGCTGCAACATTTATAAACAGTTATGTACCTAAATATTATGATCTTGAAAGGGTTTATACCGCCAGTGGTACATTAGATCCATATTTATCCTGCTTAACTGCATTACGTGGAGCTTATTCCCAAATATCGAGTTACAAAGAAATGATTTTTTACAGAATATCCAACTCTGAATCAACGATGCAATACGACAGGACTCCCTATAACAATGGGGCACCAAATGGAGATTACAGAGCCGCCGGAGGATTGGGTGCTACCCAGGAGATGGTTGATTTGTATTTTATGGCAAACGGGCTTTCCCCAATTACCGGATATCAGTCAGATGGTGTAACTCCAATTATAAATCCAGAGTCAGGTTATACTGAATCAGGCTTCACTTCATCAAGCTATTTTGATCCGGCAGTACCAACCCGCGTGTTTGCACCTTTAAGATCTTCGAAGATGTATTACCAGAGAGAACCGCGTTTTTATGCGAATATTACATTTAATGGTCAGGCATGGTTGGATACTCAACAAGGAATTTTTTATACCACATTAAATTATTCAGGTAATTCAGGTAAACAAGTCGGAGTAAACGACTACTGTCCTACCGGATATGTTGTGAGAAAATGTGCGCCGGTTGGTCCATGGAATATACAGGACAGGGTTTGTATTTTATTAAGATTAGCTCAGGTCTATTTAAATTATGCCGAAGCACTTAATGAATATAATCCGGGGAATCCTGACATTCTTAAGTATTTAAACCTGATCAGAGAAAGAGCAGGTATTCCTCAATACGGTTCAGGTGCTAATCCACTTCCTGTTCCGGTTGATCAGGATGCCATGCGACAGGCAATACGGGCAGAAAGAAGTGTTGAATTGATGTTTGAAAATACCCGTTTTTTTGATCTTAGAAGATGGGATATTGCTGAAGAAACATTAAACAAGCCTATCCATGGGATGAACATCAATGCCGATGGAGCTGCATTTTATGTACGTACTCAAATTGAGAGCAGAATGTTTGATCCCAGATTAAACTTCTTCCCTATACCTCAGAGTGAAGTAGTTATTGATAAAAACCTTGTTCAAAATCCGGGTTATTAATTTATTGTTTTAAAGTAAAAGATGTGTCAAACAGAAAGTGTTTAAATGATATGTTTGGCACATCTTTTTCAATTTTATTTTATAAATGCATGCCCGGTTGAAGTATTTTAGCTCATTTCTAATTTTACTTTTAGTAACAGTGCTTTTCGTGAGTTGCGAAGCATCGGATACTCTAAAACCCTCTGATACGAAAAAAGATTCTATCACGGTTTCAACACCTTATATTGATCAGCATGAAAACTTTGGTGATGATGGACAATATTGGATTCCAAAACAAAAAACAGGGACCGAATACTGGATAGTTACTAATGCAAATAGTAATACAAATGATAATTCGGCAAATTGTCTTAAGAATCATTTATTGGCAGAATCGATTATTGGACTCACTTCACTGGCTGTTAATGAGAATCGTGGAGAGACAATGGTTTGGACAGATATTAGCAATCAGGATTATACTGATGTCAGGGATAATCAAAAACTTATTTATAAAGGGACTGCTACTACCTGGCAATTACTGGCAAATCCTGATATAAAAAAACAGATTAACGGATATGTGCTTTGCAGTCTGGCAAACGAAGAAAGCGTCACTGTAGCTACAATAGCTGCCCATGTTTATCGATCTGTAATTGTTGATATTAGTTATGAAAATCAAATTAAGTCATTGGGTTATTCACTTAAATACAATGCCGTTAACAAATCTCTTTCGGATGGTTGGGCAGAATTTAAAGATTCATGCAATAACGATGCACTTATACTGATGCCTACTCTTACCGGCAATTTGAAAAGCTTTGCTATAGCACATCGCTTAATGGTAGTTAATTATGATAAAAGTTATGAATCGGCTTCTTCAGGAAACAACAATTCGCTTTTTACAGAAATTTTGAATTGGCTTAAACCTTTATCCCCTGTCATCGGATGGGAACAAAATGTACCTGAAAATACTTTTGTTGATTTGGTATCACAATCGGGAAACATGATGATTGCAGCTGACTGGACTTATAATCTGACATTTATGTCTGCTAATTATGAAAACAACCAGAGTGGGCTTGTGAAAGTAACAAATCCAAAGTACATAGATTACAATGATACAATGCATTACACTTCGTTTTTTTTGACTGATGGTGATAATGTACAATGGATGATGAATAATTTCAGGAATTCAACCTATTATTTGAATGGTGATAATCCGGCAGTTAAAATGTCATATGGATTGCCTTTTTGTAATCTTTCGATGATGGCTCCCTTTCAATTGTCCAGATTAATTTCGGAGCAAGCACCTGAAAGTTCATTGATGGAGTTTTGTGGCGGTGGATATTATTATGCAGATGATTTTGGGGTGAATAAAGGGAGTTTGAATTTTCTAAGTACTATAGCACAAAAAGTGGCTCATCATATGAGACAACACAGTGTAAAAGTTCTTGGACTTTTCTGCCTGGATGTCAATTCTGACCAGGCGAAAAATGCTTATCAGGCTTATATAAGTAATAATGATCAATTGGTAGGAATTATTGCCATACAATATAGCCCATATACGGGAGGAAACGGAAACATTATGTGGTTTAAAAATTCAAAAGAATATTACATTCCCGTAGTAACAACCCGCTATTCCATCTGGAATTCCGGAACTAACGGTCAGAATCAGGGTACACCGGCATATATTGCAGGTTTAATCAATACGACTTCTTCATCAATAGATGCAATGAATTTTTCCCTGGTAGATGTTCATGCCTGGTCGGCATTCAGTGATTCAGGAACTTCTACTGATTTATTATCAGAAGACTCTAACGGGGAATTCTATGGAGCCACTCCTGCCAAATGGTGTATGAACCGTCTAAAATCCAATATAAAAGTCGTAAATGTTGAAGAACTTTTGTGGCAAATCCGAATGCACTACCGGCCTGAACAGACCAAAGAGATATTAACTCATTTTTATTAAAATAATTCATTCAAAATATGATTTATAGAACACAAATAATCAGAGCAACTAATTAAAATACCGATCGTAATGACACATTTCAGAAAATTCAAGACAAATTTATTAATTCCGCTCATCATAGTATTATTTTCTTGTTTAACAATTAACTGTAGCGGAACAAAAGATGAACCATTTATTCCGAATCCAATTAAGCTGGTTACTTATAGTTCTCTGGATGCTACTAATGCCTATAACTCATTTAACCAGTACTTATTCGATCCGGTCAGAAAACTTTATTTCAGAGACTCCGGACAACCCACAAATGTTGGAGCCATATGGACTCAGGCCATTTACTGGGATATGGCAATGAATGCTTATAAAAGAACAAATACTCCGGAAAGTCTGCAATTTATAGAGGATATTTATGAAGGTTGCGGCAATTATTATGCCCAGTATGACTGGGTTAATCAGCCTACTGTATGGTTCATATACGACGACATCATGTGGTGGGTTATTTCTATGGCCAGGGCTTATCAAATTACCGGTGATCAGAAATACCTTGCTCATTCCGTATCCGGGTTTAATCGTGTATGGTCCGGATCACCGGGTATAGATACAGGTTCATATGATCCTGTAAACGGAGGTATGTATTGGGACTGGACTCCTGGAGATAATGGTAAAATGTCGTGTATCAATTATCCGACTGTCATAGCAGCCATGACTTTATTTAAAATAACCAACGACTCCGATTACTTCAATAAAGCAACAAAAATATACAAATGGGCTCATGCCAATCTGTTCGACAGCCAATTGGGAAGAGTTGCCGATTCCAGACACGGGAGTTCGAATGACTGGACGTTACATGTTTACAATCAGGCAACATGTATCGGTGCTGCAGTGATGATGTTTAAAGCCACTAATGATTCTACTTATCTGCATGATGCAGTAATTACTGCCAATTATACTGAAAATGTAATGTGTGACACGAATGGAATTCTTCCATTCGAAACAGGTGAAGAACAGGGAGTATATACTGCTATATTAGCACAATATATGATCCGTTTAATTGATGATTGCAACAGACCTGAATATTTACCATGGTTACGAAACAATATTAATACCGGCTGGGGTAACAGGGATGTAACCCGAGGATTAACAACAAAAGATTATGTTATTTCTTGTCCTTCAACCGGAGTAATTTCATGTTATGATGCATCGGGTATTGTAGCTTTAATGCAAGTCATTCCACCGCTCCAGTAGTTTCTCGGAAGTTCTTTATATATGCCCATATGCCCCCAAAACGGGGGCGTAAGGTAAATACTTAGAATTCTTTCAGGTTAATACAAATTTCAAATACCATATCTTAATATCCTTTATTGGTTATTTTTTAAACGGAATCTTACTTAATAGATTAAACATCAAATAACTTTTTCAACATTTTCAATATTTTGTAATTAGTTCAATCTAAATTATCATTTATTTATAGTAGAATAGGATTAAAAATCTTTTTAAAATTTAATTTTTAAAATAATTTTCCAATAAATTTTCGACACTGAAATTCTTACAAAGTTTGGTAAGATGATGCTATCTTTTTAATAAAAGTTTATGACTTTGAAGATTTTACTTCAGGTTCATAATCATTATAATATTAATTTAATTTTTTATAAACTCAAATTTAATTTAATTCATCATGAAAAGAAAAAGACACAATTGTTTCAGAGGGTTTTTTATTTTAATGGCTTTTCTGCCATTAATGACGATGTGGTCACAAACACATATCACAAATGAAACCGATTTAAGGGCTGTGGGTAATAATTTATCCGGTTCTTATATTCTGGACAATAACATTACTCTGACCGGAGGGGAATGGACTCCGATAGGCAATGCAAGTACTCCATTTACAGGTACATTTGATGGAAATGGAAAAGTTGTAACGAACTTATCCATTAACCAGTCAAATTCTGACAAACAGGGAATGTTCGGTTATGCCACCGGAGCAACTATTAAAAATCTTGGGCTGGAAAATTTATCTGTTATAGGACATAATGATGTTGGAGCTATAGTAGGAAGAATGGGTGGTACTACCGTTGATAAATGTTATGTAACAGGATATATTGAAGGGAATGATCATGTCGGCGGTATTGTTGGAGGTACAGAAGCTGACGGAACAATACAATCAGTGATATCGAATGATTATGCTTATGCTTCTGTAAATACAAGAGCATCTCAGGTAGGCGGAATCCTGGGAACATCTGTAAATACGAATGTCCTGAATTGTTATTTTGCCGGTCAGGTAATCTCTCCAAGCTCAAATAGTGGAGGTATTGTCTCTTTGATTGATGGAGGAACCGGTAGTTCCATATCAGGTTGTGTTTGTCTTGCTCAAAACATAAAAGGAGGTCAGGTACAAAGGATACTTGGAAATGATGGCGGTCGGACCAGTATTCTTACACTGCCAGTAAATTATGCTTATGTAAATACATTATTAAACGGGAATGTTTTGGCTACATCAGATTCACAGTATGGTGAAACAGGTGAACAAGGCGCGAACTATACATTAGCACAGTTGCATGATTCAGGGAATTACGAATATTTAGGTTGGGATTTTGATCTTTACTGGAAAATAACCGCAACAGGTTTTCCTGTATTTAACAATCAGACATTACCACTTAATCTCGATATGATTGTTGAGTTACCTGCTTCTGAAGTTCTTGCAAGTGGCAACACTCTCCAGTTGGCAGCCGCTTCCATTGTTCCGGGAAAAACAGTTTCATACAAAAGTTCTGACATAACCATTGCAACCGTAGATAATACAGGACTTGTTACAACAAAAGCAAGTGGAAATGTAGTAATAACTGCTTATACAGTAACAGATGGTTTTAGTAATGCAGTATCAAAAGATTGTGCATTAGTGGTAGAAACTGTAAACAGCAATATTTCAACAGCAGATGATTTAAATTCAATCCGGTTAAAACTTGATGGAAGTTATACATTGATGAATGACATTGATCTGACCGGAACTGCCTATGCAAACTGGCAACCAATATCAGGATTTACAGGAACTCTGAATGGAAATGGTCATATCATCAAAAATTTCAGCATTAACCAACCTTCAAATGATAATGTTGGATTTTTCAGTACTGTGACCGGTGCTACGATCTCGAAATTGGGAATTGAAGGAGCAACTGTTGTTGGTGGAACAACTTCCGGTTCAGGAACGAATGTTGGGGTTTTAATTGGGAATGCCATAGGCGTTACCTTATCAGAATCGTATGTTGCAAACAGTACTGTTTTTGGCAGAGACCATGTTGGTCTTATCATTGGACAAACAGCCGTGCAGGATGGTGTTGCACCTTCAACCATTACTGATTGTTATGCTACAGGTACTATGACAGATAATTTCAATCAGGGTGGAGGAATTGTTGGTCTTGCTGAAGAAACCACAATTCAAAACTGTTATTATTCAGGAGCAATTACAGGACCTGCCAATGTAGGTGGTATTACAGCTCTTGCCCAACAAGGCAATGTAACTATTTCTAATTGTATCGCATTATCACCTTATTTGAATGCTCAGAATCCCGGTCGTATTTTAAGTGTGGTAGGAGCAAATGCTACTCTTACATTGGTAAATAATTATGCCCGTACCGATATGAAAAGTATTTACGGAACAGATGTTTCAGTATGGGATCCTACCGATCCGAACGTAGCCGCAAATATGTCATTCGGAGCAAATGTGGATTTTACTCAAACAAAAGTTCAGGACTTCTATCAGACTACTTTAGGATGGGATTTCATCAATAAGTGGAAAATGATTCCGAAAGACAATGCAAATGATAAAGGAATTTATCCTGTATTGAAATGGCAAACTGAA
>Ga0302265_1000032_pt1 | contig 80752 bp, 76 predicted proteins | sample III_Bog_E1_1_FD_194556 | JGI IMG/M metagenome (GOLD analysis project Ga0302265, IMG submission 194556) | Peat permafrost microbial communities from Stordalen Mire near Abisko, Sweden - III_Bog_E1_1 | ecosystem: Environmental > Terrestrial > Soil > Wetlands > Peat | place: Sweden: Abisko...
ATTTTAGAACCAAACATGAACTAGCTCAGATTAAATTGTATGACCGTAAAATATGCAATATCTTGCCAAAAAATACACGAAATTGAAAGTTAAGATACTAATATCTTCTCAAATAATTATATCCCAGTAAATAGGTAAATGTAATTGAAAAGCCTCCCATAACATCATTACTTTTAGAAACAGTTTTTACTCCGTTTTTTAGTATTACTAAAGGTGGTTTAAATCCATCAATATAATCTGAAAATGGAAACCGGCCATTAAATTCTGCTCCAAGTAAGAAATTATTATTAAAATTGTATTGATACCCAAATCCAAAGGGTATTACAGGAGCGTAACTGATAGGTTTGTAAATATAGTTTGAACGGGGTGGGGCACCGCCTAAATTTAAACTAGCATCAGATCTTAAAACACCTGCTCCTACAAAGAAATAGATTGCATTTGGTGTAGGTTTATAATAATAACGACGGCCTATTTTAATGAAATACTCAGCTTGCAGAGCCAACTGCAGAACACTTGAAGTATAGCTGTAACGCCTGTCAATTTCTTTTGCCCAATTATCGTTTCCTGTAAAGTTACTATAACTTAATGCAAGTTTATATCCTAAATTATTTCCATAAGTTGTTCTATATCCAAGAGTAAAATCATTATCATTAAAACTCAATTGATGAAGAAGTGGAGTCTGTTCATCCGACAAACAATATTCAGGTCCCAATGAAAGAGATAGATAACTCTGACTCTCATCATTTTTATCTACCAATCCTCTTCCTCTCTGAGCCTGAAGCCCTCCAAGAAAAAACAAAACAATTAAAACAGATAACAGTAGTCTTCTCATCCCAATCCAGCACTATTTTAATTATACAAATTTTGGTAACAAAAATACAAATAATATTTTGATTTATACATTTTAAAAGGATTTTTAGAATTAATTTTTATTAAATCATATGTAAATAACAGCTTATATTGCATTTTTGTTCAAAACATTCATTCTATCCTGTTAAACAAGGGATAACAGTGAACCTCCTATGAAATAAACCGAATTCATTTACAATTGATTCATTTGCTCCCGATAGCTATCGGGATTACAATTGGTATGAAGCCGGATTATGCAAACATTTAATCAGCCAACAGAAAGAAGAGAAGTCCCGTTTACGGTATCAACCAAATCATCAACCTGAAACACGGAACACGGAAACTTTCAAACTTGTACCTATCAACTAATTAACTTATCAACTAATTAACTAATACCTAAAACTACTACCTCCCACGAATTCACGCAATAATGAAGTTGGTGGAATTTCATGGTCGTGAATAGACACAAAATAATTTAGAAATTTAATCAAACGATGTGTTTCGGTATATTCATCACAATACTTTGGAACTTCTGCTAAAATAGGTTCTGCATGTCTTTTCAACACGGCTAATTCAAATAAGAGTGCTGAATTAAACAACACATCTGCATTTTCCTGATATGGGAAAATCCATTTTTCCTCTCCCCTCCTTACACTCGGCCATCGGGCAATTGTATCGCGGGCTGAATAATTACGGAAATGGTAATCTCTTATAATACGTCGAAGCAATCGGGTGTCGGCAGTCGGTATCCAGTTGTGATTATCGATGGAGATCGTAGTGAGTGCAGATACATAAATTTTAAAAGTTGTTTCGGGTGGAATATCAGGAATTAATTCAGGATTAAGGGCATGAATTCCTTCAATGATGATAATACTATCTTCATAAAGTTTTAATTTTTCACCTTTATAATACCGCTTTCCATCTTCGAAATTAAAAAACGGGATTTCAATTTCTTCTCCATTAAGTAATTGTTTAAGATTCTGATTGAACAAATTCAAATCCAGTGAATGCAAATGTTCAAAATCCCAGTCGCCATTTTCATCTAAAGGAGTATCTTCCCTGTTTACAAAATAATTGTCAAGAGAAATAACAACCGGTTTTAATCCACTAACAATTAATTGAATGGAAAGTCGTTTACTGAAAGTTGTTTTCCCAGAAGAAGTAGGGCCCGATATAAGTACAAACCGTACTTTTTCAGCACGTTGTGAAATCATATCGGCAATTGAGGCTACTTTTTTTTCGTGCAAAGCTTCCGATACTTTTATCAGGTTAAAAGTTTGATTATTCCTGCATGCGACATTGAAATCAGCTACATTATTCAGCTTTAAAATTTTATTCCAACCAACGTACTCTTTAAAAATATCATACATTTTAGGCAATAAGACTACTTCTTCGAGTTCAACCGGATTATCCCTGCAAGGCACCCTAATCAACAAACCATCGTAATATTCAATTAAATCATATAAATTCAGATAATCGGTTGAAGGTAATAAAACTCCATTATAATAATCAATAAAGTCATCGATCTGAAAGAACCTGAAATATGGATTGCCAAGTGTTTCAAAAAGTGCAATCTTATCCTGTTGATGAACATGACTTACAAACAATTCCTCTACTTCTTTGGTTTGTTTTTCTACACAGACAATTCGTTTACCCTGAGAAATTATTAAACTCACCCTTTCTTTAATTTGTGAAATAATTTCCCTCGTTAAAGGCTCTTGAAAATTGTCAAGTTTACAATAATAGCCCCTTGAAATTGGATGTTCAATACGAAGGGTTGCAAGTGGAAAGAGCTCTGATACAGCCTTTGCCATAACCATACATAAACTGCGGACATAAACCCTCATTCCTGATGGGGTACTTAAATCAATAAAATCAATATCTTTTGGCTTGTAAATCAAAAAATTCAAATCTTCAACTTTATAATTAACCCGTGCTGCCATAACAGGATACTTTAAATTGATGTTGAGATCCTGATATATTTCGATTAACGAAGTACCTAAAGGATAAGTATGATAGTCTTTTGTGTTTTTACAATAAATAGTGACGTGATTGTCCATTTGCCAGGAGGTGTTTGTGTATTGATATGTATTATTCCGGTGTAAAATTACATTATTTTTTTTAAATGTATTTATTTGAAGGTCTCTAAATTTTGAATTACATTTGCATCTGAATTTTTAAAGTGCATTTAAGACCTTCATATATACATATTGAATCCTTATAACTTCCTCCCTCTCCTCAGGGAGAGACCGGAAGTGAGGTAATTTAACAAACTCTTAATTTATGAATTTATTTAATGTTTATCCACTTTTCGATATTGAAATTTCCAAAGGAATAGGTTGTAGTATTTATGACAATCATGGCATTGAATATCTTGATCTCTACGGAGGTCATGCTGTCATTTCCGTTGGACATTCGCATCCGTATTATGTTCAAAAGATGACACAACAATTAGAGAAATTAGTTTTTTATTCTAATTCAGTTGTAAACCCACTCCAAAAAGAACTGGCTGAAAAGTTAGGGAAGATCTCAGGATATGAAGACTATTCTTTATTTCTGGTCAATTCCGGTGCTGAAGCAAACGAAAATGCGTTAAAACTCGCATCATTTCATACTGGCCGACAAAAAGTAATTGCTTTCAATAAAAGTTTTCATGGCCGTACATCAGCTGCGGTTCGTGTTACTGATAATACAAAAATTGTAGCACCTATCAACGAAGGTTTTGAAGTGGAATTTCCTGCTTTGAATGATATTGATGCAGTCCGTAAATCACTTCAAAAGAAAAATGTTTGTGCTGTAATTATAGAAGGAATACAAGGTGTTGGTGGAATTCGCGTTCCTGAAACTGAGTTTTTAAAATCATTGAGTGCTGAATGTAAAGCAACAGGAACTATGCTGATTCTGGATGAAGTTCAATCCGGGTATGGTCGTAGTGGCAAATTCTTTGCTCATCAATATGCTGATATTCGTCCGGATTTAATTACGATTGCCAAAGGAATGGGGAATGGTTTTCCGATTGGCGGCGTACTGATAAGTCCGGTTTTTGAAGCTTCTTATGGATTACTCGGAACTACATTTGGAGGAAATCATTTGGCATGTACAGCAGCTATTGCTGTTCTGGATATTATCAAAGTAGAACATTTATTGGAGAATGCACTTAAAATAGGAAATTATCTGATTGATGAATTGAAAAAAATTCCACAAATAAAAGAGGTAAGAGGATTGGGATTGATGATTGGAATTGAATTTGATCAATCCATCAAGGATATTCGCAATAGGTTGTTATTTGAGAAAAAAATATTTACAGGGGCAAGTGGAGCTAATATTATCCGTTTATTACCACCATTATGTTTATCAAAGTCAGATGCTGATTCTTTCCTGATAAGTTTTAAAGAAATAATTTTGTCCGAATAAAACTATTTAATATTTATTCAGTTACTATTTACTATACAATGCCGTTTATTTAGTGTTTTTCTTTGTGAAACTTTGTGTCTTTATGACTTTGTGACTTTGTGGCAGGAAAATATTAATAACAAGACACAAAAACACTAAGTTTCATATCGAAGATTCCGATTATTTATCGGAAAAGAGTGCATTCAAGCAATATCCTTAACTAAACGACATTGATTTACTGTTTACTATTTCATCAATTTCTGATATTTGATTTTTGATTTTTGGACAGGGGATCGCTACTTTGGAATGCTTTTCAATAAATGAAAATTTAAATCTTATTATTCGTATAAAATCGAGATATTGCATGTATACTTTGTTTCATTGGTTTGAAGTCAATTCCAATTGCCTCTTTTATCTTATTATTTGAATAATACTCCCGATTACTTATTGCAAAAGCAGTTTCACGATCTATAACAGGACGAAAATGAAATACCTTTCCTGTTAATTCTAATAAACACCCAACCATCCAAAGTACTGTTTTTCCAATACATATCATTGGTCTGCGGGTTCCAAATCCATCTGCCATCCAATTTAAAACATTTCTGTTGGAACAGTTCTCACCCACTAAAATAAATCTCTCACCCGAAATATCACTTTTTGTCAAAAGTATCATAGCTTTTACCACATCTTGAACATCAACATACCCGCTACCACCTTTTGTGTAAAACATCAACCCTTTTTGTACATGCAAAAAAAGTTCAGAACTTCCTGTAAGATTACCCGAAACACCTAAAATAATCCCGGGATTTACAATTACGGCGTTTAGTCCTTCTTTTATTCCTTTCCAGACCTCCTGTTCCGAATAATATTTACTTCGGGAATAAGGAGAACGATTGGAGGAATCTTTCCAACCTGTTTCTTCATCAACCGGTCCATCAATCCCGTGACTGCCACAGGCTGCAATGGAGCTTACAAAGCACAATTTGCTGATGTTGTTAGCGATCGCGGCCCTAACAACGTTTCTGGTTCCGGTTACATTGGTATCCAATATGATTTCCGAATTAGTAACGAATGAAACAATGGCAGCGCAATGATAAACAATTGAAATATTTTGCATTGCCTCTGATATTGAATTTTCATCTAGCACGTCGGCAATTATCCAGTCAATCCTTTCTAAAAAATCATCAGGGGTTGAAGTATAAAAACTAAAAATGAACCTTAATGCTTCCAGATTACTTGTTCGACGATGAATAGCAATAATACGGTCATTATCTTTTAATAAATGCCAGATTAAATTTCCACCTACTAATCCTGTTCCACCTGTTACCAGTATCATTTTTTCATTTTTTGATGTGAAGTCCAAAAATACGGAAAGAAAACAGTATTTTTGCATTTAATTTACGGAAGTAATAAAATCGTTTACAAATTCAATAATGCAGACTATTTGTGTATATTGCGCATCCAGCACTCAGGTTAAACCTGTCTATTTTGAAGCAACTGCCCGCTTGAGCAGAATTTTTGCCCTGGCTAATCTTTCTGTGGTATATGGTGGAGGTTCTAAGGGTCTTATGGGACAATTAGCTAACAGCACATTGGAGGCAGGTGGTAAGATAACAGGGGTTATTCCACGTTTTATGTGTGATGTTGAATGGAATCATAACGGGTTGACAGAATTGATTCTGGTAGATACAATGCATGAACGGAAAGAAAAAATGGCGGTAATGGCTGATGCAATTGTTGCATTGCCCGGGGGATGTGGAACTTTGGAAGAATTATTAGAAGTAATAACATGGAAAAGGTTGGGAATTTTCACAAAACCAATTGTCATTGTGAACGTGGAAGGATATTTTGACGATTTGGTATCCATGCTTAACCGTGCTGTAGATGAACATTTCATGCGGATAGAACATCATAAAATGTGGGAAGTAGTCCAGACTCCTGAAGAAGTTCTGGATGCTATTCAGAATTCAGTTAACTGGGACTCAACAGCAAGGAGCTTCGCAGCACTCTAATTTAAGTTATGATTCAGCAAGATACTATACAGGCGCTTAACGATAGCACAAAAGTAATCCCGGATTCACTGGCAAAACTCGATTCAATAGCAAGAATGGATTCTGTAAGAGCCGTTGCTGATTCTTTAAAAGCAATTGCTCAACTTCCTAAAGGGTTTTTAGGTATTCCACATCCTTCACTCCCTCATTCCGAAAGTTGGGTGTTTATCATTTTATTTGTTTTGTTTTTTCTGCTGGTATATTCAATATCCCGCTCAGTTGGTTTTATTACTGAAACGGTGAAAACATTTTTTCAACAAAAAGAACGTTCAAGTATCTTCAGTAAAGCTACAGTAAACGATTCCCGTTTCCGACTGTTATTAATCTTATTCTCAATTGGGGTATTAAGTTTATATGTATATCTGATTATTTTTAAATCAACTAACCAATTCTCGATACGAGTATATAGCTATTTTTTAATAATAACGTGTATCTTTTTTGGAATAAAGTCTCTGCTTTTTGATCTGATTGGATATATTTTTCTTACTCCTTCAAGTATTAAAATGGCAAAAGAAAGCTATTTTAATATCCTGTCGATATTAGGCATTATACTTTACCCACTCCTTATACTACAAATTTACATACCGGATAATTTATACCAAATTACGGAAATAATGAGTCTGATTACATGTTCCGGCGCAGGTATACTCGTCATAATTAAACTATTTCAAATATTTTTCCACAAAACAGTAGCTTCTTTTTATATATTGTTGTATCTTTGCACCCTCGAAATTTTACCTCTTGTTGTTTTGTTCAGAGTGTATAAATTGATATGTAGTTTGATTTAAATTTAAACTTTATTGCTTTGAAAATTAAGAAGATACTAGTATCACAACCGCGTCCGGCAACTGAAAAGTCACCTTATTTTGATATGAGTGAAAAGTACAATGTAAAAATTGATTTTCGTCCGTTTATCAAAGTTGAACCAATTCTTGCTAAAGAGTTCAGAACCCAACGTATAACCATATTGGATTACACGGCTATTATTTTTAATGCACGACACGGGATTGATCATTTTTTTAGATTATGTGAAGAAATGCGAATTACAGTTCCCGAAACTATGAAGTACTTTTGTGTCTCCGAATCAGTAGCATTATATTTACAACGGTACATTCATTTTCGTAAACGTAAAGTTTTTTATGGGGCTACCGGTAAATTAGTTGAGCTGGTGACAATTATGAACAAACATTTGGAAGAGAAATATTTGTTTATCACTTCGGATGTTCAAAATGAAGACACCATTTCTACACTTGAAAAATCAAAAATAGTTTATACTAAAGCTGTTATGTACAAAACAGTCAGCAATGATTTTGAGTCAAAAGATGAGTTTAATTATGACATGCTGTTATTTTTCAGCCCAATGGGAATCATATCATTAATGAAAAACTTTCCGGATTTTGTTCAGGGAGATATTCAAATAGGTTGTTTTGGGGCCAACACCGCTCAGGCTGTACGTGATGCCGGTCTCAGACTGGATATTGAAGCACCGCTTCCGGGCGTACCTTCTATGACATTGGCACTTGAAAACTATTTAAAAGAAAGTAATAAGAAAATTCGAAAATAATTCAATTTATTAATATAAATCCTATCCCAAAAGTATCGAAGAATTTCAGTACTTTTGGGATAGTCTATTTTTAAGTCATGAGCCTCCCGAATTCATTTTCAAAATCAGAACATTTATGTAGTGAAAAGCGCATAACCCGATTATTCACAGATGGTGACGCTTTTATGGCATATCCTTTGAGAGTTGTATTTTTGATTGAACCAAAAACTGATGAAGAATTTTTAAGTATATTAATCAGTGTACCTAAAAAACGGTTTAAAAGGGCTATAAAAAGGAATGTATTAAAGCGGAAAATACGGGAAGCTTATCGACTCAACAAGTTTTTTATTGTTAAAAAGGCCATCGAAAAGCAATTGCAAATTCATATTGCTTTTAATTATGTTTCGAACGAGGAACTTGACTTTGCTACCATTGAAAAAAAGATGATCCTTTCTCTACAAAAATTGATAGATAAAATGGATTCAGTATGAAAAAAATACTTCAATTTATAATCTTGTTACCTGTTTATTTTTATCGATACAGCATATCACCTCTATTGCAACCCAGATGCAGGTACACCCCCACATGTTCTGAATATACAATTGAAGCTGTAAAAAAACATGGCATTCTAAAAGGTGGCTGGTTAGCCATTAAACGGATTAGCAGTTGCCATCCATGGGGAGGGAGTGGGTATGATCCTGTCCCTTGATTTTCGAAAGTATGAATTTAGATTTAAATGAATTTCTTTAAGGTTTTATTGCAACAAGATATAAAAATTGTACCTTTGTCATTCGCTTCATCTTATTGAAAACGTAAACTACTTGAAAAAACAGGTAAAACAAATTTTATTATCCCCTTTTGCAATCATTTACGGAATAATTATTGCAATCCGTAATTGGTTATTCGATCAGGATTTACTATCCTCTACCTCTTTTAATATTCCAACTATTTCAGTCGGTAATCTTGCAGTTGGTGGTACCGGCAAAACTCCTCATACCGAATTTATTTTATCTGTTTTACAAAATGATTGGAAAACAGCCATGTTAAGCCGCGGATATAAACGAAAGACTAAAGGCTTTCAGTTGGCAACTACTGAATCGAATAGCCATACAATTGGAGACGAACCTTTTCAAATTCATAAAAAATTTCCAACTGTTACTGTGGCTGTGGATGAAAATCGCGTTCACGGGGTAAAAAAACTAATTGAAATTATTCCAGATTTACAATTAGTGGTTCTCGATGATGCTTTTCAACACCGGTATATACAGACAGGATTATCGATTTTATTAACAGATTTTTCCAATTTGTACAGCAGGGACTTGCTCCTGCCTGCAGGCAGTCTGAGGGAATGGAGAAGTGGAAGTAAACGGGCAAACATTATTGTGATTACGAAATGTCCTGAAGAAATGAAACCGATTGATATGCGGTTGTATGAAACGGAGTTAAACCCTCAGGACAATCAAATGTTATTTTTCTCAAGTTTTATCTACGAAGAATTAAAACCTGTTTTCCCGGAATCAAAACCTGAGAATTGGACTTTTCAAAGAATAAAAGAAACAAATGCGGATATATTGTTGGTTGCAGGAATAGTTTCACCTGAACAGATTTTGGAACAATTGGCTAAATTTACAAATAATGTGAAGACCTTGTTTTTCGAGGACCATCATACTTTCCAATCAAAAGATTTCAACTCAATAAACAAAAAATTCAATGCATTTTCATCCACTGATAAAATTATTATTGTCACTGAAAAAGATGCTGCACGACTGATCACAAATTCAAATTATCCTGAAATACTAAAGCCACAAACTTTCACAATTCCTATCCGTGTTGAAATATTACACGATCAGGAAAATCTATTCATTCAAAAAATTAAAAATTATGTTGTTGAAGATTCAAGAAACTGCTGATTTCCTTCGGACAAGATTTTCATCCAATCCTAAGACTGGAATTATTCTAGGGACAGGTTTAGGCGACTTAGTAACTCAAATAACCGATAAGACTGAAATCCCATACGAAATAATACCTAACTTCCCGGTTTCTACCGTGGAAGGTCACAGTGGAAAACTTATTATCGGTAAATTGGGAGAAGTGAATGTATTAGCTATGCAGGGTCGTTTTCATTATTATGAAGGATATGATATGAAAGCCGTTACTTTTCCTGTCCGGGTAATGAAAGCTCTGGGAATAGAAACATTACTGGTTTCAAATGCTTCCGGAGGTGTTAATCCTGATTTTGAAATCGGGGACTTAATGATTATTACTGATCATATTAACCTTTTCCCTGAACATCCGTTACGTGGAAAGAACTTCACCGAACTGGGCACACGTTTCCCCGACATGAGTGAAGCCTATTCGAAAGAATTGATTGTAAAAGCAAAATTAATTGCTAAAAAGAACAATATCAAAGTTGTTGAAGGTGTTTATGTCGGTACTACAGGTCCCACATTTGAAACACCATCCGAATATCGTTACTTCAGGGCTATAGGAGCCGATGCAGTAGGTATGAGCACCGTTCCCGAAGTAATTGTTGCTAACCATGCCGGCATGCGCTGTTTTGGGATTTCTATCATTACTGACCTTGGTGTCCCAGGTAAAATTGTAGAGGTGAGCCATGAAGAAGTGCAGGAAATAGGCAATTCAGTTCAACCACTGATGACTCTTATCATGAAAGAACTGATACGTGAAGCATAAAGAAAAAGGGTCGAAACCAACAGAAAAAATCACTGTCAAATTAATTTTATCTGACTATTCGTTTACCTAATCAAAATTGATTTTTTTATCTGGTTAATTACAAATTAAGACAGATTGAATTCTACATGCTTTCAATCTGTCTCTTTTTATTGTTTATATACAACGAGTAAATTAATCTGATATAATAATTTGCAAAACATTAATATACTGTATATTCTGTCTTGGTTCTTGATTCTTTCGGTCTATATAGCAGAGTTTCTTTTCCAATTTCTCTTGCAGTTTTTTTTAGTTTTTCTTCAGTGACCGTCCAGTGACCGTCCGATGTCCCTCTAGGATTCCTCTATGGTTTGTATATTGCTAAATATGCTTATCTTTTCAAAATTAGTCTAATCGTTTCATTTCAACAAGTGAAACCCCCAATAAGTTATCAGAGATAGGTAAATTATATAAAAACCCGAGATATAGCAACAACCGGTAAGGGCTTCACGAATACTGAACCCAATTACCAACTGTCCTTTTACATTTTTCCTTACCTACTCCTACTACCTACTATTTTCTTACCTCTTACTCCTTACCTCTTACTCACTCCTCACTCCTCATTCCTGTTCAGGAGACTTCCACTACTTCATAACCGATTGCATCCACAGCACTTTTTATAGTTTCATCACTTACTTCATGGCTTAGTTTTACGATAGCCGAGTTTGATTCTAAATCTACTTTTGCTTCAACTCCATCAATGGCATTCAGTACTTTTTCTACTCGTGCTGAACAATGGGCACAGCTCATTCCTTTTATTTGCAAAGTTTTTTCTAACATAATTTTAGTTGTATTAATTGATTGATAATTATTTTTATTGATTTGATTTTTGTTTGAAGATATTGATACAAGCGGTTTAAATGTCAATAAACGAAGTGCATTCATTACAACAGTTACAGAACTCAAACTCATGGCAGCCGCTGCGAACATAGGATTCAGTTTCCATCCCAGGACACCGTAAAAAACCCCTGCCGCCAAAGGGATGCCAATAATGTTATAAAAAAATGCCCAGAACAGGTTTTGTTTTATATTCAACATCACAGCCTTACTGAGTCGAAGCGTTGTGACTGCATCAAGCAAATCACTCTTCATTAATACCACATCCGCGGATTCAATGGCAATATCTGTTCCCGCACCAATGGCGATGCCCAGATTGGAGCGCATCATGGCAGGTGCATCATTGATACCATCTCCAATCATGGCCACTATTTTCCCTTTAGCCTGTAGGCTGGATATCACCTTATCTTTATCCTGAGGCAATACTTCGGCAACAACAGTAGTAATGCCTAATTGTAATTGAATAGCCGCAGCTGTTTTAACATGATCACCCGTGAGCATCACTACATCCAATCCCATTGCTTCAAATTGTTCGATAGCTTCTTTACTGGTAGGTTTCAATCCGTCAGCTACTGCAATTATTCCCAATATCTCTTTGTCATTTGCAATAAACAATGGCGTTTTCCCTTCATTGGCCAGTTTGTCCGACAATGAAGCCATATCATGAAAATTTACTTTTCTATCGGTCATTAATTTCTGATTGCCTGCAATATAGTTGATTCCATCTAATTTAGCTTCAATACCTTGTCCTGGTATTGCCTGAAAATTCTCTACTGCTTTTATCTTAATTTTCCTTTTTTCTGCTTCCAACAATATAGCTTCCGATAATGAATGTTCTGATGGCTTTTCAAGAGAACAGGCAATTTGCAGAAGTTGATTTTCTGAAATCGGTTTTATAGTATAAAGATCGGTAACCTTTGGTTTACCTTCTGTAATTGTTCCTGTCTTATCCAGTACAATTGTATCAATTTTATGTGCCATTTCGAGCGATTCGGCCGATTTAATTAAGATCCCATATTCCGCTCCTTTGCCTGTACCCACCATGATCGCAACAGGTGTTGCCAACCCCAATGCACACGGACAGGAAATAACCAGTACAGCAATACCTATTGACAAAGCAAAATCAAAAGGATAACCCAACAACAGCCAGACTGCAATTGAGATCAATGAAATTCCAATAACCACCGGGACAAATACAGCACTGATTTTATCGGCCAACCTGGATATAGGAGCTTTGGAAGAAGAAGCATCTTCTACCAACTGAATAATATGCGCCAATGTGGTATCGTTTCCAACTTTGGTAGCCCTCATTGTAAAATACCCCGATTTATTCATGCTGGCTGAAAGAACTGAATCATCTTTTTCTTTAAAAACAGGGATACTTTCACCAGTCAACGCTGATTCATCCACTGATGAATTTCCGCTTTCAACAGTTCCATCAACAGGGACACGTTGTCCGGGACGAACAACAACCAGTTCCCCAACCAAAACCTGTTCCAACGGTATTTCCATTTCAGTGTTATCACGAATGACGGTTGCTGTTTTCGGTGCCAGATCCATTAACCTGGTAATGGCATCTGATGTCCGGTTTTTTGATTTTGCTTCGAGGTATTTGCCCAGTGTTATAAGTGTCAGAATAGTTGAGCCTGATTCAAAATACAAATCCTGCGAGAAACGGCTTACTGTTTCCATATCGGCATGTCCAAATGCATAACCTATCCTGTAAATAGCAAAGATTCCATACAGAATAGCAGCAGAAGAACCTATAGCTATAAGCGAATCCATGTTCGGAGCTCCTTTCATCAAAGTTTTAAACCCGACAAGAAAATACTTTTTATTGACAAAAACGATGGGTAGAGTCAGTAAAAACTGGGTAAAAGCAACAATCAGGGTATTTCCCGTTGTATGGAATGCATGAGGGTAAGGGATTCCGATCATGAGCCCCATGGAAATATAGAGAAGTGGAATTAAAAATGCCAGTGAAATCCACCAGCGCATTTTCATTTCATCCTGTTCCAGTTGAATATAATCTTCTTTTGGTGTGGATTTAATTACTGAATTAGTTGCAGTTTCGCGTCTATGAGCTTCATAACCCGCATCCTCTACTGCTTTTTCAATCAATAGAGTATTAAGATTTTTTTCATCAAAACTTACACTCATACTATTCGTAAGCAAATTGACATTGACAGTCTTTACCCCTGTTAATTTACTGACATTTTTTTCAATATGTGCCACACACGAGGCGCACGTCATACCTGTTACATCGAATTTTTCAGTTTCCATTTATTTAAACTTACGTTTAGCAAAAAAACAGAATTCACCTGATTAAGTTCACTATCAAAGTGCCTGCCCGGGCAAAAATACTAAAAATAGTCGTTCTCCTATAAAAGGAAAGTCTATTTTATCTACCTTTGTACACGAAATAACAAAAGTAAACTTATTTTCAGCATGAACGACAGCCCTGTAAAAAATGAACCAACCATTGAACAAACAGCCGTATTATTAATTGATATTGCGTCTGCTTTAATGTCATCAGGAGCTCATACTATGCGAATTATTCAAAATGTTTCGCGCATGGCTGAAACATTCGGCTATGATTTGGATTTGTCGGTATTTCAATTAAGCATAATGATGACAATTATCAACAAAGATGATCCCTGTAAGCTGCTGACTCAGGTAAAAAAGATTAAACCGCTACACTTAAACTTTACCATCGTGTCCGAATTAAGTGCGTTGAGTTGGGATACTTACGATAAACATCTGCCATATGATAAAATAATTCCTGAATTTCATAAGATTATCTCTCGAAAAAGAATTTCAGGCTGGTTGGTATTATTGCTGGTTGCTCTTGCAAATGCAGCTTTTTGCCGGCTTTTTAAAGGTGATTTTATGGCAATGGGACTTGTGTTCTTTGCTACCCTTGCCGGCTTCTCTGTGAGACAGGGAATGATAAAAAAACAGGTAAATCATCTGGTGACATTTACAACAAGTGCTTTTGTTGCATCACTGTTGACCGGACTTGGTTATGTGTTTCATTTGGGGCACACTCCTGAAATAGCAATGGCTTCAAGTGTTTTGTATCTGATACCGGGCGTACCTCTTATTAATTCGTTTTTGGACATTTTACAAGGTCACATTCTTACCGGAATTGCCCGGCTTGTAAACGCATTCAGCCTGATTGTGTGCATTGCTATCGGATTATTTTGTTCAATGTTAATCCTTGGATTAGAAAAATTATGACACCTGAAATGTTTTATCTGGTAATCGTTGATGGATTGATGGCAGCCATTGCAGCTGTCGGATTTGCCGTCATTTCAAATCCATCACGGAAAGCTGTTCTTGTTTCGGCATTATTAGCTGCAATTGGACATTCCTTACGATTTTTTATGATAAAATCAGGATTGGACATTACCCTGGCTTCTTTTGTGGCTGCATCATTTATAGGGTTTTTGAGTATCTTTTTTGCCAAAATTATACATTGTCCTGCCGAAGTATTCTCATATCCTTCGCTTCTTCCTATGATTCCGGGATTATTTGCTTACCGCACCATTCTCAGTATGATTAAATTTATGCAAAGTACAGAGGTCGTCAAAACCCAGGGTTACATGTTGGACTTTTTTCATAATGGGATGACAGCTTTGTTTATTTTACTGGCGTTAGTAGTTGGTGTTTCATTACCGGTTTTGTTTTTTCCAAAACTATCTTTTTCGGTAACCCGAAAATACTAATATCTTAAATATCTTTGTGTGTTTTTTTATGGCTTAAAAACAAGTAAGTAATCATAGTTGTTTAATGATCTGTTTGCTATTCTATAAAAACTCAAATTCAAGCACCTTGTCAATTATTAATTATTCATTACTAATTATTAATTACTTTCTTAGTATTCTTTTAATGTTAAATCTCATTTTTTTTTATTCGTTTTAAATCCAAATGAAATGTTCGTTTCGTCTAATTAGAAAACAAACATTATTTTTACACTTTAAAATTTACAATTATGAAACGAATTGGATTATTTTTATTGGCTTTGACTTTATTTGTCGGAGCTAATGCAGCAAAACCCACTGTTATACACAAAGACAGTGTGAAGGAAGTGAGAATCACTCATACTGAAAAAGATGAGAACTCAGCCAAAGATTCCATGATGATGCAAAAACTATCATCTGACCAGATTATGCAACTCGAAAATGGGCGGTTAGAATTAGAACGACAGAAAGTGGATGCGGATAATGGCAATAAGTTACCCATGAGTCCTTTTGCCATTTTTATGATTTGTATGTTGCCATTTCTTTTTGCAGCCGTAATTATTATCAGTAATGTCAGGTCCAAAAATGCAGAATCCAAACGCCGCTACGATTTGTATGCCAAATCACTTGAAATGGGGCAAACGGTTCCTGAACATTTCTTTGACGAACCTAAAAAGGAAAATCCGGCTTCCAATCTGAAAAAAGGGATTCTGTGGTTTGTTGTGGGAATAGCATTGTTAATTTCATTTATTGTCATGAGTGAAAAAGATGCACTCATTGTTGGTATTGTTCCTACCTTTGTTGGTATTGGTTATTTGCTGGTTCATTTTCTGGAAAAACCAAAAACAATTTCAACCGGAACGAACAATGAACAACACGGATGATATCCGCTGGGTCACACAGGTTGCTTTGCTTGGTGATAAAAACGCATTCGACAAATTAACCTGTAAATACCAGTCACCCATACGGCGGTTCTTCCTGAACCTCACCGTGGGTGATGGTCCGTTAAGCGACGATCTGGCTCAGGAAACTTTTATCAAAGCGTATCTCAATATCACTACCTTCAAAGGTCTTTCCGGATTTTCAACCTGGCTTTACAGGATTGCTTACAATGTATATTATGATTCGGTAAGAGCACAAAAACATTATGAAGACATCGATGAAAGTGTAATTGATAGTCAGCAACATACGCTCAATGAATTCTCAGCAGAGAAAATGGATATTTATAAAGCGTTAAAAATGTTGCGCAAAGAAGAACAAACTGCCGTATTATTGTTTTATATGGAAGATAAAACACACAAAGAAATTGCAAAGATTATGAATTGTCCCCTCGGAACGGCTAAAACCTATATTCTGAAAGGGAAAGAAAGATTAACTGTTTACTTAACAAAAGCAGGATATGGAAACTAACGAAACAGACAAATTGCTGAAAGGATTTTTCAGCGAATACAAAAAGGAAATTGCTGATAACGGTTTTACCCAACGATTAATGCAAAGACTTCCTGAACAAACCTACCGTGGTTGGATCGTTTGGATTTTTGCAGCTATGGGGATGGCCATCACTATCTACCTGGGAATCACAATCGGGCTGGTTGAACAAATCATGATGCTTTTTAAACATGTTCCTGTTTATTATTTGATCGCAGGCATTTTTTGCTTTCCATTGGTGGGAACTGCAGGATTCTATTTTTCGCAAAATAAAAATTACCATTTGATTTAAAAACAGATAAGTGAGTTAAAGAAAAAGATACTGACAAGAATCTCTTTCTTTTGCTTCTTTATTATTTATCCTGTCCGTAAGCTACCTCAGGCTTCATGATAGATTAAATCATTTCAATCAATGGAACAGAGAGTTGCCTGACCACATTTTTAATGGAAGCAACATAGTTCAGAAGAGTATCCAAAACATCATCAATTAATTTGACAGTCATTTTGAGTTACTTTTCTTTTCGAAAAATATCGCTTTACTACAGAGTTAAATAAAATTAGGATTACATTCCATTCTCGGACTTCATTTACAAACAGTTTAAGTTATTTCTGAAACATGCTCTATGGATTGGTTCGCCGTCCAGTTGAATCATTCTCAACATTATTCATTTCGTTTTGTATCCCGTCGTTATGCCCGAAGTGAATAAAACAAAGACCTCTGGTTTCAATTGATCACAAAGTTTTCCTGTTTTTTTTGTTAATATAATGTTAATATATTTTGAGCTTCATGCCTTTTAGCAGCATTTTCCAACGTCATTTCATCTGATAACAACCATGTAAATAAATGGCAACAAACATGTAGTCCTTTATCACAGTTCTACTACACAGTATAATAATCGGTCATTGTGCAATTACGTTTGGTAAAAATCCGAACTTTTACCTGAGTGAAACCAACTTAAAGTAAAAACAATATTAAATCCTTAATTTTTAATCTAGTAAATGAATAAATAGTAAATCAGTTTGATGGTTTCCATCCATCATATCCTTTCATGACTTCTTCAACAGTATATTTACCGGCTTCTTTGGCTGTCAATACTTTCGACCACGTACGACCTGAAGTATCAGATCCTTCCCCGGTGTTATTAAATTCCATAAAACGGGCTGTTTTTTCATTCGCTTCGTTTTTCCAGTTATCCCAACCAACTGGTCTGATACCTTTTGGTAAACTACAATTCATAAACAAAGTCATGGCATATGCACGCCACGGGCGGCCTAAATATACGGCATTGACACCGCCCGCCAGCAACACTTTGCAGTTGTTGAAAATATATCCGTATTTAATATTTTCAGGCGTACTGGCAGCGGTTATGTACGAATTACGTTTACAAAAAAGAGTACATTTTTCGAACCATACTGTTGAAGGACCAAATATAAAATCGGTTGTGCCTTCAATATAACAGTTTTCGAAATACTGGCGGGCATTTTGTTTCCCTGTATAAACAGTATCCTGATTTCCCAGAAAACGGCAATTGACGAATACGGCCCTGTCACCTTCAACATGCAGCGCAACGGCTTGCCCCTTTTCGTCTGCTGTATTTTCGACAGTCAAATTTTCGAGCCGGATATCATTTCCGCAAATTTTCAACGTATAGGTTTTAAAAGTCCCCATCTTATTGATATTAGCTTGATCATTGTAATTAATAATGGTATTATCCCTGTCTTCACCAACTAAAAGAACATTGCAAATATAAGTTGGAATTTCAATTTTTTCTTTGTAAACCCCCTTTTTTATAAAAATAGTAACCCTTCCCGTCGGATTAAAAGCCCTTACCGAATCAATGGCTTGCTGTATGTTCTGAAAGTTTCCGGTTCCATTTATGTCGACAACAATATAATTTAGCTGTTGCGAATTCGCTGCTAAACTCACAAGAATAAATAAAAATAAAAATGTTCTTTTCATGCTACTAAACTAAAAACTATTTATAGTTGATGATCTCAGTGTCCGGAATCAGGATCCTATTTTTTCAATAAAACACTTAGCATGATAAAAGGCGAAACTGCTTTGGCATCGTTATTTCTTTTTGGTTCGTTGATGTAATATTGATAACTCCCGTCCCTGTATCTTGGGTTACCACCTAATCCTGCAACAGAGCACGCATCTGTTAACGTAATGGTCCCATCTGCATTTTTTCGTATGAACTGTTTTACAAATTGTGAATAAGCTTTTTCCCCTTTTTCCCCAAATGACTTAGGCAAATACCCTTTTTGTGCTGCTTTTACCCAGCTGTATATAAACATGGCAGATCCGGAGGATTCTAAGTAATTGCCTGTTTCACCAGGTTTGTCTGTAATCTGAAACCACATCCCTGTTTTTGGATCACGGTATTTTTCCAGTGATTGGCTTAAATTCAAAAGTATTTTGAGGATTTCTGGTCGTTGAGGATGGTTCACCGGTAAATAATCAAGCACATCGACCATCGCCATCATATACCATCCCATGCTTCGTGACCAGAAGTTTGGAGATGTCCCTGTATTCGGATTCGACCAGCGCTGTTTGTGACTTTCGTCCCAGCCATGATAGTAAAGACCTGTTTTAGGATCATAAGTATGCTTTGCTACAATCAGAATCTGATGGGCAACTTCCTCATACAATTCTTTATCCCCGAAACGAAAGGCATATTCTGCCAGAAAAGGGGATGCCATATACAACCCATCCAACCACATCTGATTGGGATAGATTTTTTTATGCCAAAAACCCCCATCGCTGGTTCGGGGTTGATTTTTAATCTGGCTTCGCAACATTTCAATTGCTTTTTTATACTTCTGATTGTTTGTTTTTAAATACAGGTCAAATAAAAATTTACCCGAATTCAATTTATCCAGGCTGTAATCATCCATTTTATATCCTGTAATCTGTCCATTTGAATTAATAATGGTGTCGGCATAACTTTTTACATAATCGTAATATTTCTGATTTCCAGTAAGCTTCCAGACCTGATAAATAGATTGAAGTTCTAAGCCACTGCAATAATCCCATTTAGGTTTTCTGGAAAAATCGATCATCCAGCTTTGAGGATTACGTTTGATCTCAGAATCAGCCATCCATACTGAATAGGGTTTAGCACATGAAACCGACATGGAAATAAGCAAAACAATTCCAAGAATGATTGTTTTAAATTTTTTGGTTGACATTTTAAAAGTTTTTAAATTGCAAATATACTTAATGATTTTCTTTAACTTAACGTTCAACAGGATATTCAATTTTCCCCTAAAAAGCTGAATGAATTGCTTTTAAATTGAGTATTAATTGGATGTACAAATTTGGTGTTTTTTTTACAATCTCAGGTAGTAAAAATTGATTTTTTATAAGGAGTTTTTGATTTGGGATCTTTTCCTATTTAAATCCCTTTTACATTCTACTCTATTAGATTAAACCGATGTTAAAAATAAATGTTAAAAGCATATTACAGGATTTTAAGTTTATGATATTTGATGTTTTGTCCATTTTATCCCGGGAGTATCTCTGAAATACCAGGAAAAATCGAGAACAAAAGTCATGATCAATAAAAAAAAATTCAATCCGGGTTTTAAAATATACATACTGCCCATATGAATCCTTTCGATTAATATACACCTTTTTAAAACAAAAATTGGAACTGCATTCTTTTAGAATATTCATTTTTAATAAAAAGGGAATATATATATATTTGTTTTTAAATATCAACACTTTAGGATACGAATATCTTTGTAATTGACATTTTAAAGCTGAATTCAGATAAGGATTTATTTTTATCATATAAGGTTATTTAATGAAACTTCTTTTATTATATACCATATTTTTTGATTGAATTAAGAAGTATTTCGAAAGGATCTTTTGAAACCGCTATATAACAAAATTGACTATCGACATTTTTTTGTAATTTTGCAGGCATTAAACATATTTATCAATGAGGTTATGCGCATTTTAATTCAACGGGTCGACGAAGCTTCAGTAAAAATTGATAATCAGATAAAGTCTGCCATCCTGAAAGGTTTATTGGTTTTGGTGGGGATTGAAGATACTGACACGATGATGGACTCAGAATGGTTAGCCGGGAAAGTAATTGGGTTACGCATTTTTGATGATGAAAACGGAGTGATGAATCGTTCTGTCCTGGAAGTTGAAGGTGAAATTCTGGTTGTCAGTCAGTTTACCTTGCATGCCATGACACGGAAAGGAAACCGGCCATCATATATTAAGGCTGCAAATCATGAAATTGCCATACCGCTTTACGGGCATTTTTGCCGGGAACTAAGTCTTAAACTTGGTAAGGAAGTTCAAACCGGTACTTTTGCTGCCGATATGAAAGTATCATTGGTGAATAACGGACCGGTAACCATTTGGATAGACAGTAAAAATAAAGAGTGATTTGAAGAAGGTTGATTCACTGCAATATATACGATCACCTAAATTCGTTTAATTCGTTTTAATTCGTTTAATTAGTATTTTTATGAAGAAACACATTCCTAATTTTATCACCTGCCTCAATCTGTTTTCAGGTTGTCTGGCTTCATACCTTGCTTTTAAAGGAAATTATACGGGTGCTTTTATAGCCATATTATTTGCTTCAGTATTCGACTTTCTGGATGGTTTTGCTGCCAGGTTATTGAAAGCTTATTCCCCCATGGGTAAAGAACTTGATTCACTCGCTGATATGGTAAGTTTCGGATTGGCACCAGGGGCGATTGTTTTTTCGCTCTTGTCAGAAACCGGTATAAACGAATGGCTCCCGTTTCTGGGTTTTCTGATACCTGTATTTTCTGGACTCAGGTTGGCTAAATTTAATATTGATGACAGACAAACCACTTCGTTTATAGGACTTCCCGTTCCGGCAAATGCTATTTTCTGGGCAGGTCTTGTTTATTCTTTCTCACCCTTTTTGCTAGATACAGTTTGGTTATTGCTTATTCTTATCGGTGTATTCAGTTATTTGCTTATATCTGAAATCCCAATGTTCTCCCTAAAGTTCAGGAATGTTTCCTGGACAGACAATCAAACCCAATACATTTTCTTAATAGGGTGTGTAGCAATATTCGCTTACTTTCAGTTTAGTGCTTTTTCAATTATCATCGGGTGGTATATTGCCTCATCAATAGGGGTAAATTTAAGCAAAAAGTTTATGTAATACGGGTTGAAAATGACAAGTCCAACTTTCAAAGCTTAATCAATCTTTAAATAATTTCCGGTTACCAGGGCTTATTTGTACTTTTGTCCTAAATACAACATCGATGTCAATAAGCATAAAAAATCTGACCAAAAAATACGGAGAACAAACTGTTCTCAACAATATTACCTTTGAAATTGGTGAAGGTGAAGTCGTTGGTTTTCTTGGTCCAAACGGAGCCGGGAAAACCACTACTATGAAGATTCTGGCCGGAGCATTATCCTACACGAAAGGTGTGGTTAAAATTTGCGGTGTAGAAGTAAGTGAAAATCCAATCCTTACCAAAAGTTTTGTAGGATATTTACCTGAACAAAACCCCTTGTATCAGGATATGTATGTAAAGGAATACCTGCTTTTTGTAGCCGAAACCTATGGGTTGGGGAAAGAAAAGCACGAACGGGTGAACGAATTGATTGACCGTGTGGGACTACGTCCTGAGTTTCATAAAAAAATCGGACAGCTCTCAAAAGGATTTCGCCAAAGGGTTGGTCTGGCACAGGCTTTAATCCCGAATCCCAAAGTGTTGATACTCGACGAACCAACTACCGGACTTGATCCGAATCAACTGGAGGAAATCAGAAGTTTAATACGTGAAATCGGAAAAGATAAAACAGTATTGCTCAGTACCCATATCATGCAGGAAATAAAAGCCATTTGCAACAGGGTAATTGTAATAAACAACGGGGATATCGTAGCAGATTATTCCGATTTATCGAAATTAAAGGTTTTCGATGAAAATAGCTGTCATCTTGAAGTTGAATTTGCCAATGATGTAAAAATGGACTTATTGGAAAAACTGGAGAATGTAACCAATATAAAACAAACAGCAACCAACCACTTTATAGTCATTGCTTCGTGTGATATACGTTCATCTTTGTTCGATTTTGCAGTTGAGACGAATAATAAAATTCTTATGATTAAAACCTTAGAACGGAGCATGGAAGAGGTGTTTAAAAGTTTGACGAATTAGAAAAAAACAGTTACAGCTTTTCCAAAATTATCCCCAAAAATAAATGGAAGAAACCAATTTTGACATACGCAACAACCGGACAGGAGAAAAAGAGTTCGAGAATGCCTTGCGGCCACTTACTTTTACAGATTTCAAAGGACAGAATAAAATTGTCGAGAATCTGAAAATTTTTGTTCAGGCTGCCCGTATGCGTACCGAATCGCTCGACCATGTATTGCTTCACGGACCTCCCGGATTGGGAAAAACTACCCTCTCAAATATTATAGCTAACGAACTGAATGTCGGGTTTAAAATCACTTCGGGTCCTGTACTGGATAAACCGGGTGACCTGGCCGGACTTCTAACCAGTCTGGAACCGAATGATGTGCTGTTTATTGATGAAATCCACCGCCTGAGTCCGATTGTGGAAGAATATCTTTATTCGGCAATGGAGGATTACCGGATCGACATCATGATTGATAAGGGTCCAAGTGCCCGTTCCATCCAACTGGAATTAAACCCGTTTACACTGATCGGTGCCACTACCCGCAGCGGATTGCTTACTGCACCTTTGCGGGCACGGTTTGGCATCAATTGCCACTTTGAGTATTACGATATTGAAGTCATTACCGGTATCATCAAGCGTTCGGCAAACCTGTTAAACGTTAACATTGAAGACCAGGCAGCACTGGAGATCGGAGGGCGCAGTCGTGGGACTCCCCGTATTGCAAATGCCTTGCTTCGAAGGGTTCGTGATTTTGCACAGGTTAAAGGAAACGGAAGTATTGATATGGAAATAGCCTGTTATGCCCTGGAGGCACTGAATATAGACAAATACGGGTTGGACGAAATAGACAATAAAATCCTGACCACCATTATTGATAAGTTCCAGGGAGGCCCTGTGGGATTAACTACTATTGCCACTGCGTTGGGCGAAGATTCGGGGACTCTGGAAGAGGTCTATGAACCTTTCCTGATCAAAGAAGGATTTCTTAAACGAACACCCCGTGGACGCGAAGTGACGGAACTTGCCTACAAACATCTTGGTAGAGTGAGATTGGGGGAAATGGGAACGCTGTTTTGAAACAGAAGCAAGGAGTAAGAGGTAAGAGGTAAGGATTGAGGAATGAGTATATAGTAAGTAGTAGGTAGTAGGTAAAGAGAGTTCTAGTAGATAGTAAGAAGTAAGTAAACTTCATGTTATCAGATAAGATATTAAAATAAATAAAACAAAGCAACTGATGTTCAATGGCTTCACTCCTCTACTTGGGAGTTTGTGTAAAAATAAGATTTAAAAAGTCAAATGCTTTCAAATTGAAACTTAAAGTAGAAATAAGGTAATAAGGTTTAGTCATAGTTGTATCTCTTTCTATTAAGGTTGACATGAAAAAATAAGGTTTTATTCTTTATAAACCTTATTTTCAAGTATTAAACCTTAATAGAAAACCTAATCACCAACAATCCAAACCTTATTAGTTTATTTTAAAAATAAACTAAACTTTCAAATCGTAAGAATTCAATTCGACTATATTCCTTTTTACACTGCTCTTGGGAGAGAGGGGCAGGGGTCGAGGTCGGTATTTCTAAGAAGAAAGAAGTAAATATTAAAAGTGTATACAAATTTCAGAACAGTATAGATTTAAGAATTTTATAAAACTATCAGATATGGAGGAACTTGTTACTGTAAGGTCTTTTACACAGTCAATCGAATGTGAAATGGCTAAATCGTATCTCGAATCGTTTGGAATTGAATGTTATGGTCAGGATGAAATTTTAAACCGCGATTATGCAAATGTAAACGGAGGTGTCAAACTTCAGGTACGTTCGGTACAAGCGGAAGAAGCTATTAAACTTTTGATGGATGCCGGATACCTCAAGGCAGAAGACTTTGAACCTTCGGCAGAAATGAAGTTTGTGGAAAAAGTATTGAATTATTTTAGACGTAAAGAATAGCCGTCATTAAAAGAATAATTTTTCAAAATTTCAATTGTGTACGCAGTGCATGCACAATTCATGAATTAATTATGAGCAACATAGATCTTCAGAAGAAGGACTTAATCCAATCGATTGTATCGTTAATTGACGGTACTCGCGAACGTGTTGCTTTCACTGTAAATAGTGAGCTTACGCTTTTGTACTGGAATATCGGGAAACAAATAAATGAAGACATTCTGAAAAACGGAAGGGCGGATTATGGGAAAACAATTGTTTCTGAACTTAGTAAAGCTTTAATAATGAAATATGGTGAAGAATTTAGTAAAAGAAACCTTCATAACTTCATAAATTTCAACGAATTGTACCATGATATTCAAATTGTGCAGACACTGTCTGCACAATTGAGTTGGAGTCACATAAGATTTCTTAATTCCACGGGCGGTATCAAAAACAATTAGGAACAAATTGGAATGCTGAATGTACTGCCCCAAGCCCCTAAAGGGGATGTAAAGAGTGGAAACTGTAAGTTTTTACGCATCCTGAAAAAAGAAATTAAAGAGTCGGTAGTAATCAACATCCCCTTTAGGGGCTTGGGGCGGTTTGTTTCATGAGAAGTTTTATTTCGACCGACGTAACCAAAATGATAAGAAACAAAAGGGATTTAATAGCAAATTGTAAATGTTACCGGTTTGGTTCAAATGGAATTATACCTGCGTTGGCTCAAACAGAACGAACAAAAAGAATGGGAGAACAAACCTATCGGACTCATATTAAGTAATTAATAATGAATAATTAATAATTGATAATTGACAGGGTACTGAAATTTAAGCTCTTGGAGATTAACAAATAAATCGTTTAACTTTCTATGATTACTTATGTACAGAGAAATCACCCGAACAAATTAAATATTTAATACGGAAATAATGACCTGATGATAATCGTCAATTTGAATAAACTTAATTAACTTACTTAACTTTTAGCTAAAATATGGCACAACAAATGAAGAAGCTGGCAAAGGAAACTGCCATGTATGGAGTAAGTAGCATTTTGGGGAAATTCCTGAACTGGATGATGGTACCTCTCTATACTTATGTTCTGGCAAGTCCTGCCGATTACGGGATTGTAACCAACTTATATGCCTGGACAGCTTTATTGCTAGTCATGCTTACCTATGGAATGGAAACCGGCTTTCTCCGCTTTGCTAATAAGAACAAAGAAGAAGCAGGAAAAGTATACAGTACAACCCTGATAGCAGTAGGAGTTACATCCACCATTTTTGCTTTAACCTGCATCATCTTCAAGCATCCGATAGCTAATGCATTGGGATATGCCAATCATTCTGAATTTATTGCGATGCTTGGAACAGTGGTAGCTTTTGATGCATTTGGTTGTATACCCTATGTTTACCTTCGTTTCAAAAATCGTCCGGTTCGTTTTGTTGCGTTGAACCTGTTTGCCATTTTTGTCAATATTTTCTTTAATATCTTCTTCCTGGTCATTTGTCCTTGGTTGATGATAAAAACGCCAAACCTGATTAATTGGTTCTACAATCCGAACTATGGTGTCGGATATGTGTTTATATCAAATATATTCTCAACAGCAGCAGTAACCATCGCGTTATTATTCGACGTATTTGTAGTCAAATTTGAGTTTGATAAAGCATTGCTTAAAAAGATGCTTATCTATTCATTACCTCTGGTTGTTTTAGGAATTGCCGGAACAATGAATCAGACCCTGGATAAAATACTTTTCAAGATGTTAATGCCAGGAGTAAGAGGAGCTACCGAACTGGGAATTTATGGTGCGACTTCTAAAATTGCCTTAGTAATGATGATGTTCACACAGGCTTTCCGTTATTCCTATGAACCATTCATTTTTGCTCAAAAGAAAGACAAAAACAGCCTGGATGCATATGCAGATGCCATGAAATTCTACATTCTGTTTGCATTGTTTATATTTTTAGGAATGGTACTTTATATGGATATTTTTAAATATGTCATCCAACACAATTATTGGGTTGGACTGAAAGCAGTACCCATAGTGTTGTTTTCATTTATTTTTCAGGGCATATTCTTCAATCTCTCGCTCTGGTACAAATTGACTGATAAAACAATGTACGGTGCATGGTTTTCATTACTCGGAACTTTTATCATTGTAGTATTGAATGTGATCTTAGTACCTGTCTACAGTTATATGGGCTGTGCCTGGGCTGCATTTGCCTGTTATTTTGTCATCATGGTAGTTTCTTATTTTTACGGTCAAAAGCACATGCCAATTAACTATGATCTGAAAACTATAGGATTATATACCTGTGTTACTGTTCTATTTTATGTAATCAGTTTATTTATTAAAACTCCTTATACAGCTGTTAATGTATCATTAAAGTCAGTTTTAATGATTGCTTTTTTGGTATTATTGATAAAACGTGATTTTCCTTTACGTACCATTCCATTTATCAATCGCCTTTTCAAATAATTTTATTATGACTAAACTACATATTCTTACTCCTGTAAAAGATTCATTGGAAACAACATTACGAACCATAAACAGTATTATGGATTCGGAAATTGATGTCGAATTCAGTTATACTGTTTACAATGACTTCAGTTCGGATGCAACAACAGATATCCTTGAAAAGACTTCCGAAAAATCAGGGTTTACTCTTGTCAATCTGAAAAACATAACCATGCATCCCTCACCGAATTACTTGTTAATTCTACAAATTGCCCAGCAAAGGGCTAATTTCGAAGATGCACATTTACTCATTATCGAATCGGATGTTATTGTCGAAAAAAATACAATTCAACAAATGTACAATAGCATTTCGTCCCTTGAAAAGCCTGGCATGGTTGCTGCAATCACAAAAGATATTCATGGAAAAATTAATTTTCCGTATTTATATGCAAAGAATTTTACAACAGGCACTGTTTATACAAAAAAAAGACTAAGTTTTTGTTGTACTCTCCTGACTCAATCATTTTTAACTTCGTTTAATTTTGATATACTGAATCCGAATAAAACATGGTTTGATGTGTTTTTATCTCACAAATCTATTGAGATGGGTTTTAAAAACTATTTGCTGACTTCACTTCCTGTAATTCATTTGCCACATAGCAGCCGTCCCTGGAAAAACCTCAAATATACTCATCCATTGAAATATTATTTTAAAAAACTTTTTTTTAAACGTGACAAAATATAATACCAGCCAAATGGATGTTCCTTTAGTTTCAGTGATAATACCGGTTTATAACATGCAGGAATTCCTTGCACAAACAATTGAATCGGTGTTATCTACAGCGTATTCATCATTTGAAGTAATTATCGTTGATGATGGATCAACTGATAAATCTTTAAGTATAGCCAATGAGTATTCTGATAAAGATAAACGTATCAGGGTATTGTCTCAACAAAATTCAGGAGTTTCTTCAGCCAGGAATCATGCTGTCCGCGAAGCATCCGGAAAGTATATTTTACCTGTTGATGCCGATAATCTGCTTTCTTCCGATTATATACAATCTGCTGTTGATGTTTTAGAATCAAACGAAAAGGTCAGGGTTGTGACATGTAAATCGGTTTTTTTTGGAGACAGAACAGGGGAATGGAAACTAAGGCCATTTTCTTTGAAGCTACTTGCCCGGAAAAATATGATGGATACCTGTGCCATGTACAGAAAATCAGATTGGCAGTCGATCAATGGTTACTGTGAATATATTAAAGGTCGGGAAGATTGGGATTTTTGGATTTCACTTTTAAAAAGAGGCGGTGAGGTGACCTGTTTACCGATTATTGGTTTTAAATACAGAATCAGGAATAATTCAAAGAGAGTAACAGACAGAAATTTTAAAAGAAACATCATTAGTATTTTAAATAAACGGCATAAAGCTTTTTTTTACAGGGAATTGGGTGGTAAACTGCATTACCGGAGAACATGGTCAGGTTTATTTAATTTTTTTATTCATTTGATAAAGCCTGAAACCATTAAAGTAAATCCTGCCTATCCTAATTTAGATGAGTTTGTTTACAACATCCCTGAATTGTTTGAAACGAGCGGGAAAACCATCCATTCGATCAGGAATACGATCAAAACATTCGAAGAAAACAAGTATAAAATAGTCGTTAAATCCTTTCATAAACCTAATTTTATAAACAAATTTATTTACGGGAACTTCAGAGACTCCAAAGCGCATCGCTCATACGATTATGCTCTTAAACTGATTGAATTAGGAATTGGAACTCCGGCTCCGGTCGGATATTATGAACAGAAATGTGCATTTTTATTTCTGAAAAGCTATTATGCATGTCTTCAATCGGAATGTCCTTATCAGTTTTCCGATCTGATAAAAGAGATAGAATTCCCTGATAGAAATCAAATTTTAAAAGCTGTGGGACGTTTCACTGCAAATCTTCATGAAAAGGGAGTCCGGCATCACGATTATTCAGCAGGAAACATTTTATTTAAAAAGACTGGCTCTGAAATCGAAATTGAACTGATTGATTTGAACAGAATTGAATTTGGAAACGTTGATATTCAAAAAGGGTGCAAAAACTTTGAAAGATTAAATATTGATGACGAAAGTCTTAAAATTATGGCAAATGAATATGCACTTGCACGTGGCTTTGACTCAGAAGTTTGTGTCAGCAATATTTTAACTATGCGTTGGAAAAAACACAAGAATATTTCTAACAGTCAAATTGATAGTCTATGAAAGCGTCACTCATCATTGCCATTTATAACAATATCCGGTTTTTGAAGGCTGTATTGGATTCGCTCAACTTTCAGACAGAGAAAGATTTTGAAATCATCATAGCCGAAGACGGTGAGAACGCTGAAGTAAAGGAGTTTATAAATAAATATCATTTTGTACAACCCTGGCAACATTTAACCCAGAAGGATGAGGGGTGGGGTAAAAATAGAGCTATGAACAGGGCTATTAAGGCTTCAAAAACAGATTGGCTGATATTTATTGACGGCGATTGTGTTTTGCATCACAGGTTTATAGAAATGCATCTTCGTTATGCAGATGAAAAGTTTGTTTTAGCAGGTAAACGGGTAAAGCTTGATAAGACCTGTTCGAATTTTGTACTCGAAAACAGCTCGAATATTCACAAACTACAAAAAAAGTTGGTTAAGAAACTCCTTTTTGGTAAAGGAAGTATCCGGTATATTGAAGAAGGTATTTTTATTTCGCCCGACAAATTGCTTGGATTTATTCCCGGATTAAGGACTCTGAATCATTTGACAGGCAGTAATATGTCATTTTCAAAAAAAGCCATTCATTTCATTAATGGTTTTGATGAAGACTATCAGTTGCCGGCAGTAGGTGAAGATCTGGATCTTACATGGCGATTCGAGGCTGCAGGCTTTAAGCATAAATCAGTCCGCAATTTAGCTGTTCAATATCACTTACAACATAAGGAAAACTGGATTGATCAGGTTAAGAATATGGATCTATACCGGAATAAGCAGCGAGATAATAAATTTGTTTGCACAAACGGATTAATAAAACTATAAGTTGTATGATAATTTTGAGGGATAAACCAGGCCAAATGTGCAACAGATTATGGTCTTTTTCATTTTTTATAGCTTATGGATTAAAACATAATATAAATATTTATATTCCTAATTTGAAAGAATATGAATCTCTGTTTGAAAATTTAAATCAATTCAGAAATATAAAATTCAATTTATCTGAAAATCGCAGAACAGAAAAGCTTATTAGATTTCTAGTACTATTTATATATCTTTTCAATAAATTAAAAATCGGGATTTTATTAAGGATATTCAATATCTGTTTTCCGGATAATAATCATTTAGACAAATCGTATCTTGCTAAAAACAGGATATATTATATTAATTCATGGAAACACAAAAAGGATTATGAATCAATAGTTGAATTCAAACCTGAAATCATCAGTCTGTTTACACCTAAGAAAGAGTTTTGTGAAAAGGCCGATAAGCTTTTCCCCAAATTAAATTCCATGTACGATATTTTAATTGGAGTTCATATCAGAAGAGGCGATTATTTGAATTTTCATAATGGCAGTTATTATTTTGATGATTCGGTTTATAGCCGGTTAATGAATATGTTGGCATCAAAACCGGGAACAAAAAAAGTTGGCTTTTTTATCAGTACCAATGAAGTAATAAATCCAGAGAAATTCAAAGATCTAAATATACATTTATTAGATAATTCCTTAGGAATTGAAGATCTTTACGCATTAAGCAAATGTGATTATATAATGGGTCCGCCAAGTACATTTTCAATGTGGGCTTCATTCTATGGATCAGTACCTTTAAAATTGATAGAAGATGAAAACGAAACATTTTCCTATGATGATTTCTCAGTAATACGATACCAGAATACTTTTGAAAATGGAGGAAAATATTATTAACACTAAAAATTGTCGACAAAATTTAATCTTGTCTGGTAATAATTGTAACTGATTTTTAATATAATAAATACTCCTTTGAGTTTATACTGCTATCGAATCAGTATCCATGAATTTTTTAAAATGAAATTTATTTTTTCGATGTGAATAAGTTTCAAAATAACTTAATCATGAATTGAAAAAGCTAATTTTAAAAATGAAACATTAACGGAAACGTGAATAAATTCATTTGCAAAAATAGATGGATAAAAAAATAAAATAAATATAATATATGCTTTCCATAATCGTTTGTTCAAGAAATAAAACGCTTTCAAAATCGTTTGTTGAAAATATAATCAGTACGGTAGGTACAGTTCATGAGATAATTTCAATTGATAACTCAAAGAACGAATACTCTATTTTCTCAGCTTACAATCTAGGTTTTGCAAAAAGCAAATATCCCTATATCTGTTTCGTTCATGAAGATGTTTCCTTTCTAACACAAAACTGGGGAATAAAAATTATTGAACATTTACAAATCCCTAAAACAGGTATAATTGGGTTAGCTGGTGGAGATTTGGCTACCCGTATTCCGGCTTCATGGTCTACACTTATGTCATGTGTCAATATTGTTCAATCGGATAGAACCGGGAAAAAGCCTACCAGACTTATTCTACTCCCGGTTAACCAAAAAGAATCAAGACGTTCTGTTATTTTATTAGATGGCGTATTGATGTGCATGAAAAGAGAATTGTTGAAAAAGATTCATTTTGACGAACAATTTAAAGGCTTTCATGGATATGACTTCGATATCTCTATTCAATCTACTCTGGCAGGCTATATAAACTATGTAATATTTGATATTAAATTGCAACATTTTTCACGGGGAAAGACAGATGCTGTTTACTATAAAAATTTAATCTCTATTTTCAAGAAATGGCAAAATTATTTGCCATTGATTGGAGAAAATGTCTCAGTTGAACAAAACCTGCAAATTCCGGAAATTGAACAAAAAAGATTATCGAAATTGTCAAGTAAAATGACACGAAAAGGATTTTCAACCAAAGATATTATTTCTGAAACTACCTATTTCGCGAATATAATTGATTCAAAAAAAGAAATTCATCATTTAAAGACACGCATTTTTTTTATTCGATTATTCAATTGCCCAAAGTATTTGTTTAATTAAGAACAGTCAATAAATTCAAAAAAATGAAACAGAAAATAATTACAGTAATAAACTATATTAATTTATTCTCTATCCTTTTACTTACAGCTGTAACAATCTATTACTATCCTTTACAAAATATAGCCTTCTACCTTTTTTTCATAAGTTATATTATTGAGTTTATTCTCGAAAAAAAATGGGAAAAAATCAAGTTTGATAAAAAAAGTATTTATTATCTTGTAATGGCTTTTTTCTTTCTGTTAGCCTTTGTTTATTATCCGTTTGAAAATACATCGAAGTATTTTACCTGGCTTGTTGGAAGACGTTTTGCATTATTTGGATTTGCAGGGGTAGGATTTTTCGGAGTGAATAATAAATATAAGCTTAATTATTTTCTGAATACTTTTGTTATCTCTTCCATCATAGCAATTTTTTATATTATTTTTTTAAGGATTGGAATAATTAATTTTATTTCGAATCCTGACAGAGAATCCCTTTTCACTGTTCAACGGATACTTTATGTAAACAGCCATATGGTTTTCAACCTGTTTTTAAACATTTCGCTTGTAAGTATCTGGTATATTCTTACCCGTTCCTGGAAACAAACGGCATGGTGGAAACTGTTTTTGTATATTGGCGCTTTAACTATTATTTTTGGCATACTTTCTATTTCAGAAGGTCGAAGTGGATTTATTACCGGAATTCTATTAATGCTCTGTTTTATCTTTTTTGAGATTTGGAAAAGAAAGAAAATGATTGGGATTGTGGTTGGCTTTCTTGTACCCTTCCTTTTGATCGGTATTGTAAGCCAGCAAAGAAGGATGTCTGAGAAGGATATTAAAACTGAACCCCGAATTTTTTTATGGGAAGCAGCACTTGATGTAATTAAAGAAAAACCATTCTTTGGTTACGGAATTAGCAATGCTCAGGAACAATTTGACATTGCAAGAGCAAAACATCAAACTGAAGAGTTCAGACTAAGCTGGAAACACATTCGAATTTTGACCTCACACAATCAATTTTTACAAACAACCATGGAGTTTGGAATTTTTGGATTACTAATACTCTTATTTATCTATTTTTATCCGATTTATATTGCAGATAAAAATCGTAAACTATTTGCATTTTTATTGATATTTCCCTGTCTTTATGAATCTTTATTTGATGTAGTTATTACCGGAGTAAATTATTCGGCATTATATGGGATATTAATGGTCTTAATTTTATCCGTTAAAAATAATATTGCTCAGAAATCGCCTAAAAAAAAGGCAATTGTTGAATAATCATTTTCTACCGAAATCTGCCGGAATTTCACCCCAGGCTGAGGTTTCCCACTTCAGAATTGTAGTGCTGTATTCATTTTTCTGAAGCCAGTTTTCAGCACGTGCCAACAAATCAAAAAGTATGGCATTCGTTTCGTCTTTTTCCAAACGGGTCTTGGTTTTTTTTGATTTAATCCAGGATAAAGCTGTTTTACTATCGGTATAAATGGGTACCGTACTGTTTTTTTGTTTTAGGAAGGCCAGTCCATGTACTAAAGCCAGGAATTCTCCGATATTATTAGTTCCGTTCCTGAAAGGTCCCTGATGAAAGATTTCTTCACCTGTTTTGCTGTAAACTCCCCGATATTCCATAAGTCCGGGATTACCACTGCAGGCAGCATCTACCGATAGGCTTTCCAAAACAGGCAACCCAACTTTCTTTATTTCTTCATTGGAAGGCTTCTTTTCTTTCGCTTTTTTGCCGATATAATTCCAACAAGGTGAGACCATGGCTTCGCGTGCTTCAGCTTCCGTTGCAAAGCCTTTAAAGATAGCACCTTCAAACCCGTGTATCTGTCGCTTGCATTCATCCCATGAACGATAAATACCGGGCTCTTTACCTTCCCACACTACGAAGAATTTATTTTTGCTCATGTTCTTTTTATTGCCATTTATCAATTTTCCATTTACTATTCACAGCCCGTTGTATATGTCCATTAAAAAATGTAATTTTGCACTTCCAAAAGCGGTCCTGTAGTTCAATGGATAGAACAAGTGTTTCCTAAACACTAGATCCGGGTTCGATTCCCGGCAAGACTACTATTATTGTTGTATATCAATTAGTTATATAGTGTCTCATACAGATATACATACAAATACTTAATTACATGCACATTTCTCAACTGCAAATATCGGTATAATTTTAATCATATAAAAGCCGTTTCAGTTTATTAAAATGGTTTTTTTGTTGGATAAAATATGAATTAACTCCGATTTATTAGCACCTGGCCCGCAGTTTTACTCACTTTCAAATAAAACAACTAATATAAATTAGTGCCTATTTGAACGGAATTAATAAGTGCTTCACTACAAACATCTATTTAACGCCCGACCAATGAGATAAAAAGCATAGTAGAAATCGCCCACGCAAACGGGTTGACCGTTCGGGATTGCTTAGTAATTGTAAACAGCTTCATAAATTTACTGATAAGCGAAATTTTAAACAACTTAAAAAAGTAACTCTATTCGAATACGAATATAAGTCAAAGAAGCCAACTAAAACAAGCGAAATAAAGCAAATAAACGAATATCTAACAGAATACGGACAAAAGCCCATCTCGTTACGAAAAAAGAGACTAAAAAAGAGTTTGAAAGATTTTGAAATGAATTTCAAAACGAGAATTCAAAACAAACAAAAGAGAGATTACAACGAAAAGAAAACACGAACTTTGAGCCGTGTTTTTTTTTATTTTTTGCGTGTTAGTCTTTATAGTCCTCAAAACAAATACTTATTTTCAAACACTTACGTTAACAGGTACAAAAAAGGGTACAAAAAGCGGTTTTAAGGGTTAAAAAAAAGAACCCAAAAATCACACAGTTTTGTATACACAGTTCAGAGTTGATTTATATCAACGGGAGTAAAGGATTTGAGAAAGAAAAAGTGTTTATTATCTTTGAGTTTCCTCAGGCAAACGACAAAAATGATAAGAAAGCTTAAAGATAAATAAATAGTAACCAAAATAATCCAATGATTCTATTCGATTTTGGTCAATATCATTTTTTAAAACGTTAAGTTCTTTTATGTCGATTATACTAAAATCATCCAAATAGGCAATGTAGTCAATATTGTTTTTTGTAGGAGGAAGATAAATAATATTTGAAAATTGTTGATTTTTTATTTGTGTGAGAATTTCTGCTGCACTTTCAACGTTGTCCAATTCATTAAGAGTTTCAACGAATGAATCAAAAGTGATTACTTTAGCTAAAACTGCATTTTTGGGAACATTTCTTTTATTTGCATCATCAATGTCACAAGTATTAGAGATTATTAAAGCATCATAATACAATTTTTCATATTGTCTATTATCAGGATTGAAAACTGGAAATCTCAATTCTTTAATTAAATCACCCTGTAAAAAATACGAATTACAATTTGATAGATAGAACTCTGTATAATATTTATCATTATTAAGATTCGATTTGTGAAATTGAGATAATCCGTCTCGTAATCTACTTTTTGTTTGATCTGTAAATTCAGGAGGAAGTATTTTGTTTAATTCATCAATGAAAAATTGCATTTATAACCGATTATTTAAAGTGGGTACCTTTTTACCATTTTTAAGAATTGCCAATTCAAGTGCTTTTTTTGCTAAACCTTCTATAGGTTTTGAATTGGCAAAAAGTTTATTTGATATATTCAAAATACTTGTTTTAATGTCGTTTACATAAAAATGTTGTACATAATAGCCTTTATTAAAATTTAATAAAATGGCAGAATTTTCTACTATCTGATAGTCCTTTCCGGCTTCAGATAAAATATAATACGAATTAGGATTAGGATCTGGAAAGGAATACTTACTAGATTTTATATTTTCACATAATGATATTGATGGATTAAACATGCTGTAATTAACATCCATATTTGTATTTATAAGTATCATTTTATTATTTCTTTAAAATGGTTTGTTGATATATTTAGAAAAGCATTTTTTGCATTATCATGCGCATCATTTGCCAAATCAATCCAAGAAATATCATTGTTGTTTGTGTTGTTTGCAATACAATTACATTCTAAAATAACTTTTTTTATTTTTTCAGGATTTATAACATTTAGAATCGTTTTTAGTTGAAGTCTTTTGTTTGGAGCAATATCATAAGAACTTTGAAACAAATGAGATAATTCATCACCTTTCCCAAAATTTTCCATATTAGGCACAAAAGTCAAATAATCAGATAGTTTGAAATTTTTTTCTATCTCAAAATTATTTATATAAATCATTTGAGCACTAATAAGATCTTTGCCATATCCTATATCAAAGTATTTATTTAAAAATTTAGATATTATGCTTTCTAAGAAAACATTCCACCCGGGATAATAGTTTATTGTGTGAAATGAAATATAATTATTTCCAAGTAAAATAGCGGAGGTTTGATCTTCATTTTTAAAAACCATTCTAGTTTCAGCCTCAATCATTTGGGGACTTTGAGGGATGTTATTAGGGTTGATTTGAAAACTTAATTGAATCGGTTTTATTTCACTTTTTTTAGAAAAACCATAATCTTTAACTACGTTATAATATTCGGCAAAACTTGTTAAGTCCCAATTGTTTTTGATTGGATTAAATCTGAATGCACAAACAGCCTCAGTTATTTTATGATTTAAATATTCCATTTAGTTGGGTAATTCTTTTTTTAGACTTAATGTATTACTAATAAGATCCATGATTGTATATTTAAACTTATAGAAAATTGAATTTCCTGTTTGTTTAATGGGTGTTTTTTAAAATTTTGATTCAGCGAAGGGAAAAGCAAAAAAATTATTTGCAAATATAATCTTTTTTCTAAATATAATTATACTTTACTCATGAATAGTTTAAAAAACAAATTGTACATATATATAAAGAAGTAACAAACAAAAATAGAAATGTACAATTTATTTTATTGAGTTATAAGATCTACAACAGTAAGCAAATGTTACATGTGAATAATTAAATGTTTTAATCAATTAAACAGTTTTCTTTTTATTTTATTACTACTTTCCGTTCAATTGTACCTTCATTGGTAATTACTTTTAGAATGTACATACCTTTTGGAAGCGTGCCTACAGAAATACTTTCATTGCTAATTACTTGTTTTGTAAGTATTGCTTTACCGTTTAAATCTGAAATTGTCATTGTTGCTAAACCTTCAAAACCGTTAATTTGGAAAGATTCTGTTATTGGATTTGGGTACAAACTTATATTTGAATTTGTTATTGTCGATATTGCAGTTGTCATTTCTACAATATTTGCAAAGTCTTTCCATTGATTTGCAGCTTTGTAAGCACTTTTAGAACCTACAGGTACATACAAGGTACAGGTAACTTTATTCACAGAGTTAAAAACATCTGAAGATAAACTTAAATCTATAGGAATAGCTGCATAAGAATATATGGATTTAAAGCCTGTACAGTCACTAAATGCGCTTTCACCAATAGATATAACAGACGAAGGAATAGTTATCGAAGTTAAATCCCAACAATTAGAAAAAGCACTACTACCAATATAGGTAACAGATGAAGGAATGTTTATGGAAGTTAAGCCTCTACAATCAGAAAAAGCATAATTACCAATTGAATCAACAGACGAGGGAATAGTTGTGGAAATTAAATTCCAACAATACTCAAAAGCATTAGCTCCAATTGAAGTAACAGATGAAGGAATAGTTATGGAAGATAAGCTGTTACAGGAAAAAAAAACCTCTTCACCAATAGAGGTAACAGACGAGGGAATGTCTATCCAAGTTAATCCTGCACAATCTGCAAAAGCACCACCACCAATGTAGGTAACAGACGAGGGAATATCTATCGAAGTTAACCGAGTACAACCTGAAAAAGCACCACTAGCAATAGAGGTAACAGATGAAGGAATGTTTATGGAAGTTAAGCCTGCACAACCTGAAAAAGCACCACTAGCAATAGAGGTAACGTGTAGGGGAATAGTTATAGACGTTAATCCCGTACAACCTTCAAAAGCCCCGTCACCAATTGAGGTAACAGACGAGGGAATAGTTATCGAAGTTAATTTGATACAATTTAAAAAAGCATAATGTGGAATAGTATTTGCCGAATAAGAAGTGCTATTTATACCTGCCGTTCCCCAAGTGCCAGTATAAGCTATAATATTAGCCCCACTTAAATCAATTACTTTCAAAGCAGTTGCCTCATTCATGGTTACAAAATCACGAGCATCAATAGTACCAGTAATTGTAAGGTTTGTAACTGTGGTTAGTTCTGTAGACGTTAAACCTCCAGCTGTAATATTTACAGTTTTAGTTACTTGGGCCTGCAAAATTATTGTGAAGCACAAAAAGAAAATAAGTAAAATTTGTTTTTTCATATTCGTTTATTTTAAAGATTGATAATTCATTATCAAAGTAATACAACTATTTTGACAACCTTTGATACAGATAAAAAATGCGTGGGTCATCACAGTACCGGAACAAAGGTACGACCAGTACCCGACCCCCAATAAGTAACGCCCACGCAAACCGTGAGCATTTTCCTTATTGTTTTTGGGGGTAATAAAATTGGTCGTTTTTTGTTCCCTAAACAATAGCAAAATGCTATATAATATTTTAAAACACAATAATTTGAATTATTGTACTGCAAAAATACGAAAAGATTTTAATTTGTAACTTATTTTCTTAATATATCGAACGAATATTTTTTATCAATTGACTGAATGAACTCTTATCGTATTATACGACATTAAAAAACCGTCCCAACTTAATGAAACGGCTTTTATCGTATGCGTGTAGTTATAAGCTAAAATCTTTTGACATTTTTTAGAGTGTACAAAGTCAATCCACCTCTTCAATTGGAATTTCGGCATACTTATGATTTTTGCCATATTCTGAATTTTGATATTTCCATTCCCAATCAATAATATGTTCGGCAGCGGGGGGATTATTTTCTAATATCCTATCAAAAATACTCATATTTTCAATCAGGTGTTTTTTTACTTCTTCTCGTGTCATTGTGAAAATTTGAATTTACAATTAAATGTTCAAATCCATTACCGGCTTACCATCAACAATATTCCATTCATTTCCACGAATCCAGTATTTGTTCTTTGATTTTTTAGGATCGTAAGTATTTGGGTATTTCTTTAAAAACTTAAACTCTTCAATACTTGACATTTCAATTTTTGCCATCATTTTGCCATCTCTTTTGTATTCTAAAATAAAAGGGACACGTTCTAAAATTGGAGGCTCATTTTTATCCAATCCATTTTTAGAAACAAACTTGCTAAATATAGGATATTCGACTAAGTACATAGTTTTAATTTTTAGGTTCGTAAACTATATTATTTTTCTGGTCTGCAAGCGGTTTTGAATGGCTATTTTTATCAAATATCTCATTTGGTATTTTATCAAATGCATCACATGAAAATGATTTCATATTTTTGAAATGAAAATGTTTACATGAATTGCAAATTATTATATACAATGGTTCGTTATGTCCTATAATATCGCTCATAATATTTGTTTTAAATTATCCCTAAAGTTACAAAATATAGTTCAGATTACAAAGTAAATTAACTTAAATATCATATTGGTATCCTCTGATCGCCCCATAGAATAAATGATTTTGACTTAATTTCTACTACTGACTCCATTTGTGTAGATTGTAGCCTTGGGATCACATATTCTGACATTTTCAATAATATAGTTAACCTATCCTTTGGCTCTAATTTGTCCAAATCGGATTGAATGGTTTCGAGGTTCGCATTTAGCAAATCGCTAAAAACGGCTCTCATTTCACTTGTAGTTTTATTAGGCACGCCCTTAGGACGGCCAAACGGGTTGTTTGTTTTATTTTTCATTCTTGTAAATCTTTGTTATTTTCAGAACCATAACCGATTCTTATAACAGTATGTTTTGGTAGGTCTGTTTTTAATTCAGTACTTTGAATTGTAGGAATAGTGTACTTTAATAGTGCTGTCATTATCTGTAGTCGCTCTTTTGGTTCAACTGAAAGTAAATCGGCTTCAAATTGTGCCTGATTTGTTTCTAAAAGCGTTTTTACCCATAATTTTAATTCTGTCGTTGCTGTATTTTTTGAACCTACTTTACGACCTGCTGGATTGTTAGGTTTGCACCCTTTTTGTAGTGGCATATTTTTTATAGAGTTTTATTGTTAGTTAATTTTATTTTGCCCCCTGGCTGATCTATATTCTTTTTTTATCATTAATGCTAATTGAAAAAATCACTGACAACATGTTTATATTTTCTTTTTAAAAGTTCTTTATAAAATACCTTTATATAATATCTTTATATAGCTCGTATAAATCTTCAAAAAAATAATAGTGAAATAAAAAGGATGTTTTAAAGTCCTTACTATAGGTCGTGTTTTGGTCGTGTTCACTGTGATTTATTCAATCGTGCCATCGCTTTTAATAATGCTTCTTTTTCAAGTTGTTTGTACTGTTTTTCCTTAGTTGACTTTCTTTTTTTTTCTGCTTCAAAAACCAATGCATCCAAATCTAAAGTATAAGAAACATAAAAACCTCTTGTATATCGGCTATATGTATTAAGTCCCCAACTATCTCGAAGTTCATTTTTAATCTTTACAGTTTGATATACATTTGCATATTTAAAAATATGTTCTGATAGCTCACTAACATCTTTTATTGAAGAGCTGTTTCCGTTCATTCGTGCCCATAAATAAGCATTCGTCACTTTACAGTAAGGCTTTGAACCTAAAATGCTTTTAATCGCTAAAAACGAAGCTAAACAGGCTAAATCGAATTCCGTTTTTTCATTCTTGTAAAAGTCCCAAAATACATCCATGTTTAAACCTACTTTTGGTGAAGCAGTACTAATACTATTGTAGATTTTCATTCCGGTTTGAAATTTATTTTTCTTATCATAATTACTGCCACTCATTGAAACATTATAGAATTTTACAGATGATAAAAAGTTATCAAAATCATCTTCTCCCAAATCCAACTTTAAAGAATGTGAGTATAAACCACAATAAAGAATGTTAGTCAATGTTTCTTCTTTATTGGTAAATAGTCCATTTATTAGCTGAATAGGAAAGTTTAAATACTTGGTATCTGTCATAACTCAAAGGTTCTAGTATACCATTGTACAAACGATGTAAAGTCTTTAGCAATGGAATATAAACCGCCTGCCTTTTCAATAGCTTGTTGATAGTCTTTTTGTGCTTGGCTTTGTCTGTCGGCTCCTATTTTTACCTCTATTTTTACGGATCGCCCTTTTATAGTTGCGGATATATCGGCACTACCATTTGTAGAGGTTCCAGGAACCCATTCAACAGAACCAACGGTTCGGGTAATACCAACAACATCCGTATATCTTTCGGATCTGTCAATACATCGCCCGGTTGTACTTATACGCTCCGCCTGACCTCCTTTTAATTGGATGAATGTTATGATACATTTCGTTAAACCGTTCGCCTTATCGTCCCTGAATGCTTCTTTAGATAAAAGATTAAGCGGGATGTTAGTATGTTTAATTTGTTTGTTTAAAAATACATTTTCTTCCAATTGTCGAACTGCTTTTGGCTTGCAATATCGTTTAGTTGTTAACATTGTTCATCCCCTCCCTCGAATTGAATAGAAGTTTGTAAGTCATCCGATACGAACCAATACAATTTACATCCGCTTTCCATTCTTACATCTTTGATCGTCATACCTTCACGTCTTAATGTACTTATCACTTTCCGGGCATCGTTAGTACCTACAACCCGATTAATTTGTATAGCTGTCAACTTTTCACCTGAAATAAATAAACTTCTTACTGATTGAATTATATTTGTGTTTCTCATGGTTACAGGATTAAAAGGTAAATTAATACTGAAAAACTCACTACTGATAGAATAAAAAGAAACACATTTAATAAATCTGAAAATGTTTCTATAATCCAATGCTTTAGATTACTTTTGTGATGGGTGGTTCCTTTGGAGGGTGCTGCCTGTTTTGTTTTCATACCTTAGTTTTCCTTCCATTAATTACACTCATAGCATTTAATACTTCATTCATTTCAAAGATACATTTTCGACCTTCTTGTTTATATGGAATTCGACCAGAGTTCTTTAGCTTTTGAGCAGTTACTATACTACAATGTAATTCATCTGCTAAACCCTGAATAGAATAAATGTACTTATTTTCGGGTGCTGCAATTGGAGTCGGCATGTACTTTGCCATCGCTTTTGAAACGGCATTTTCAATTAACTGTTGAAATTTTTCTTCATCAAACATAATTTAGTTTCAAATGGGAAAACCTTTTCAGGCGTCATTTGACACAGCAAATATATTTGATTAAATGCTGTTATATATCTGTTGTACAATCATTTGAACCACCTTTTAGAGTGGTGTTCATAGGTGGTGTCAAGAATAAAAAAAAACAAAAAAGCCGATAAACATTAAGTCTATCGGCTGGGTGGTGTTGGGTGGTGTAAATTATTTGACTCCTAATTTATTTTTTTCTATTTTGGTTGAAAGTTCTTTGAAATAAGGATCTAATTTAGCATTTTTGTAGTCATTTGTTTTTATTGTTATCCCAAATACCTTATTAAAATAGGCTTCTTTTGTATCTGCTTCATTGCCTGTAATTTTATTGATGAACATTTTTAATTGAGCCTTGCTTATAACAGCAGATTTATTTTTCTTGAATATCCATGTTAATTTTTCTTTGTGAACTTTCCCATAAACAAGCCATGCATAAAAAGCATCTATACTACATTCAAAAGCGTTATTTAGATATATTTCTAAAATCCATTTAGGATCAATAATTTTAGAATTAATTACTGGCAGTTTTGAATCGGGTAGGTCATTGAATTTGTTTTTTTGTGGTGAATCTCCATTCTCATTTTCTTGATCTACTAAAGTGTCCATGTGTGATGGGTTATTGGATTCTTGTTGCGGTAATGGGCTGGATTGTGTCAGCTCCTTGCAATACTTCTCAACTGCCTTATAAGTTCTATTGTGAAGGGTGTCTGATACCTCTCTATCTGTTTCAATTCCTTCAATCCCTACAAGCTCAACGGGACGTCCCCGTCCACCCTTGTCGTAAATTGCCTGACATTCAGCACCATATTCGTTTTTATACTTAAACGTTGTAAATGTTATTTTTTCACAGTTGTCTGCCAACTCGTCTAATAAATTTGCGCAAAATTCCGGGTCAATTGATCTTTCTTTTTCCGCTTTAATGTACGACTTATAATTTGGGCACCTCCTATCACCAACCATTTGCGGAAAATTTGGATGAAGTAAATTCCATGTAATCTGATCGTAATCTGTTTTCATATTTCTATTCTATCAAATTAATAGCTTCATTTTTTTGTTCATCCTCAACATTGTAATACCTTGAAAATGCTTTGCTGCCTTGTACGTGTCCGGTCATGGAGCAAATTACGCTATCTTTTGTTTTCTTATAAAGATTTCCTATAAAGGTTTTTCTTGCCATGTGAGAACTGACTAACTCATTTAGTGGCTTTGTTGTTTCCTTTTTTGTGTGATGATCTAATACAGTAACATTTCTATTCAATTTTGCTAAAACAAATAACTCTTTCAAATACTCATTGTATTTCTGTTCGGATATAAACGGGAAAAGTCTATCATCATCTTGTTTATCATACTTCAATAAAATTGCTTTTGCCGTTTCGCTTAATGGTACACGAATTAATTTGCCTTGTTGTTTAAGTTTCTTGTTTTCGTAATACTCAATGCTTCCATTTTTCACATGTTCTTTTTTTAGTCTTATAAAATCGTTTACCCTTGTACCGATAAAACAATGAAGTACGAACATATCCCGGACTAATCGCAAACGGTCAATTTTAGGATCAAAGTTATATAGGTGGTTTCTTTCATCAATGGTAAGGTACACCGGGGCACTGTAAACATCCTGACTTAATGTGATTTTATCAAAAGGATAGTTTTTTGTTAAACCTTTTTTGACTGCATAATTAAAAAATGCCCGCAACCTTCGGAGTTCACTGTTAACGGTTGTTTCTCCTAAAGTCTTTTTTAAGTAGGTACGGAAATTTTCCAGCTTCACATCGTCGAACGTGTCAAAGGTAGCATCCGGAAAAAAGGCTTTTACTTTCTTTGAAGTTCCGGTTAACTGCTCGTTTCGTTTGTGGGAAAAGTCGGAGCTATCAACATACTTTGTAAATTCATCAAAGAAACCGTTTTCTTCCGTTTTCTGTACCTTAATTGCTTTGCCTTGTAGTTTATCCAACTCAATCTTAATGGCACTTAAATCGGCTTTAGAATCATCTTCCAGTACTTTATTAATCTTGCCTTCGAGAATTGAAAGTCTGCCATTAATGTACGATGATGTTTCGCCGGACTTGTTGACCTGATTTTTTTTCATTCGTTGTAGGTCGGCATTCCATTGCTTCATGGTTTCATTGCCTGCCTTATCATTGACAAGCTCAATATCGCATCTGTAACCACTGAAATACGGCAAGCGTTTTCCGTTTAAACTTATGTAAAAATAAATAGGAACGTTTGAAGTAATAAGTTTGCCGGCCTTATCATTCCTTTTTTCAGGATAGATTTTAATAGTCAATTTTGGAGCTGCCATCTTATATAAAGTTTGTATGTAAATCTGTATGATGGTGGCAAAATTACATACAAAAATCGATATAATCAAATATAATCAGATATATTTTATTTGCTTATTAAATTGCTAACTCTTTAATAACAAGTAGTTATAACGATATAAAGTATAATGTAATAAACCCCCTTAAAACAGAAAAATAGTCCCGGCAAGACTACTATTTCAATTTTTAGTATAACCTATTGGACTCCTGGGTTTCTCTTCCAATTCCTTTTTCTTTGCCAATTCAGTAAGTGCCTCATAAATATCGTTAAACTGGATATTGGTTTCAACTATAAACATTTCAAGCTTTTTATTTAGCTCGGCATAACCTAGTGCGTATTGACGTAGAACAATAAATGCACGTACAATTTGTATGTTTATCTGAATCGCTTTGGGGCTATTCAAAACGCTTGCAAGCATGGCTACCCCTTGTTTTGTAAATGCAAATGGTTGATAACGTGATCCTCCCCAACTTGAGGTCGCAAATTGCGTCCTCAAGATTTCCCATTCCTTTGTATCTAACTCAAACAGAAAATCAGGCGGGAAACGATCTATATTCCTTCTGACTGCTTCTTTCAGCCTCTTGGTTTCAGTTTCGTACAGTTCTGCGAGGTCATAATCAAGCATAACACGTTGACCCCGGATTTCATAAATCTTGTTTTGAATGATTTGTAATTCCATGGTAAAAGCATTTATCAGTTAAACAAAATCACATACTTTCAATTTATAATCTGCCCATCCCTCATCTGTATTACCCTGTCCGAAAGTGCTGCCAGTTCTTTATCATGTGTAACGATCACGATCGTCAATCCGAATTTATCACGCAAATCAAATAAAAGCTTATGCAGTTCTTCTTTATTTTTCGAGTCCAGGCTTCCTGAGGGTTCATCGGCCAGTATCAACGAAGGATCGTTTATTAATGCCCGGGCTACTGCCACACGTTGCTTTTCTCCACCCGACAGTTCATTGGGTTTGTGTTCCATCCTTTCGGTAAGTTTCAGATAAGCCAGAATTTCCTTTGCTTTCTGAATTGTTTGCTTCTGATCTTTTCCGGCAATGAGCGCAGGAATCATCACGTTTTCAAGAGCCGTGAATTCAGGTAACAATTGATGGAACTGGAAAATAAAACCGATATGTTTATTTCTGAATGCAGCCAGGTCTTTTTCACCTAATTTGCTGAAATCAATATCATCAACCAACACTTCACCTGAATTGGGCTTATCGAGTGTACCCAGGATTTGTAGTAAGGTTGTTTTACCGGCACCACTGGGTCCGACAATCGAAACTATTTCGCCTTTCATAATATCTAAGTCAACACCTTTAAGCACTTCGAGCTCTCCAAAGCTCTTATGAATATTTTTTGCCTGAATCATTTCCATGATAAAATAAGAATTTTTTGTTACAGAATTGCCAGAATAATAAGCAACAGATTACTTACCATCTATATTTCTAAAATTTTGTGCAAAGTTATTCCTTTCAGTTCATAAACTCCTATATCCTGAGCAAAAAAAATGTACCTTTGTATGGCTTTTTTGTCAAATCCTGCATTTTTATATCCTTTATGATCACAGATACTGAATTAGGAACTATTGAATTCATTCACAACGAGCGTTCAAAACATATTCGGGTCAGGATCCTGTCTTCCGGGTTAAAAGTCACTTTACCTTTGAAAGCTTCACAGGATGAAGCTATGAAATTTATAAACTCTATCCGGAAAAAACTTATTCAAAAGCAGGAAAAATTAGAGCAGGGATTGCAAAAAAGCAATATCGTGATTGACGAAAAGTCGCAACTCCAAACCCTTACATTCGCAGTTGAAGCAAAAGCAATGGCAAGGAAGAATATCTATTTTTCTTTAAAGAACAGTGTTTTAAATATTGAATTCCCCATTGGAACAGATTGTGCCGATATACAGACTCAACAGCATTTCTGGAATGGAATCAGTTACTTCCTGCGCAAAGAAGCCAAAAGACTGTTGCCCGACCGCACAAAACAGTTGGCCGATAAATTTGGTTTTGAGTTTACCGATGTGAAGATCCAGTCAAGTAAAAGTCGTTGGGGAAGTTGTTCCGGATTGAAAAGTATCAACTTATCACTTTATTTGATGCTATTACCTGCCCAGTTGATTGATTATGTTATACTGCATGAACTTTGTCATACCAAAGAAATGAATCACGGGATTAAATTCTGGAAATGGATGGACAAGGTAACCAATGACAAAAGCAAGGAGCTAAGGGCTCAATTGAAACATTATCATATGCCCGGATAAATTCGAGGATATGATCTAAGAAGATATGATATTATTTTCAAAGATATGATCTAAGAAGATATGATTTCATGATATTATTTTCAATGATATGATCTAAAATGATATGATCTAAGAAGATATGATTTCATGATATTATTTTCAATGATATGATCTAAAATGATATGATCTAAGAAGATATGATTTCATGATATTATTTTCAAAGATATGATCTTTGAAAATATGATCTAAAAAGATATGATTTCATGATAAGATCTTCAATGATCATTACACGAAGTAAAATATCATTAAAATCATATCGTAAAGCAAAATATCATAATAAATAATATCTTCTTTAATCATATCGCGAAGCATAATATCATTTTTAATCATATCAACGAAGTTCATATCGCATAGCATAATATCATTGAAAATAATATCATTGAAAATAATATCCATTTAAGAATGAACTGGAATCAACTTTTATCAACAAAACGCTTCGGACAGGAAGCCTATCACGGGAAAAAAGCCGATGACCGCAGTGAGTTTCAGCGGGATTATGACAGGTTAATTTTTTCGGCACCTTTCCGTCGGTTGCAGAATAAAACCCAGGTTTTCCCTCTACCGGGCAGTGTGTTTGTTCACAACAGGTTAACTCATAGTCTCGAAGTAGCTTGTGTAGGAAGATCATTGGGAGTAAATGTGGCTCACCGGATTCATAAGAACAATGAAATTGTATCCCCTTTTCTGGATGAAATCGGATCCATTGTTTCTGCTGCCTGTCTGGCTCACGATCTGGGGAACCCTCCATTCGGACATTCGGGTGAAAGAGCAATAGCCACTTTCTTTTCGGAAGGCAACGTCCAGAACCTAAAAAATGAAATGACTGCAGAGGAATGGAAAGATTGTACCTGTTTCGAAGGAAATGCCAACGCATTCAGGTTGCTTACACATCAATTTATTGGCCGGCGTCCGGGTGGTTTTGTATTGACTTACAGCACACTAGCATCTATTGTAAAATACCCCTACGCTTCCATCTATTCAGATCCTAAAAAGCAAAAGTTCGGTTTCTTTGATTCGGAAACAGCCGATTTTAAAAAGATAGCCGATGAATTGGGAATCCCCCGGTTGGCAGGTAATCCAAACCGCTATTCCCGTCATCCGTTAGTTTATCTGGTTGAAGCAGCTGATGATATCTGTTATCAAATCATGGACATTGAGGATGCACATAAGTTGAAAATCCTGACTTCCGAAGAGACTAAATTCCTTTTCCTGAGTTTCTTTGACGAAGAAAGGAAAGCACGAAGGATGGAAACCATGAATATGGTTTCAGATATTAATGAGCAAATATCGTATCTCCGCTCGTCAGTGATCGGTCAGTTAATCGATCAGTGTTCAGCAGTTTTTGCAGAGAATGAACAATCCATTTTAAACGGGACATTCACGTTGTCACTTATCAAACAGCTCCCGCAACAATCTGCCGATGCATATAAAAACTGTGAGAAAATGGCGTTGGCAAAAATCTATCGTTCGTCGGAAGTATTGGATATTGAACTGGCAGGTTATAAAATCATACTGACATTACTCGAAAATCTGGTAAAAGCGGTGTTGAATCCTGAAAAGGCCTATTCACAACAACTATTGATGCGTATTCCCGAACAGTATGAAACCGACAGCCCGACTGTTTATGGCAAAATTATGGCGGTATTGGACTATATTTCTGGAATGACAGACATTTATGCCCTCGATTTATACCGTAAAATAACAGGAATGAGCATTCCTACATTATAAATGTACAAAATAAAAACATTCTTGTTTTTTATCAATTAATTTTTGATGAACCGGATTATCACTTTTTCCTGAACAGCATAATCAACAACATGTATCATACTGCTGCACCTGCATTTGTTGCCCATTCCTCAATTCTCTTTTCCCGTTTCATATAATATAGAACCACTTTTTAGCCACAAATAAACCCTAAAGATAAATTGTAAATATAAAAGTCCGATACCCATTGCACTTGAAAAAGAACATTGCCGTTAAGCTTACGGGACTTATTACTATTCCCTGGGCTTTGCCCTTCAGTACGCGGGACTCAGAATACAGAACTCTCTTTCCAGCACTTTAATAACTAAGAAATAGCCTCTATTCAGCCTATTGGTATATATACAATTAATACTCATGTTATATATGGTTAATATTTATATAAAATACATATATAATAGAGGCGTTTTATTTCTGTTTTGTATGACTTTTATTTGACTATTTAGTTTAAATAAAAGTAGAATCTACATAGAAGGTATGCAGGAATGAGGAATGAAATAGTGGGTAGTTAGTAGTAGGAATAGAAAATAAAAGACAGGAAAAAGATTGTCTGAAAGATCTGTTTTATAATGATGAATTGATGATTATTTTCTTAATCTGAAAACCTACAACTTTTTCATCTATTTTTGTGTTTTAATATTTAACTTATAAATTACAACCATTAAAATCTACAAATGGGTCTTGTGACTCCCGTTTTATCGTGACTTCAAACACGGAACACGGAACACGGAACCCCTAACTCTTCAAACTTCAGACTCTTCAAACTCTTCATATGACTTACATTCCTCAAAAACCGGCTACTCTTGGAATTATCCAACTTACTGATATTGATTTGCGTGAAATTGTTCCGTTTATCGACTGGACTTTTTTCTTTCTGGCGTGGCGTATTTCAGGCAGATATGATGGCATCGAAACGGTGGATGACTGTCAATCGTGTAAAATGAGCTGGTTACAGCAATTTCCCGAAGCGGACAGGCCAAAAGCTGAAGAAGCCCTGAGATTATACAAAGATGCTCAGGGAATGCTTCGCCGGTTTAAGAATGAAAATATACTAAAGGTTAATGCAAGCGTAGGACTTTTCAAAGCGTTTGCCAGGGAAGATGATATCTGTATCCATTATAAGGACACCATCATTGTCGTCCCTACCCTCAGGCAGCAACATCCTTCCACTGATGGGTTTTGTTATTCACTTGCCGATTTTTTAGCATCCGAAAATGATTATGTCGGAACTTTTGCCACAACAATTCAGGGGGTTGAAGAATTCGCCTCGACATTCGAAAAAGAGGATAACATGTACGATTCAATTTTGGTGAAAACCTTGTCGGATCGTTTAGCAGAAGCAACAGCCGAATGGTTACATGCTGAAGTCAGGAAGAAATACTGGGGATATGCTGTGGGCGAAAATCTGACAGTAAAAGAAATGCTCAAAACTCAGTACAAAGGCATTCGTCCGGCTGTAGGGTATCCTTCCCTCCCCGATCAATCGATTATTTTTACACTTGAGCCGCTGATAAAATTTAATGAAATCGGGATTAAACTAACAGAAAACGGAGCCATGTTCCCCAATGCATCTGTATGCGGGTTATATTTTGCTCATCCCCAATCAAAGTATTTTATGATAGGCAAAATTGACGAAAACCAGTTGAATGACTATGCCCGACGTCGCAATATGAAACCCGTGGAAATAAGTAAATGGTTGGCATCGAATATTTAATATCAGAAATTATTATAAATTATTATAAATTATTATGTTTTTTAATTTGCTTATAGTACTGAATTTATATCTTTACAAAAAAATCACATGAAAAAATCTTTTACTTTTTGCAAATCACACTTTTATATCATTTTATCTTTCCTTTTTTCTTTCCTTTTTTCTTTCCTTTTTATTTCTTCTTCCTTTGCTGCAGAAACTTCACCGGTTACCGATGTTTATAATGGCGGACGTGGGGTCAGTTTTAATAATAACTGGAAGTTTCAGATAGGGGATGTTACAGGTGCCAATGCTGTTGCTTTTAACGATGCTTCATGGCGTCAGTTGTCTTTACCACATGACTGGAGTATTGAACTTCCTTTCAATCAAAATTCTGCTGCCGGTGGTGGCGGAGGTTACCTGGATGGTGGAACAGGCTGGTACAGAAAATCATTTTTACTGCCGGCAAATTATTCTGGGAAACGAATTACCATCCAATTTGAAGGCATCTATATGAACAGTTCAGTATGGATCAATGGACAATTACTGGGCACAAGGCCTTATGGATACAGCACATTTGAATATGACCTCACGCCCTATATTCATACAGGTATAACTGCCAATGTCATTGCCGTAAAAGTTGACAGCAAACAGCCAAACAGCCGGTGGTATTCAGGAACTGGAATCTACAGGAATGTATGGCTTACGGTTACCGACCCCGTTCATATTGCCTATTGCGGCACTTTCATCATCACACCAACTGTAAGTCAGGCTTCAGCAAATATTACAGCAACTACCAGGTTACAAAATAATTCGACAGCAACTAAAAGCGTATCGGTTGTTACCTCTGTTTACGACCAGTCATGGAAATTAATCATGACAAATGTGAGCGCTCCTATTACGTTGGTTGTCAATAAAGATAGTTCCTATGTTTACAATTTCAAGATGACAAATCCCACATTATGGTCATTGACTAACCCTTATCTATATAAAATAAAAACTCAACTTGTTGATAACAGTAATATCCTTGATAATTTTGTCACCACATTCGGCATTCGAACCATTACCTTAAACCCCAATACAGGTTTTTGGTTAAACAATACAAACATTAAACTTCATGGAGTATGTATGCATCACGATTTGGGAAGTTTAGGTTCTGCACAAAATTACCGGGCGTTGGAAAGGCAGGTTGAGGTCCTGAAATCGTTCGGTTGTAACGCCATTCGTACTTCACATAATCCTCCTACTCCCGAATTGTTGGAAATATGTGATAAACTGGGAGTGGTAGTAATGGATGAATCGTTCGACTGTTGGGAATGGGGTAAAACCACTTACGATTATAGTCTCTATTTCGACACCTGGGCTCAACAGGATGTTCAGGACTGGATCAGGCGTGACCGCAATCATCCAAGTGTAGTGATGTGGAGCATAGGTAATGAAATTCCACAACAAAGTGATCCTTCTGGATATACCACAGCCCAGAATTTAATTAAATGGGTTCATACGGATGATACAACCCGTCCTATTACCCAGGCACTGAACAGCCAGACTCTATTAGGCCCTTTATTGAATATTGTAGGGTATAATTACGCTACAGGAGGCACCTATGATAACGACCATTTAAATCATCCTGACTGGGTAATCATGGGAAGTGAAACTTCGTCGGCAGTACGAACCCGTGGCGTATACCATTTGCCAACCAATCAGAATATCCTCACTTCAGCTGATATGCAATGTTCGAATTATGATAATTCAGTGGTGGGTTGGGGACAGAGTGCGGAAGATGCCTGGGATTTCGACAGGGCAAGGGCATTTGTTGTCGGTCAGTTTATCTGGACAGGTTTTGATTATATCGGCGAACCAACTCCTTACGGTTGGCCAGCTAAAAGTTCTTATTTTGGAATTGTTGATATGTGCGGTTTCCCTAAAGACATCTATTACTTTTATCAAAGCCAGTGGACGTCAAAACCGATGGTACATCTCTTGCCGAACTGGAACTGGACAACGGGAAACATAATTCCTGTATGGGCATATACGAATTGCGACAGCGTAAAATTACTGCTTAACGGGTCAGTTATCAGCACACAAAAGAACAGTACTGTAAAACCATACCACATAGAATGGGATATCCCTTTTGTTGCAGGGAAAGTAATTGCTTATGCTTTTAAAAACGGTGCAATTGTCGTATCCGACAGCATTGTAACTGCAGAGAATGCATTAAAAGTAGAATTGAAAACGGACAGGGATACCATTCAGGCTGACGGGAATGACCAGGCATTCATTGAAACAAACATTCGTGATGCAAATGGAACATTAGTACCTGATGCCGGGAATACTGTCAATTATACAGTGACCGGACCCGGTAAAATAGTAGGAGTAGATAATGGCAATCCATTGAGCCTTGAATCTTTTAAAGGATCGACACGACAGGCTTTCAATGGTAAGTGTCTGGCAATTGTACAATCGACAGGTGATGAGGGAATGATAACCGTAACCGCTACTACTCCCGGTGTTTTGAACAATATTGCATTGAATAAACCATCGAATGCAGATTCAGAAGATATTTACGAATTGACGAATATTGCACTCGGCAAATCCGCTACATCCGACACCTATCAAACTGCGAATCCCATAGCTTCGGGAAATGATGGGGACATTTCAACACGGTGGTGTGCAATAGATGGCAATACAGGACATTGGTGGGAAGTTGATCTTGGGGTTGCAAAGAAAATTATTGGTTCCGAAATTATGTGGGAGCAGAATCATGCTTACCAATATAAAATTGAAACTTCCAATGATAACATAATCTGGAAACTTGTTACGGACAAAACGACAAATACCGCTTCTGCCCAGATTATGGACGATAATTTTACTGTTACTGCAAGGTATGTACGTATAACTATAACAGGGGGCGTAGGTAGCAGCTGGGCAAGTTTCTTCGAATTCAGATTATTTGATGGAACCTTATCACCTGCACCACAGAAAAATATAGCTTCAAATGCAAATGATGGGAATATCAATTCCTATTGGAGTGCCGCCGATGGAAACACCGGACATTCGTGGGGGGTTGATCTGGGTTCTGCCTACAACTTAAATAGGACTCAGATTGTATGGCAAAATTCCGGAAATGCTTATCAATATAAAATTGAAACTTCTCCTGACAGTATCAACTGGAATTTAGCAGTCGATAAAACCGGCAATACCAGCACGCTTCAAATTCAAACGGATAGCTTTAAAGTAGTTACCGCCAGATATGTTAAGGTCACAGTTACCGGTGGAACAAGTAATGGGTATAAAGCTTCGATTTCGGAATTTCGTATTTACGATGGATCAACCATGTCAATAAACCAGGGCTCGGTAAACATCAATTGTGTCAAACCGGTTTGCCTGAATTGTCAAATCGACAGCATGACCCTTAACCCCTGGATCAATATTAACGGCAACGGGTGGCAACAAACAGACAAAGCAATTGTGACTGCAACTACCGACATTTCGTTCAGCACATTACAATCCGACTCAACCAATTGGCAGTGGTCGGGACCAAATGGGTTTACCGCTTCAACGCCTTCGATTAGACTTGTTAATGTCCAAAAAACGGATACCGGGACATATGTTGTAACCCACTATAATAAATCGGTAAGTTTTAAATTAACGCTTACCGATAACACCGGGACAGAGAATATTAATGATCCGGGGAATGTGACGATATACCCAAACCCGTCCACTGATGGCATCATTAATGTGGTGAACGGTAAAGATATGACCATATCGGTTTACGACATCGAAGGCAAAATTGTTTTCAATACTTTTATTGGTACTGATAAACAGGTTTTAAACCTGACATCATTGCAGAAAGGAATATATCTGGCAAAACTGACATCTGAAAAGACAATTGATTACAGGAAAATTATATTATCTGATTAAACTATTTACAATTTATTCATTTACAATTTATTCATTTACAATTTACAATTCAATCTCGTTAGTATTATTTTTTTTGTAAAACTTTGTTACTTAGAGACTTTGTAGCAAGAAAATATTAATACCAAGACACAATAACACTAAGTTTCACAAAGGATGCTTTCAATAAACATCCTTAATGAAACGACATTAACTTACAATTTAGAGTCCATATGAACTAAGGGAATAAGGTTTTAAATTTTGTATTTAAAAGCCGATATTGACTTATTTATTGATAATGTGTGCAGTTATTCAATTAACTGCGCACATTTTCTTTTTGTGTATTCCTGTTGTTTGAGCGATTATCCTCATCTTCATTTTTTTTTGTAATTTTACCCTGTTATTATTAAAACGAAAAAATGAGAATCGATATTATATCTGCTGTACCTGAATTACTGGACAGCCCGCTGAATTATTCCATTGTGAAACGTGCCAAAGAAAAAGGGTTGGTGGAGATCCATGTCCACAATCTGCGAGAATATTCCACCAGCAAAACCCGCCGTGTGGACGATTATGCGTTTGGGTTTAGTGCCGGTATGGTGATGCAAATCGAACCCATCGACCGCATCATTACCCTGCTGAAAAGCGAACGGATATACGACGAAGTGATCTATACTTCACCTGATGGTGAGAAATTCGACCAGAAAATGGCCAATAATCTGTCAATGACAGAAAACCTGATTATTCTCTGCGGGCATTACAAAGGCATCGACCACCGCATCCGTGAACATCTGATTACCCGTGAAATATCCATAGGCGACTTTGTCCTTACCGGAGGTGAATTGCCTGCCGCCATAATGACGGATGCCATAGTCCGGCTGATTCCCGGAGCTATCGGAGACGAGCAGTCAGCCCTGTGCGACTCATTCCAGGATAACCTCCTGGCACCACCAGTGTATACCCGCCCTGCAGAATACAAAGGTTGGAAAGTACCGGATATATTGTTGTCTGGTCATCAGGCGAAAGTGGATGAATGGAACTATCAGCAATCGGTGGAACGGACAAAGAGGTTGAGACCGGACCTTCTCGAATAAAAAGTTTGAAAGTTTGAAGAGTTCCGTGTTCCGTGTTCCGTGTTGTGGATAGAAGTATTGTGCTATTGGAATGACTAATGTACGAGAATAACCTGACATCGTCGAAGACATGTCAGCGTTTATTTGTTTGAGATTCCCGAAGGAACGGGATGTCGCAAGCTCCATTTGAAGGGGTTGAAAAGTTTTGAGGTTAATATACTTTGTAATTTAAAATAGTTTGATGTTTAATTTTAAACTTTAAAAATCATGACCAGTATTAAATTATTTGAAAGCAAACAAATTCGTTCAGTTTGGAATGAAAAGGAAGAAAAATGGTATTTTTCAATTCAAGATGTAATACAGTTATTGACAGATACCGTTGATGTCAAAGATTATATCAAAAAAATGAAAAAACGTGACTTTGAGCTTAATTCCAACTGGGGGACAATTTGTCCCCTGGTTGAAATGACCGCTGCTGATGGTAGAAAACGCAAAATCCAGGCAGCAGATACTCAAGGTCTTTTACGAATCATTCAATCAATACCATCCCCAAAAGCTGAACCATTTAAACTTTGGTTAGCCAAAGTAGGTGCTGAAAGACTTGAAGAGATAGAAAATCCTGAAATAGCTAGTCAAAGAACAAGGGAATTGTATAAACTAAAAGGTTATCCTGATGACTGGATTGAAAAACGGATGCGAAGTATTGCAATTCGGGAAGAGTTAACCGAAGAATGGAAAAACAGGGGAGTAAAAGAAAAAATCGAATATTCTATACTAACCGCTGAAATTTCAAAAGCAACATTTGGGATAACTCCGAAAGAATACAAAGAAGTAAAAGGATTGAAAAGTCAAAATCTCCGTGATCATATGACTGACCTTGAACTGATATTTTCAATGTTGGGGGAAGCATCAACCAAAGAAATTGCTGTTAATACCGATACCCAAGGTTTTCAAGAGAACAAAAAAGCTGCGAAAGCAGGAGGTAAAATCGCAGGAGATGCACGTAAACAACTTGAACTGAAATCAGGCAAGAAAGTGATTACAAGCGAAAACTATTTACCGGAGAATAAAAATAAGGGACTTTCATCCGAAAAGAAGTAATATGAAGATTCTAACGATATTTTTCATTTACCTGATCATCATAAATCTTCTAAGTGGAATCCTCTTTGCTTATGACAAGCATGCTGCTATAAAAAACCACCGGCGGATTCCTGAAAGGACTTTACATTTCCTTGAAATAGCGGGCGGTGTATTTTCTGTCTTTTTACTTATGTATGTCATTCATCATAAGAACAGAAAGGTTCGGTATTATGGTGTAACATGGGTGGTGTTGTTGGGGTGGGTGATTGTAATAATATATGGATTTTGTGATAGGTGATAGTATTATTTTCTATTCAAAACAGTAAAAATATACCGAAAAGTTGTCTTTAACAATAAGCTAAAGACAACTTTCCTTTTTTCTTTGAACAGGTATTAAATATAATTGTTAATATATAATTAATTAATATAACACACACAAATAGATGATTATATAAATTTAATAAATCGTATATTTACTAACGTTATTAAATTACTACACAACATTTGATTTATGCATATTTTTTAATGTGTTTTAGAGACCTGTTTATCAATAAAGAATGAAATACCATTTACAAAAAGTTAGAAAACATTTGAATTAAAGTCATAAATTACTTTAAACAGATATCTTATCTGCCATACAAATAATTTCTACTCCTCCGAAATGTTAGTTTTAAAATAATATATTTATGAAAAAAATAATTTGGTATTCTTTTTTGTCAATAACATTATTCTTATTTTCATGCAAAGGACTAAATTGTGGTTGCATTTCGTTAGCTCTGTACTCTGATTCTCCCTATGACAGCCCTGTTTGGCATCCATCAGGTAAATACATAGGATTTAATCACACACCGGTACAAAGCATTTATTATGACTATCACGGTAAAGAAGAATGTGGTTGCAAACCTGATATTATTGTGAAATTTTATAATGATTCCACTGGGTTTTGGCTGATCAATACCGATGGAAGTAATATGCATCGTATACTTCCTTACAGACTTAACCAGCCTGCATGGAGTCCGGATGGAAAATGGATTGCTTATTCAAATAAGGCTCAGGTATGGATTATGCCCTTTGATGGAGAAAAGTTTGACACTACAGCCGTACAAATAATACCTTTTAATGGAAATGTATATAATCCTGCATGGAGTCCGGATGGGAAAAAAATAGCATTCCAAAATAATTTAATAAATGATTCTTTAAAAAAAGGAATATGGATCTATACTCTTGAGACGAAAAAGTCTGAACTTGCCGGTTTAAATGGAAACTATCCGACCTGGACACTTATCTCTAATTCCATTGCTTACTTAAATAATGGAGATTCTATCATTTCATATAATACTGAAGCAAAAACATCTAATTTAGTTAGAAATTTAAAAATCCAAAATGTTGAAAACAAAAATCTACTTTATTCATTTGATGGAGTAACGATTGGTTTTATTTCTTATAATACTATTACAAATGTTTTGCAATTATATAAAATCAATTCTGATGGGACCGGACTGACAAAAATAACTACTGATGCCTGCTACCAGTTTTCCTGGTCGCCTAACGGAAAATTAGTGTATGTAAATTATGATTATTACAATATTGACAAAACAAAATCAACATTATGGGTAATGGATACAGACGGAAGTAACAAGCATTCACTTACCTATAATAATGCTGTTATAATTAAAAACTAAACTTATTAAAAACAAAAACTATTATATTCAAAAACCATTTTAATTAAGTCGAAACTGAATAAATCAGTAATCTAATCAATGATTTGTAAAAAATGTTGGAAACTAACGATACAAAAGATTGGAATCTTAAAAGTAACAGGGGTACAATTTGTACCCCTGTTGAAATAATAGCTGCTGAAGTAGGGAATACAAATTATGAAAGTTGACACGATATTTTTCATTTACCTGATCATAATGAATCTTCTAAGTGGAATCCTCTTTGCTTATGACAAGCATGCTGCTATAAAAAACCACCGGCGGATTCCTGAAAGGACTTTACATTTCCTTGAAATGGTGGGCGGTGTATTTTCTGTCTTTTTACTTATGTATGTCATTCATCATAAGAACAGAAAGGTTCGGTATTATGGTGTGACGTGGGTGGTGTTGATGGGGTGGGTGATAATTTTGTATTCATATTTCAACTATCAGATTAGTTAAACAAATAAAATTATTAAAATCAGTTATGTCAGCAACAGATAAAACGAAGACAATCAGACTCATTACATGTGAAAATATTATTGAAGCCCATTTTATTAAAAACAGGCTAAATAATGAAGGAATAGATTGTTTCCTGACAAATGAGTATTTTACAAATTTGTTGCCTAACTATTTTAATATTTTTGGTTCCGGAGTACAGGTATTTGTCTTTGAAAATGACTTTGAAAAATCAAGGGAAATTATTAAAAATAAACTGGAGCCTGAAAAAGCAGAAATGATTTGTCCGTTATGTGGATCAACTGATATACGTCTTGGTCTGGGAATTCATAAATTTGTTCCGGGGTTTAATATTTTGTTGGCAATACTGGTTGGAGTTCCGATTGGGAATGTACATGCCGGATATTACTGCAAAAAGTGTAAAGAAGACATTCTATAATAGGGAAGAATCGCACTTCTAATCCCTGTTAAAATATTTTCCAATTTCATTAAAACAAAATGTTTCTTAAATTTGTTTTAATATTTTTTCGTGCTGTTGATTGGCTAGCTCTCTCTTTTCAAGTTGTTGATGATTTTAAGTTCTATTTCTACTTTCCCGAATTAAAAAATTAATCCAGATAGTTCAACAATAGATAGATTGCATTCAATAATCTTATTGGGTTTAAATTCTTAAAATACTGCCCGGTATTTTACTTTTGTGAACTTTGTGCTTAGATATTTTTCTTTCTTATTTTTCTTTTGGTGACTATTGCGACTTTGGTGACTTTTAGGATTATGTCTTTTTTTTCTTCTAATTTCCTTTTGTGGCATTGATTTTTTTATTTCTTCTTATTTCCCTTTTGTAGATTTTTGTGATCCCGATAGCTATCGGGATGGTTATGTATTTTTAAATAAACTTCAAACACAATGAATTATGAACCGACAGGAAGCAGAAGTTATTTTGCGAAACAGGTTTCAGTTAAGTCGATTTTATGATGAACAATGGACGACGATTGAAAAGTTATTACTTGGTGAAAGAGTTTTACTGATTGAAAAAACAGGATTTGGCAAATCGCTTTGTTTTCAGTTTCCTGCTATCCTTTTCAGCGGAACAACAGTCGTATTTTCACCTTTAATAGCCTTAATGCGTGATCAGGCAAAAAAACTATCCCTTCTTGGCATCCCCGCAAAATGCATCAACAGCGAACAAACGCGCGAGGAAAATTCCGATATTATTACCGAAGCCAAAGAAGGCAACATCAAAATTCTGTACATTGCTCCCGAACGACAGGAGAACCCTGAATGGATGGAAGCCACACATAAGTTAAACCTTTCGATGGTGGTAGTGGATGAAGCACACTGTATTTCGGTGTGGGGACATGATTTCCGTCCTGCTTTCAAGCGCATCATCAGCCTTGTGCAACTACTGCCGAAAGGGCTTCCGGTACTGGCTACCACAGCCACTGCCACTAAACGTGTCCAAAGTGATATCGAACAGCAAATAGGTGGTGACCTCAACGTTATCAGGGGAAACCTGATGCGCGAAAGTTTCAGGTTGTTTGTAGTGAAAGTGAATTCGGAAGATGAAAAACTGATCTGGCTGGGAAAGAACCTTGAAAAGTTGCCCGGTACAGGGCTCCTCTATACCGGAACGCGTATGGATACCGAGATCTATTCGAAATGGCTGGAACACCTCCATATATCCTCCATTGGGTATAATGCCGGACTTGATCCCGAATCGAGGATTGCCATTGAAAACGGGTTAATGAATAATCAATGGAAGTGCATAATATCCACCAATGCACTGGGAATGGGAATAGATAAACCCGACATCCGTTTTATCATACATACCCAGATACCCCAGTCGCCGATCCATTATTACCAGGAAATAGGACGTGCCGGACGTGATGGGCAACCAGCCTGGATCATCCTTTTTTATCATCCGGATGATAAACGACTACCGGAGGTATTTATTGAAGGCGGTAGGCCCTCCATTGCAAAATACGAGCGGGTAATCAGGGCAATAAAAAACGAATTGCTGGGAGAAAAAGATTTGATGCGAAAAACGAACATGAAACAAAATCAAATCAGGGTGATTAAAGCCGACCTGATAGAACAAAAAATTATCAGGGAAGTTACCTTCGACAAAAGCAGAAAGTTTGAATATATTGCAGGATCACCGCCACTTAACACGGCACATTTTGAGGAATTACGTGCATGTAAAACCTCCGAACTTGAAAAAATGTTGGGATATATTGACACAACCGAATCGAGAATGAAGTACCTTTGCAGCTATTTAGGCGATGATGCTCTCTCTGATTTCAATAATTGTGATAATACAGGGCAGAAAAAGATCAAAGTAATCGTCACGCCGGAGTGGACGGAGAAATTGAATGATTTTCGTGAAAACTATTTCCCGGAGATACATGCTGAAACGAAAGGAACCTGTATCGTGAAAGGTGTTGCTGCATCGTTCTATGGTTTTACGAATGTAGGGGCAGCCATTCACCGGAGTAAATATCAGAATGCAGGTGAGTTTCCTGATTTTCTGGTCAGGCAGACATTAAAGGCGTATCGTGCGACATCAGGAAATGAAAAAGCTGATTTGGTGCTTTATGTTCCGCCTACAGTGTCGGGCGACCTGGTAAAAAACTTTGCCATAAAAATAGCAAAGGCATTGAACGTACCTTTATCGCATAACCTGAGAAAACAAAGGCTTACCAGCGAACAAAAAGTATTTGAAAATCATTATCTGAAACACGATAACGTGGCAGATGCATTTATTTACGATACGCCTGACGAGATTCAGGGTAAAAACATAGTCATCATCGATGATATTTTCGACAGTGGTGCAACTGTCAAAGAAATTGGAAGATACCTTACACAATTGGGAGCGGCTACAATTGCACCATTAATCATAGCCCGCACCGTAGGAGGAGATATACATGAATAATGACGCAGCATACTGGATCACACTGGTACATATCCCTCAATGGGGATATGCGAAAATCAATGCCCTGATTGACAGGTTCACCCATGAATACAGCCTGAGCATCGAAGAGTTTTTTAATTTACCCGAAACCGACTGGCAACAGTTTTATGCACTTGAACCGAAAGACATTGAAGAGTTGAATGCAGCAAAAGCTGAATTGCCCAACAATGCTTTTCTGGCAGAACAATTACAGAACGAAGGGTATGAATTGATTCCGGTTACTTCACCCGATTACTCTCATACACTCAAAGCAAACCTAAAAACGAATCATGCCCCTGCCCTGCTCTACGTAAAAGGCAACAGGCAAATCCTGCAGGAAAAATCTGTAGCAATAGTCGGATCACGTGACGCTTCGGACGTTTCACTTGAATTTACCGATAACATTGCCAAAAAAGCAACTAAAGAATTTAAGGTGGTGGTCAGCGGTTTTGCCAAAGGAGTGGATAAACAGGCACTGGATTCAGCCATTAAGTATACAGGCCAAAGCATTATCGTTTTGCCACAGGGAATTATGACTTTCAGTTCGGGTTTTAAAACCTATTACAAAGAGATTGTAGATGGCGATGTAGTGGTGGTCAGTGTATTTCATCCCCGTGCACCCTGGAAAGCTGAGTTAGCAATGGCCCGGAACCCTATCATTTATGCACTCGCTGATGAAATCTATGTAGCCGAATCATCCGGAAAAGGAGGTACATGGTCGGGGGTAATCGATGGGTTACGCAAAAAACGAAAAATATATGTCCGTAAACCTGGAGCTGAAGAAGAAAATGCCAACGAACTGCTAATTGAAAAAGGAGCTATTCCCGTAGATGTGGAAGGCAACAGGATAATGGATGCCTCAGCTATTCTTGCAAAAGAACTGGATACTGAGTTTGAGAAAAAAATCCTGGAGTTGCTTAAAACCGGAGAATATACAACAAAAGATATCCTGAAGCGACTCGATATGAACTGGAGTGAGACCCGCCTCAGGGAATTCCTGAAAGCCCAAAAAGGAATAGAGACCATCAATAAGAAACCTTTAAGGTATACAGGGAAACAACAGACACTGTTTGATTAAAAATGAATTACATTATAAATAAATCATACGAATAAAGGAATTAAATATTTTTATAGTAAGCAGATATATAAATTCAAAACTTTGTACTTACCTTTGACGTTAGTATTTTAAATTGACAAAATGATAGTTTCATTTGGATCAAAAGACACTAAGAAAATTTGGGAGGGTGAACAAATTAAACATATCCCAATATCTATTCAACAAATAGGTCGTAGAAAACTTAGAATGTTGCATAACTCACAAAATATTAATGATCTTAGGATTCCACCTTCAAATCGATTAGAAAAACTATCAGGTAAATTATCAGAATTCTACAGCATTCGCATTAATAATCAATGGAGAATTGTTTTTAAATGGGAAAACAATCTTGCATTGGAAGTTGAAATAATAGATTATCATTGAATTAAAAAAATACAGCAAAATGGAAAAACTAAATAATATACATCCGGGTGAAATATTGAATGAGGAGTTTTTAATCCCATTGAATATTTCAGCCTACAAGCTTTCAAAAGATCTGGAAATACCTCAAACACGTATTTCTCAAATAATCAAAGGAAAACGTAGAATTACCGCAGATACTGCATTAAGATTAAGTTCTTATTTTGGCAATTCAGCAAAATTCTGGTTAGGTTTGCAGAATGATTATGATATTGAAGAAGAAAATTCATCTCAATCTGTAGTTTTTGAGAAGATCCGAACTATCAGAAATAATATTATTACACAACAAAAAGTTTAATTTCAATGAAATGAAAGATAAGAATTTAACTTCGTTTTCAGATCATCTTGATTTACAATATGGTAAACCAGGAACAGAATCACGCAAAAAATACGAGGAAGAATTTGAAGTATTTAAAAATAGAATACTACTTCAAGAGTTTCGTAAAAAGGTAGTAAATCTAAATAAAATGCCCAATGATCCTATCAAATTATTAAACAAAAAAACTCTCTCATGATAAAAATAAAAGCAGGCGTAATAGGTGGCGCAGGATATACCGCCGGAGAATTGATACGGATTCTGATTCATCATCCGAATGTGGAAATCACTTTTGTACACAGTACCAGCAATGCCGGCAATCCTGTAACCGATGTACACAGCGGTTTAATTGGTGAAACAGCATTGGTATTTACTGCTGAATTGCCCTTTGACAAGGTAGATGTATTGTTTCTTTGCTCAGCACATGGCGACAGCAAAAAGTTTATAGAGATGAATGAGCTGCCTGATGGGTTGAGAATTATCGACTTGTCAACCGATTACCGGGCTAAAAGCCCGACCCATGATTTTGTATACGGTTTACCCGAACTAAACCGGGATAAGATTCAAAAAGCAACACATATTGCCAACCCCGGTTGTTTTGCCACGGCCATTCAACTGGCCATCTTTCCATTGGCGGCTGCCGGTTTGCTGACCGATGAAATTCACGTGAATGCCATTACAGGATCAACAGGTGCGGGTGTTAAACCATCGGACACTTCGCATTTCAGCTGGAGGAGTAATAATATCTCCATTTACAAAGCTTTTGGTCATCAACATTTGGAAGAAATCGGCCAATCACTTCGCCAATTGCAACCGGGTTTCAATAAAGCAGTAAACTTTATTCCGGTCAGGGGGAACTTTGCCCGTGGAATTTTCGCCACGACCTATACAAAATGCACCTTAAGCCTTGAGGAAGCAAAAAAGCTGTACACCGATTTTTATAAAGACTGTGCTTTTACCTTTGTTACAGATAAAAATCCTGATTTGAAACAAGTGGTCAATACCAATAAAGGGTTGGTATATCTTGAAAAACACGGAGATAAACTTCTGATTGTTTCCATGATTGATAATTTACTAAAAGGAGCATCAGGTCAGGCTGTTCAAAACATGAATCTGATGGTTGGATTGGATGAAAAGACAGGATTAGGACTAAAAGCTACAGGATTCTGATAAAAAATAAGTAGTCGCGTAAAAATGATGGAAAGTGAACTGTTAACAGCCATAAAAAACTTGCTGTTTAGGCCCAGAAACAACCTCAAAGAATAAATATATGTTATATAACATATTATTAACACAAATAATCACGATAATACTTGCATTGGATTCAAATACGCTGTATCTTTGCAGTGTGATTTTTTCATAGTATTAGATTTAAGGTTAACAAAGATTGGTAGTCAGGCGTGACTACCATTCTCGTTTTTAAGAAGTTCCATCACCTTGATTCAGATATATAACTATCCATTGTCATTAAAAGTACCAATCAATTTCAAAAGAAATGTAACGGGTTAACGGATTTTTCCTGACTCGTTTTTTTTATGCCGTAAACTTTCCTTTTAATATCAGGTATAAAAATAGATTGATCAATCATAAAAATTAATTGAATTTTAATTACAGCAGAAACAAGGCATCATAAAGATCATTTCAATGATTGGTGTAATCCTGTTTCTTATATGATCTATAGAATCCATTTTGATGAAAACCCGGAATGGAGACAAGCAGACAGATGATGGCATTGTTGATAATAAACCCATTTTTATTTCAAAATGATATTCATACAGGATTTTTCATTCCCCTTCGTTAAGTGAGACTGTAAAGTATGAATAAAAAGCAAAATCAATATGTTAACAGCATTAAAAAACAGGTGTTTCAAGGTCAAAATCGATTGAAAAGATTGAATATATGTTATATAACATATTATTAACACAAATAATTACGATAATACTTGCATTGAATTTAAAAACGCTGTATCTTTGCAGTGTGATTTTTTCATAGTATTAGATTTAAGGTTAACAAAGATTGGTAGTCAGGCGTGACTACCTTTCGCGTTTTTAAGAAGTTCCATCATCAATAATCCATAGTTGGAATAATATCCTTTCCTTTTCAACTTAGTCGATAAATTAAAAAAATACATTGAACAGGTACCATGATTTTCCGGTACTCGTTTTTTTATGGTGTAAACCTTTCTTTTTACTGTTAGTATAAAATATCGATTTTCAATTATTCTTACCGCATAACTCATCAGGAGTGATAAATAAGTCGAAGATCTTTTCTGTTTTGATGGATTCATCTTTTTTTTTAAACGATCCTAATAATAAATGAATTCCAGCCACCCAATCGAAGCAAATTGAAAAAACACGACAAAAAGGAATAATCAAACTGTTAATAGCATTAAAAAACATCTGATTTAGGTCCTAAAACGGCCTTAAAGAATAAATATATGTTATATAACATATTATTAACACAAATAATTACGATAATGTTTGCATTGAATTTAAAAACACTGTATCTTTGCAGTGTGATTTTTTCATAGTATTAGATTTAAGGTTAACAAAGATTGGTAGTCAGGCGTGACTACCTTTCGCGTTTTTAAGAAGTTCGTTTGTTGAATTAGATCAATTTTCTATTTCAACTTCCATTTCCATTCTAAAATAAGACTTCAAAACATATAAAGCAGGTACTTGATTCGTTCAGGTGCCTGTTTTTTTTTGCACTAAAACTTTCTTTTGACTACTTTTGACAACAAAATAGATTATCATGAATAATAAAAATGTTCAAACTGAAATTGATGCCTGTTATTTGTATCGGAAATTAGCAGAGCATGAATCGGATGAAACCGTTGCCAAAGTATTTCGGCAGATGAGTGAAATCGAACAAGGTCATGCTGAGGCATTTGCACGGATTATACACATTCCAGTTGAAAATTTAATTCGTCCATCCTGGAGAGCAAAAACTTTGAACATGATTGGGTTGGTATTCGGATACGATCAGGTGTTGAATTCATTAATGGATACGGAAAAAAGTCTTTCAAATGCCATTATCTCAACGAAAGAAAAAAATAAACTTGAAATCACAGGGAGTGAAACGAACCATGTAAAGATACTTTGGTCTATCCTTGAAAACGAAAAAAAAATAAACGGACCTCAACTTGCCAAATTTGAATCACGCCACCGTACAGGAGGTGGTAATGCCATCCGGGCAGCTGTTTTAGGCGGGAATGATGGACTGGTATCGGTTTTCAGTCTGGTAATGGGAATTGCAGGGGCAACAGGAGGCAATCACAGTGTTTTACTGGCAGGAATAGCCGGATTACTGGCAGGTGCATTATCAATGGCTTTGGGTGAATGGATTTCAGTCAAAAGTTCACAGGAGCTTTACGAGAATCAAATGTCCATTGAGATGGACGAGATAGAAAACAATCCTGAAGGAGAATTAAAGGAGCTTGTACTGATTTATATAGCTAAAGGAATTCCCGAAGTGCATGCAAAAGAAATGGCCGAAGAAATTATGAAAGATAAATTTCATGCACACGAAGTATTGGTAAAAGAGGAACTTGGTATCAATCCGGAAGAATTGAAGGGTTCAGCAGTTGAAGCAGCAATATATTCGTTTATGATGTTTACTGTTGGTGGTATTATTCCGGTACTACCATTTATCTTTACAAAAGGAGTAAATGCGATTTTAATCAGTATTGCCATGAGTACAGTCGGATTATTTTTAATTGGCGGTGCAATTACCTTATTTACCGGTAAAAATCTTTGGTACTCCGGATTTCGTCAGGTAGTATTTGGATTGATTGCAGCAGCCATTACATTTGGGATAGGCAGATTAATCGGTATTGCAGTTTCATAATTCTCAATGATAAACAAATTAATAATAAGCAGTTACATCCTTATAGAAAGTAATATCAGAGTTTAAATTAGTCATGACACAGAACCATGATTATTTTAATGCTTTAGGTATACTTGTTGAATTTAAAATCGTAAAATGTGTCAGATATTTTCCGGCATTGTTTGTGGTCAGCTGGTAACAAATTATAAATTGTAAATAACTTTTATGGTTATATATTTTTCTTCCTTATTTTCCTATTGTGGTTATGTATTTATTCCTTTTTATAATATTTTTTAATCCTTTTGTGTTGTTGTTGTTAGTTAGTAGTAAATTATAAATTGCAAAGGAAAAAGTTGTAAATATCAATTGTGTTTTATTTTAGTAATGCATAAATAATTCCATTTCAAAATCAAAAAAACAAAAAAACCAACTTTTATTAGACCATTCAAAATCATTTTATTTCTTTACAGATCGGGTTATTTATAACTGAATATGCAGCTTTTGTAAAAACACCAGAAGGATTTAGTGTCATAACAGGCTTAATATCTATATCATAAGTAATTTTTACCATATAAAATCAAAATAAATCTTTGAAAAATGTGATAATTCAAATAAAAGAAGTACTTTTGCACCTACAAAATATCGCGGAGTGGAGCAGTGGTAGCTCGTTGGGCTCATAACCCAAAGGTCGTTCGTTCGAGTCGAGCCTCCGCAACTAACAAGAGAATTCATGATGATTATCATGGATTCTCTTTTTTTAATTTTTTTCCCCCCGGTTATGTTTCTTTCAGAAGTTCGATGTACAGAAGCCTTCTCAAAGTTAATGAATTCATGATTAGTTTCATGGATTCTTTTTTTTATAGTTGAAGGGATTCTATTTGTCATGGATTGAAGCCTTAATTCATCGAATTTTAAATTTGATAAAATAAACAGGTAGAAAAATTGCTTTACAACATTTTTGTAGACTATCTATATACTGAATCCCTTTTTTTATATGTTTGTAATAAAAAAAATGCTATATTTGCACCTCCTTAAAAAAATCAAAATAATTAATGTCTTATTTTAAATAAATTTTCCATGCAAAACAAAGGACTTATCAGACTTTTTGCAATATCACTAACCTTGGTGTGCTTATTTTACTTGTCATTTAGTGTTGTTACAAATATGTACAACAAAAAAGCCAAGCAATATGCAGCAGGCGATCCATTGAAAGAGTATAATTACCTTGACTCGATTGGAAGTGAAAAGGTTTGGTTGGGATATACCCTGAAAGAATGTCGTGATAAAGAAATTAATCTTGGTCTTGACTTAAAAGGTGGTATGAACGTAACTCTTGAAGTATCGGTTGCCGATATTATCCGTTCACTATCCGATTTTAACTTAAGCCCAACCTTCAACCAGGCATTAAATCTTGCCACTGAACGCCAGAAGACTAACAGTCAGGTTTCTTACGTAGACTTATTCGTCAATGCGTATACAGAGTTAGATCCACAAGCGAAGCTTGCAACAGTTTTTAGCACTTTCGAGTTGAAAGATAAAATCTCGTTGACAACTTCAAATGCAGATGTAATAAAAGTATTAAAAGCAGAAGTTGACGGGGCTATTGCAAATTCATTCAACGTATTGCGTCAACGTATTGACCGCTTTGGAGTTGTTCAGCCTAACATTCAGAAACTCGGTAACGGACGTATTCTGGTGGAGCTTCCCGGTATAAAGGAACCTGCTCGTGTACGAAAATTACTACAGGGTTCTGCGAATCTGGAATTTTGGGAAACATATGATTTAAGCGAAATCATTAATAACATAGGTGAAGTTAATAAAGTCCTTGCTACATTACAGATAACCGGGAAATCATCTTTAACAGCACATAAAGATTCTACTATCGCAAAGACAGGTGTTAAAACAACAAAATCAATATCTGCTGTTGACAGTTTGAAAACTGCTCTGTTAAATAAATCGGCAACCTCAACAGATTCAACTAAAATGAATGAAAAGAGCCGTAAAGAAAATCCTTTGTTTGCAGTTCTTCAAATAAATGCTCAGGGTGGACAAGCTGCACATGGGCCGGTTATCGGGTTATGTAATAGTAGAGATACTGCTCTGGTAGACTCTTATTTCAAACTAAAACAGGTTAGAGAATTATTACCACGTGACCTGGGTATAAGATGGTCGGTGAAAGCGCTTGATAAAAAAGGACAAATCTTCCAGTTGATTGCTATCAAAATAACAAACCGTGATGGGCGTGCACCTCTGGGTGGTGATGTTATCACTGATGCCCGTGCAGACTTTAGTCAGACTTCGGCTTATGCCAATGTAAGTATGACTATGAATGGCGAAGGTTCTAAAACCTGGGCACGTATGACCAAAGATAATATCGGAAAATCTATTGCTATTGCGTTGGATGGTTATATTTATTCATTCCCGACTGTAAATGCTGAAATTACAGGAGGTAGTTCACAAATTACAGGAAACTTCACAGTAGAAGAAGCAAAAGATTTAGCAAACACATTGAAATCAGGTAAAATGCCTGCACCTGCTCATATTGTTCAGGAAAATGTGGTTGGACCTTCATTGGGTCAGGAAGCTATTAATAATGGCTTGATTTCATTCATTATTGCTTTCATTCTGGTATTGTTATACATGATATTATATTATGGACTCGTACCCGGAATTATTGCTGATTTTGCTTTAATATGTAACGTATTTTTCCTGATTGGTATATTAGCTTCGTTCACGGCGGTACTGACTTTGCCCGGAATAGCGGGTATTGTTCTGACATTAGGTATGGCAGTTGATGCGAACGTGCTTATGTATGAGCGTATACGGGAAGAAATGAATAAGGGTAAAACCATGAAACGTGCCATCGATGATGGTATCGGAAGCGCTCTTTCTGCTATTATTGACTCTAATGTCACGACCTTAATTACAGGTATTATTCTTGCTGTTTTTGGAACAGGACCTATAAAAGGTTTTGCCGTAACTGAAATAATTGGTGTTATCACTTCATTCTTTACTTCGGTATTCCTTACCCGTTATATGCTGTATTTATATGCAAACCACGAAAGTTCGAAAGAAATTACATTCATTACAGGTGTTACAAAAAACTGGTTCAAAGACACGAAAGTTGATTTCATGGGAATCCGCAAGTGGATGTATGCCCTGTCAGCCACATTGATATTGATAAGTTTAATTTCATTTGGCGTTCGTGGATTTAGTCTTGGAATCGATTTTTCGGGAGGTAGGAATTATATCGTTGCCTTCGATCAAAAAGTAAATACCGATAAAATACGTGTTTTACTTCAAAATGCATTTGAAGGTGATATGCCCGAAGTAATAACAATTGGTTCTGACAATCAGGTTCGTATTGCTACAAAATATAAAATTGACGACAACGCTCCAACTATCGATAACGAAATCGAAGGAAAACTTTATGATAATTTAAGGCCATTACTTAAGACCTCGGTTACAAAAGCTGAATTCATTAAGGATAATATAAAGCAATCACAAAAAGTAGGACCAACAGTAGCCGATGATATAAAGCGTGCTGCTGTCTGGGCAGTCCTTCTGGCAATTTTGGGGATTGGCCTTTATATCTTTATTCGATTCAGGGAATGGGGTTATGCTTTAGGAGCCATTGTTTCATTGGCTCACGATGCAATCATTACGTTGGGTTTATTCTCTTTATTCTATGGTTTCTTACCTTTCTCGATGGAAATCGACCAATCGTTCATTGCAGCCATACTTACTGTAATCGGTTATTCTGTTCACGATACCGTTATCAACTATGACCGTATCCGTGAAAATGTGGGTCTATTCCCTAAACGTGACAGAATATCCATTATTAATTTGTCAGTAAATGAAATGTTAGGCCGAACCTTTAGTACAACTGCAACAGTAATTCTGACTTTGCTTTCGATATTCATTTTCGGTGGTGAAACTATCAGAGGATTTATTTTTGCCATGTTGTTTGGTATTTTTATCGGAACTTATTCTTCAGTGTTTATTGCTTCTCCGATTACAGTTGAAATGAGTAAATTGATTAATTTGTCAAGAACAAAAAAAGAAAAGAAAAAACTAGCTCTTGATACAAAAAAATAATTCTTAGTAATACGTTTTATAAAAGCCGGAAAAGCCTTACTGAAATTTCAGTAAGGCTTTTTTATGAGGTCTATTTATAAAGTTATACTATTGAAAAACAGATAAACATAAAATTATTTTGTCATGTCATAGAACTTTCCGTAATTTGTAAACGGAAATGCATAAAATGAATAAAATTCAAAGAGAAATTATACTATGATTGTTTTGAGAAAAAAACACTTACTTTTATTCCTTATTTTTGTTTCCGTTTGCTGCTTAGGACAGGAATTTACACCTGTTATCAGCCAGTTTACAAAGAATGATTATCATGCTTCCAACCAAAATTGGGCTGTTGGTCAGGGGAAAGATGGCATTATGTATTTTGGAAATAATCAGGGGATGCTTGAATTTGACGGAACGTTATGGCAAACTCATTATATAGCCGGGAACAAAATTGTCAGGTCGTTACTCATCAGTAAAGATAATCGTATTTTTATTGGATCATTTCAGGAATTCGGCATGTTTGAAAAAGACAAATCAGGTCAACTTGTTTACCATTCTCTTTCTGCAAAGTTGAAGAAGTACAGTATGCAAAATGACGAAATCTGGAACATACTGGATTATAACGGCACCATCATCTTTCAATCATTTACATCTTATTTTACGTACAAAAATGGAGTAGTAAAAGGCATCCGTTGTCCGTTTAACTTCCTTTTTTTCAATATCTACCATCAAAAAATTTATACTCATACCGATCAGTATGGATTAAGTTTTTTTGATTCCGGGAGCAACACCTTCTTACCTGTAAAAAACAACCTGTTGAAAAGTCCGGTAATATCAGTCCTGACTTTTAGCCGGTCACAGGCAATCCTGGTTACCAGGTCGGATGGATTGTTTTTATTTGATGGAATCAATATTAGCCGGTTTATTACAAATGCCGATGAAGAATTAAAAAAGGCTGAAATAAACAGGGCAATCATATCGCCTGATGGTACAATAGTTCTTGGGACTATTTTAAACGGCGTTACAGCCATCAACCGGAGAGGACAGAAGCTATGGACATTAAACACTTCGAATGTGCTTCAAAACAATACTGTGTTGGGAATGTATTGTGACCGGGATAATAATCTATGGTTAGCGTTGGATAAAGGGATATCCCTGATACAGCTCAATTCATCCATCCGTTATATTCATTCATTTTCTCCTTCTGTTGGAGCCATTTACTCGCTATCCTATAATGAACCCAACCTGTATATCGGAACGAATCAGGGGCTGTATAAAGCGGAATTGAGTGTGGATAAAAAGAGCATACGGAATATGCAATTAGAACCCAATATAAAAGGACAGGTATGGAGCGTTAACCAGTTTGACAATCAAGAGATATGCGGAAATAATGAAGAGACGTATGACGTTTCAAAAAATGGAACAAGAATCCTTTCTCCTGTAAAAGGTGGAATCTGTATTAAAAAGGGATTTATTCATGGAAAAGAAGTTCTGGTACAGGGGACTTACACACAACTTTGCATTTATGAAAAAGAAAACGGAAACTGGAAATTCAGTCATGCGATTGAAAATTTTGTAAATCCTATTCGTTATATCGAAATTGATTACACCGGAACTATTTGGGCTAGTCATTTGCATCAGGGTCTTTACGCCATTCAACTTACACCTGATTTACGAAAAATAGAACACATTACTACTTTTAATTCATTAGATCAAAAGCACCGCTACACTATTAATGTTTTTTCCATCAATAACAGGGTAGTTTTCACAGACAATACCGCATTCTATACCTATGACGATATTCAAAAGAAGATAATTCCTTACGATGAATTAAACAAGAGTCTCGGTTATTTCGCTCATGCATACCGCGTTTGTCATTTCAAGTCGGACTTGTACTGGTTTATTCTGGATGGTGAAGCAGCGCTGGTACAGGTAAAAACTGGTGACATCAAATTATTGGATGTTGTCCAATATGCTCTTTTTCTCAATCAGACAGTGGATGAATATCAAAATATAGTTCCGATTTCAGATGACGAATGTATTTTTACCCTTGAAAACGGACTTGCGCTTTATCATACAGATAATTTTAAAACAAAAACTTCGCATACTTCTTTACAAATGAAAAGTATCCAGACTTCGGATGCCGAATCAAAAGAAATAGTTTTTCTGCCACTTTCAGCTGATTCGGAAACATCAACTCCATTTAAAAGGAACAATATCATTTTTACTGTTTTTTACCCGCAATATAACAACCTGAACAATATAAAATTCATATTCAAACTGGAAGGGCTCGATAAGGTCTGGAGTGAAGCAACCACTTCCCCGCAAAAAGGATATAACTATTTACCTCACGGCGAATATAAATTCAAAGTCAGGGTATTCACTAAAAGCGGTATTAAACTCTCAGAAGTAAATTATACTTTTGAAGTGGCACCACCTTTCTATCTCAGCATAGCAGCCAAAATAATCTACCTTTTGTTGATTGTTCTCTTTGGTATTGGAGTTTACTATTTTATTCTTCGTCTGATTCAAATTAAAAAAGAAAAAGTTATTGTTGAACAAAAAGAAATCCGTCGTAAAGAAATTGAGAAACGTGAGCAACAAATCATTGCCCTTGAAAATGAAAAACTGGAATCAGAGTTAACAGTAAAAAGCAAAGAATTAGCAGTTTCAACAATGACAATTATCAAGAAAAATGAGATACTAGTCACCATTAAGGAAGAAGTAATCCTACAAAAAGAAGCTTTAGGAACTCAATATCCAAATAAATATTATGATAAACTAATCAGGTTGCTTGATGAAAATCTTACTTCCGAAGATGACTGGGCTATTTTCCAGACTAACTTCGATCGCATACACGAGAATTTCTTCCGTAACCTTCATCTTAAATTTCATGATCTTACCTCGAATGATTTACGCTTTTGTGCCTATCTGAGGCTAAACCTGTCGAGTAAAGATATCGCCCACCTGATGAATATCTCACTGAAGGGAGTTGAAGTCGGCCGCTACCGTATACGTAAAAAAATAGGCATTCCCTCTACCAAAAGTCTGACTGAATTTATGATTGAGTTTAAGTAAGAATTTTAAAATAATTAATTTAAAATCTTATTTGGCAGGTAATTAGCTTATAACTGATACTTCACTTTAAAAAGCCATTCAGTCAGAACAATTTTAGTATCTTAAAAAGTATTCACTTTTTATAGATTTCTCTTATATAATTACTTCCTTTAATTAAACACTTACCTGAGCATTGTCCTCTATCGGGATTAATCAGAAACAGGCTATTTGATTTTTTAATATACTGATTTTATTTTCAGAAACTTCCCTAACCATCTCTCATAACGCTCTTAAAAAACTACTTCAGGTACCGTCCTGAAATTTGTTTACACTTTTACCACCTATACTGCCGACTACTTACTACCGACTACCGACTACTTACTATTACTACCTACTATTTTTTACTTTCAATTATTATAAAAAATTGTATTTCGGGACTTACAATATTTATGATAAAAAAAACAATAGATCTTCCCTGGTATTTAATCATTTTTTATCACATAAAAACATTTATTTGTTGGTTGCTGTTGACTTCTTATCTGGGTCATAATCCTGATGGTATTATAGTTAAATAACAAATTCCTACTTCAGACATCGCCATTTATATTATGAATACGTTTGTAAATCTCACAGAAATGCAATTAAATCTTGCTGTTTATTAAGTTTTACAGCTAAAAGTATATTAATTTTCTATTAAGTTATCATTGCAACCCCCATTTAGAAACATTAAAGCATTAAGCAAGAAGAATAATTAAATACATTTGCACTGTCAGAATACTGATTTTTATAAAATTCTTTCAAAAAATAATTATAAAATAAAATATCAGATTGATCCGATTGCTTAATACAATGTAGTTATAAATTGATGTTTTCTTTTCAATCATATTTCTGACTTATTTAATGACATTGTCTTTCCATCAAAAATTATAATATACAAGCAACTCAATTAAATCTTAAATTGATAATCTTAATGAATTAGAAAACAAATTTCAGCAGAAACAATTTCTCCTTTTTTAATGTAATTTAAAATCGTACTATTTACCAATTAAATTTAACACCATTTCAATTTATCAACATTTAAAAAATTATTATTATGAAAAAACTCTTCACTTCTCTTTGCCTGTTTATGGCAATTATTACTGTTTATGCACAGAATTTTGTGCCCAATCCGAATAAACAGTACAACATTGTTCAAACGTCTTCAAATTTAGTAGTTGGTCCTACTCAGGTGGGAGGGATTTCAACTACTCAACCGGCCGTGGTGACATTAGCGAATCTAAAATCTCAGGCTTTTAGTTTTGTTCCTGTTAGCGGTAAAACAGACACCTATTACTTATTAAATGCTGAAGGTAATTATTTAAATAAAGTAAACGCAGCATCCTTATCCTGGGATACATGGGATGTTGTTTTCGAAACGACAACTGCAGCTTTAAGTTCAGAATGGGTTATCAGCGGAACTGACTCAACAGCTATTCGACTTATGTGTAATTTCAACAGTAAATATCTTGCTTCTGATGGAGTAGTTGATGGTTCAGGATTATATTGTGATAAAGCTGTCGATAATGCAAATGGCTTGTATCAATTAAAAGTAGCTACTATCGATCTTACTCCAAAATTTAATCTTTCAGAATCCTTAGTGCTTCAGGTAGAAAGCATGCAACCATATCCAATATGGTTTACTGCAGCCAATCAAACTTACAACATTAATGCGACAGCTTCTGCAGGATTTAGTGTCAACCAATCAACTTTTACTCCAACCGATTTTGCGAACGGAGGAGGTAAAGCTTCGCTTTACGTCAATGCTACAACTGCAGCTATAGGTGATTCCGGGAAAGTAATTTTTTCATATACATTAGCAGGAGTTACCCATAAAATTGATTCTGCAAAAATTGTATTGGTACCCGATTACCCGCGTTTCTTTATTATGAATAAAGATACTTCATTAGTCGTTGGTAGTGATTCGATTATGGATCCTTATCCTGTTTTAATACCAAAAGCTGTAGGTGATCCGGATCCTACACAAAATTTTATATTCAGGCCGGTTAATCCCGGAGTTACCGATAGCTTGTATTATATGATTCAGGATGCTACCTATCAAATGATGAGAAAAGACGCATCCAGTAATTATAATACTCAATACGGATTTTCTTCGGATGAAGCTAAGTGGAAAATAACCCCACTAACAGATGGCTCCAATAAAATTGTAAATTTTGTAATCAACAGTACTCCCGCTAATGCAGCTTTCTGTTTAGGGACAGATGGGATTACATATCTGAGCAGATTGTATGACAATAAAACATTTTCTGCAGCTACAACTCCTGCTACTGCTCCACATTGCGAATGGACATTCATGTCGTTATCAGCAACCGGCTTTACCCATACTGCGTTGAACCAACATTTATATGCAAATGTTGCTAATCAATATGTTAATGTTCATGGGACATTGGCAGGAGATAATGTAAAAGTTTACAACGTAAGCGGTCAGTTAGTTAAACAGGTAATTGCAAATTCAACCATTACTTCTTTAAATCTGGGTTCAGGAGTTTATATTATCAAAGTCAATGCTTCTGTAATGAAAGTGATAAAATAACGATCTAAATAGTATAATTGATAGAGGGTGTTCCGGTGAGCACCCTCTTTTTTTATTGCAATTCAGGCAAAAAAGATCCTGACAACAAAATGCAGGAACAATTTATTTTAATCATAGATTGATATATCTGTAAATAAATCTCTGGCACATCTTTTGATAATAAGCATTTTACAGTGTTGATTGGATTAAAAATATGATAATGACTGCATTTTTGAAAGATATTGAAGAAGAAACTAATATGTAAGTCCTGGAAAGAATAGATTGACCTATTTATAAAAGAATAGAACGCAAATGAGATATTTAATTGTTCCAAATCCTTATTTACTTCAATTATTTCCGGATTAAAACCATTTTCATATTAATTTGTTTTAAGAAACAGAGTCTTTAAACCTGATATTACTTTACGCTTTTTCCTCTTTCTAATCTATCTGTTCTTTTTATTTTTATATCTTTTTTTTTCAAAATGATTATTTTATTGTTTTCTTAAATCAACCTTATTCATTCTTTTAAAATCTAAAAACATGAACCGATTAAAAAAAACATCCTTTTTAGTTTCAACTTTGCTTTTTGTAATATTTTTCAATGCCTGCGATTTGTATACATACGTTACACCGTCTACAGAGGTAAGTTATAATAATCCTACATGGGCACCTCCTTATTATCAGGGAGTTCGTTATTACTATTTGCCGGATATAGAGACTTACTATGATCTTTCAACAGGTGAATTTGTTTATCTGAATGATGGCCAGTGGTCGTATTCACAAACCTTACCTGACATTTATTCCGGCTATGATCTGGAAAATTGCTTTACAGTTGCTCTGGATTATAATATTTATCAACCGTGGATGCATCACCAGTATTATGTTTCGCACTATCCCCGGTATTATTATCGCGACTACTACGATCACAGCAATATAGCGTATGTGAGAGGATTTAATGAAAACAGCAAGAGTGCCGTTTACTGGTCCGAAAGCGAAAGAGGTCGTGCACGGAATTGGGATAGTGAAAACCTGAAAACAAATCACCAGTTCACATACTCAAAACCGGACAGGCAACAACAAAATAATACGATCACCAGAAACAACCAAAATCCCGGTACGAATGATGGTCTCCGTCAACAACCAAATAATGGGAATAACAGCAATAATCAACCTAACAGAGGGACAAACAATGCAAACAATCAACAACCAAACCGGGGAATTAATAATCAGACTCCTCCTGTTTCAGAGAATGGAAATGGAACCCGTCAGGATGGAAACGTCAAAACAAGCATAGTCACTCCGCAACGAATCTCAGGATTTGAAACCGGTGCACGCCAACAAAAAGCAGTGGCTCCTGTCAGACCCAATCAAAACACAAATTACTATGGCCGGACTATCGGTCAACCGGTGAAGGTTCAAAAACAAATGCGGCAACGTACTCTCACAAATGCACCTGCAAGTAACAACACACGTAACAATTCCGATTCAAGGAATCAAAACGATACTAACAGAAGATAAATCTTCTGAACTGATTACCCCATAAGCGGATCAGCAATTCATTACTGAAATAAAATTATTACCGGAAGAAAGAATGCAGATTCCTTTCTTCCGGTTTTTTTTTGTTCCAACACGATTTTTTTTACTCTTCTGCTACTTACTTCTGTCCTCATGTCACCATATTATAAATAAATAAGTTGTAGCGTTCATTTCGCAATCCTATTGTCGTAAATATCGTAATTATCATTTTTTTATTAGTGAATTATTGATATAAGTAGGATTAATTCAAGTTTGCTTTGTAATGATAAAAATACTAACGGCATAACTATAGGGAAAATCATGATATCTGTAATAGCGAACACATCTGCCAAAGCTCCGCCGACAATCCGGCAAGCTTAATTGGTTAGAAATTGGTTTATTTTTGGTTCGGAATTCTATCACAATTAAATCTGATATTACATCAATATACATTTCATTTAGGATTCATTTATCTTATAAGAGAAGTGACTTATAAGTGATATATATATGATTATATAATGATATATAAGTGATATACTTATCCAAACCAATTCCAAACCAATACTAAACCAATACACTATCCTGTAATTTGAACGGACTTTAACCAACGATTTTGCAAATACAAAAAAAGTTTTGTGTAAATAATTGGCATTTTTATGTTTTTTAGAAATTAAGATTAATTGGAAATTTCATTGAGCAGAACAAAAACATATGACGGCAACATAAAATCATATTCCGGATATAGAAATGGAAAATTTCGTCAGTTGAGTTTTAATAAAATTTGTGTAGATTAAAAATCAAATAATGCTATTATAGAATCCGGGTTAAATTTATTGCTTATATTTTGGGGAATAATTTGCCTGAATTAAGGTATCTATGTGACATTAATTGAAAAAATAAAAGACAAAAGGCTATGATTTGAAATCATTTTGGAATTAATATAGTATAATTAATCTGTCGAATATCTGTATTATGCATTTTAGTGTGTAATTTAATAATTTGTTTATTAAAAACAGACATCCATCATTACATTATTTATCAAATGATTAGATCCTTTTTTTAGTAGGCTGTAGGGCTAAAATAGGGTTTGTCTTTTTGACATATTTTTAGTGTAGGGTTCTTATTGGGTTAAAAAATTTGTTTTTGCATTAAACATGATCTTTCTTTGCATTGTTAAGTCATCAAATGAAAAAATCATATGCTATGTATAAGAACTATTTCTTTTCAATTATAGCTGTAATACTTTTATCAGGTTGTGCTATCTCCGGAAAATCAGACAAGGAAGCCATCCTCGATAATAAAGTAGATTCTGTACTCCGGTTAATGACACTGGACGAAAAAATCGGTCAAATGGTTTTATATTCCAGTGATTGGGATGTAACCGGTCCCTCCCTCAAAAAAGGTTATTTAGACGATATCCGAAAAGGTAATTGTGGCAATATATTCAATGCACATACGGCAGCTTACACACGTAAACTTCAGAAAATAGCTGTCGAAGAAACAAGGTTAGGTATACCGTTGTTGTTTGGTTATGATGTGATCCACGGGCATAAAACGATTTTCCCCATTTCGTTGGGAGAATCGGCCTCGTGGGATTTAGCAGCGATCGAAAAGTCGGCCCGTGTTTCAGCAACTGAAGCAGCTGCATCCGGAATCAACTGGACCTTTGCCCCTATGTGTGACATATCTGTTGATCCGCGTTGGGGTCGTGTGTCCGAAGGTGCGGGTGAAGATCCTTATTTAGGTTCGAAGATTGCCGCAGCCCGTGTTCACGGATTTCAGGGCGATGATTTGGGAGATACACTTACCATCCTGGCATGTGTAAAGCACTTCGCAGCTTACGGTGCACCTCTGGCCGGACGCGATTATAACACGGTGGACATGTCCGAACGTGTCTTTCTGGATACATACCTTCCCCCTTACAAAGCTGCAATCGATGCAGGTGCCATGAGTGTCATGTCGTCATTTAACGAACTTTTTGGTGTTCCTGCATCTGGAAGCAAATACTTACTCACCGATATTTTACGAACAAAACTAGGATTCAAAGGATTTGTTGTAACCGATTATACTTCAATCAACGAAATGGTCAATCATGGTATAGTCGCCAACGAAGCAGATGCAGGTTTACTGGCTATTAAAGCCGGAGTAGATATGGA
>Ga0302265_1000033_pt1 | contig 80322 bp, 72 predicted proteins | sample III_Bog_E1_1_FD_194556 | JGI IMG/M metagenome (GOLD analysis project Ga0302265, IMG submission 194556) | Peat permafrost microbial communities from Stordalen Mire near Abisko, Sweden - III_Bog_E1_1 | ecosystem: Environmental > Terrestrial > Soil > Wetlands > Peat | place: Sweden: Abisko...
CGTTTATTATATTAGTTGTATCTGATAAATCTCCTGGCAATGTTCCAAGGGGATAAGATAATGTTGAATTAAATCCTACAAGTCCCTGGCCTTGAGAAATAGTCGTAGAAGCAGCTAATCCAGCAGCACTAGAAATAAGGTCAGTATAACTAACAGAGTTTGAAACTATATCTCTTAACCCTTGAGCAACTGGTCTGACTTCTATTATTGCTCCATTAGCCCATGCTAAAGCTGTAGTATTATCCTGTCCTCTGACTACTGTAAAAGTTAATCCACTAGTTGCTGTTACTTGAACTACTTCCCAATTAGATATATTATCAGTTATAGTCATATAAAAATAATTTCCAGCAGTAGAAATTACTGGAAAATTAGTAGTAGAAGATACTGATAAACTTGTGGCACTATTTGTTATAGCACCATTTAAAGTTGTGCTAGCATTATTTGAAAAAAGTTGTTGAGCCATCTAATTTAATTTCCTTAGACTTAATTAACACCAAAGAACATAGCACGTTGTTGTGGATTCATTACTGTCTTGCCTTGTGAAGATTCTGTAAAAATTAAAGTATTTTCTGAATATCCAGATTCTCCAATTCCACAAGTAGCATTAGAAGTATAATAAAGAGTTTGGGAACTTTCTGCTGATACTCCATGCCCTCCTTGAACAGCATTGGAGATTATAAGATTTTCTACTACATCTCCAATATAATCTACCACATTTACTATACTTGAGGAAGATATTAATAAAGTATTATTAGAAGTTCCTGATGCCCCTTCATTACCTATTATACTACTAGTAATATTTAATAAATTATTACTTATAATTATATAATCTATTACATGAGCCTGTGAAGTTGAAGTAAATGAAAGGCTCTGATTACTATTTCCAGTTACTCCATGTGCTCCAATAGCCATAGAAGAATAGTTTAAAATATTACTTGATGTTCCTATTGTATTTATTATATTACCAATAGAATTAGAAGTATATAATAAAGCATTACTAGAAGTAGCCTTTACTATAAAAGCAGCATAAGCAACTGACGAATAATTTAGAATATTATTAGAAGTTCCTATTTCTCCTTGTGCTCCAATAGCCATAGAAGAATAAATTAAAGTATTCTGAGAGATTCCTATTATATCTATTATATTACCAATAGAATTTGAAGAATATGATAAAGTATTAGAAGATATTCCTATAAAATCTATTACATTACCAATAGAAGCAGAAGAATAACTTAATATATTACTTGAAGTTCCTACTGTATTTATTATACTACCAACAGAACTGGAAGTATACAATAAATTATTAGTTGATGTTCCTATAAAATCTACTACCTTAACAGAGGAACTTGAAGAATATGATAAAGTATTATTAGATATTCCGATAAAGTCTATTACTGTTCCAGAACTAGCTGAATTATATGATAGATTATTAGAAGAACTACCTACTATCCCCACTATACCATAAGAATTTGAAGTATAATTTAAAATATTCTGAGAAGTAGCATAATTAGCTCCAGAAATACCACTAGAGGAAGAAGTATATAATAAGGTATTTGTAGAACTTCCAGAGACAACCAATCCACCAATAGAACTAGAGGAATATGATAAAGTATTATTAGAAATACCTACAAAATCTACTACCTTAGCAGAAGAACTAGAAAAATAAGTTAAAATATTATTAGAAGAACCTACTATATCTAATACTGTACCACTAGAAGTGGAAGAATAAAGTAAAGTATTCTGAGAGGTTCCTAAGAAATCTACTACATTACTGGTAGAATTAGAAGAGTAAGCTAACGTATTATTAGAAATACTAACAAAATTTATTATATTACCAATAGAATTAGAGGAATAACTTAAAGCATTATTAGAGTTTCCTATTATATCTATTATATTTCCAGAAGCTGTAGAAGTATATAATAAAGTATTACTAGAAGTTCCTGCAGTTATAACTTGTCCAGACGATACTGAGTAGTAAGATAGTAAGTTAGCTGAATTACCTATAAAGTCTGTGCTATTACCTACAGAATTTGAAGTATATAATAAATTATTAGTTGATGTTCCTATAAAATCTACTACATTTCCTAAACCATTAGATGTATAAGTTAAGGTATTAGTAGAGGTCCCAATAAAATCTGATACAAGTCCGGATGAAGCGGAGGAATATAATAAAGTATTAGAAGAACTACCTACTGTTATTACTTCTCCAAGGCTAGAAGAAGAATATAATAAAGTATTATTTGCTGTTCCCGAAGTTACAAGAACTCCATTACTAGTCGAAGTATATAATAAAGTATTAGCAGAAGTTCCTATAAAGTCTATTATACTACCAGAACTACTAGAAGTATAAAGTAGAGTGTTATTAGAGGTTCCTACAGTATCTATCACATTTACGGAACTAGAAGAAGTGTATAGCAGAGTATTACTTGAAGTCCCAGTAAAATCTATTACATTTCCAGAACTATTAGAAGTATATAATAAAGTATTATTTGAATTACTGATAAAGTCTATTATACTACCAGAACTACTAGATGTATAAGTTAAGGTATTGGTAGAAGTTTCAGAGACAATAGAGGAAGCATTAGAAATACCTCCATTAAGAGTAAAAGAATTTAAAGGACTTGTATTAATAGCTACGGAATTTGAAGGTGCTTCTGATGTTGAAGCAGTATTGAAAGCTGAAGAATTGAACGCAGAACTATTAAAGGAACCAGAAGCCATTACAAACCTTTCCTAGTAGTCTACATTCAATTCTATACCATCCCTAAATCCTAATAAAATAATAATTGTCTGAAATTTTCCAAGTTAGTTTCACGATTAATCCAAAGATATCTCAAACCATCCATAGTTGAGAAAATTTCCATTCTATTTCCAAGCAAAGCAGCAGGAGCAGCATAAGGATACATACCAGCACCATGTATTGTATTTGTATTTAAATCAATATAATACATTCTTTGAGTGGCTTCTTTTGTAAAATAGATTCTGTTCTGACCATCATAAGCATACATACTACCAGTAGATAAAGTTTCTGTTTGTGGTGTAGTGGGCATAGCATAAAAAGTATCAGTAGTAATATCTAATTTATCAAAACCAACAGCACCACCACCTCTAGCTATAACCCAATATTTTCCTGAGTTTGGAGAAGAACCTGGATAACCAGTTGGAGTGCTTAAACCAAAAATTCCCTGTAAATCTATACCAGTGCCTCTTGCTGTCTGTTGAAAAATAATATAAGAAGAAGCAGCAGTTGTAGCAGAGGTTCCTAAGGTTCCTACAGTTAAAGCATTGGCCGTATTAGAAGTTATAGATACTTCTGAAGTAGTTCCTTGTCCTGGGCCGGCTATTATTTTTACTTTTCTACCAGCTAAACCGTTCACAACCCAAGCATAACTTATAGTAGCTGCTGAAATAACTGCTGTTGAAGCCATGGATAATTGATAAGTTCCAGTGCTTCCTAAAACTCCTCCAGTAGCTGTAGAAGTAAGTTGATTTATAATAACTGCCCCAGCTGGAATAGAGGTTCCTGTGATAGATGTGATGCCACCAGAAGATAAATAGCCTGCTGGAGCTGTAGATACTGTTAAGGTAGTACTTCCTGAAGACATTGAACCTGTAAAAGTTCCTGACTTGTTTGTATCAGTAATTAAAACTGTTGATTGTGTTCCTGTAGCTAATCCATTATCTAACATTCCTGGAGATAGTCTAGGAGTAATTATATATCTTGATACACCTGTTATGGGAGTTGTTCCAGTAGTTACAAAGGTTAAAGTGGTAGCTGTGTTAGAGGCTATCTGAAAAGCCTGACCAGTAGCTAACCCTGTAGCGGCTGTTACGGCACTTACAGTAGAATAACAAATATACCCAGCCCATTGGTTTACTATCCAAGCTTTAGTTTCATCACACAAAGTACTAGTAGATTGAGAACCAGCTAAAGTGTCAGCAGCAGGAGTTCCAGCCATAGTATAAGTAAATGAAGTAGTAGATGGCACAGTTAAAATAGTAGCTGTGGTGTTATAGTTGGAATCTGTCATTCCCTTAACTGTTACTGACATTCCAACTTTAAGACAATGAGGAAATGAAGTAGTTATTGTAGCTGTTGTAGTAGCATGAGTGGCTGACGCAATTCCAATTGGTCTTAAAGAACTATATAGAACCACAGCATTACAGGCTATTCCAGAATCCTGCCATCTTCCAAAGGTAGGTAAATCATCAGAGTAATTATAAATCATAGCACCAGCAGTTCCGCCAGCCATACAATAAGTTTTCTCACTATCTGGTATAATAGTATATACAGAGGTAGTGTCAGTGGCTACAGAAAAGGATTTAACTAAGGTTAAAGTGGTAGCTGTGTTAGAGGCTATCTGTGTGAATTGTCCCTTACCAGTACCAAATAAAATCTTTACCATAAAGTTAGCAAATCTATTTACTGGCCATGCTTTGGAAGAATCTATAATACTTGAAGCCGATCCAGTAGTAACTGTCCCACAATCATACCCCTCAATTACATAATTTGTAGTTGTGTCTGGAGCAGTAGTTACAGCAGCAAAAGTTAAAGTAGTGGTAGTGTTAGAGGCTATTTTTGCTATCTGACCCTCACCAGTTCCACTAAAAAAATAAACCTGATTTCCAACAAATTGATTAATGGCCCAAGTATGAGTAGAATCTATTAAAGTAGTAGTAGTTCCCACTGCGCTACTAGTTCCTCTTGCCCATACGGTTGCTGCTGAACCAGAGTGGTCCAATGAGCCATCACTAGCTACTCCTGGTAAATTAAGCGTTACAGCAGTTTTTATATACCAAGTATCAGATACTATATTGTAATATTGAGCTGTGTAGAATGGTTGAGCTGCAGCACTGGAAGCTAAGGATATAACTCCAGATTCTACACGATATTGTGAAGTAATATCAGGAGTAGTTAACCAATTGCTATCTACAGTAACGACAGATGCTTCAATAGTGTAAATAGACTGTGAACCAGCTGTAGCTACAATAGCTGGAGAAGTTATATTTGGATTACACCATACATTTTGAGCAGAGAGTGTAGAGTCACCCAAAGTTAATACAGTAGCAGAGTTATAAAGAATTAGTCTAACTTGACCTATACCAGTTCCATAACTAATTCTTACCTGGTATCCTGCCCATTGATTTACAGTCCAAGCTTTTGTAGAATCTGTTATAGTTAAGGAGCCTAATACGTTATTTACTCCAGTAACTACGCCAGTATCGAAAGTCATAGGTTCTGCTACATCTGTTATGAGCTTTCTCTGTCCCATTCCAGTTCCGCCTATTATTTTAATATCATATCCCAATAAAGCTTTTGAAGAATATGCTGGAATAGTTATTGTATTGGATGTAGCAGCTAATACTAAACCCTCTATGGCTTGAGTTTGGTCAAATTCTATATCTGCCCAAGTAGCTGGAGCAATTGGAGGAGTTTGTAATTGCTCATATGTATCAGACCATGTATCATACCTCCAAAAGTTAGCAGCTGTTATCAAAAAATAAAGATATCTACCATGAGTTTGATTATACAAAGAGTTATTAGCACAACAAGTAGCTGAAGGAACTGCTGAGGCAATAGGTGAAAATCGCAACCATTCCCAAATAGGAATGTCCACCTGTTTACGTAGAGTATTTACTAAACTAGTCATTTTTTATCCTTAATTTCCAAAAATTAATTGAGAACGTATTCCAGTATTATAAGCAGTTCTTGCCATATCTATCATCTGCCACTCAGGGTTTCCTCCTCCAATAGTGGCTACGTTACCTACTGGAACAGCATTTGTAATTGTTGTAATAGTACCTCCAGTAATTGTGGATACAGTACCTACAGTAGTAATAGTTTGACCAGCAGTAATTGAATCTACTGTAACTCTCTGTCTTTGAGCATTATCTTGAGTAGATAATGGTTCTAGAAGGTCACACATTTTTTGAAGCAATAAATGTAAATCAGCATCTATGGCGCTTGCTGTATCTAAATGTGTAGTAGTTGGAACATCTACATAAATTTGTAATGTGTCTGTAGATGATAAAGCTGAACAATTATAGGCCAATGTTAGAACGTTATTAGAAATATTTCCCTGTAAAGCTACATTAGCAAAATTATATAAAATAATTCCAGCAGTTGTATCAGTAATTAAAAGAAGTTGTTCATCTGCTAAATTAATAGACAGATTTAAAAAAGTTATTTGATTTGTACTTGGATTAAATAAATAGTTTCCAAAAGTCATTCCATTTTGAACATCATGGCCTATTAGTATTTTCATTAATAAATCCTTAACTTAGTGCTATAGACATTGCTACACTGTATTGATTAGCTAATATTGTTATATCTCTTAATGCTTGTGCTGTCATACGAACTTCAAATACTGAAGTGGTAGAACCCCATGCTTGAGCAACCGTGTTATCTTGGGCTCTAACTACAGTAAAAGATGTTCCAGAAGTGGCTGTAACTTTAACTATTTCCCAAATACTTCCTGGGGAACCATTAGCCAAAGTTGCGTAAAAATAATCACCCACAGTAGATATTACCGGAAAGCTTGAACTACTTGTTATATTTATTGCAGTGTCTCCTATAGCTACGTTAGATGCCAAAGTAGTAAAAGCATTATCAGTAAAAAGTTGAGCCACATTAAATCCCTAATATACATTTAATTCTAAATAACCAATAACATAAAAATTCCCCCCATATTCAATTAAGACATTTAATTGTGATATGGAGGGAATATTCTAGTTAACAATAGCCCTTAATTAACTCTTACGCTACATACTGACCGTAAAGGACGAGATTAAAATTGGTCCGGAAGAAACTAGGGCTGTAGTGTTAAGTACCATATCAGTTCCTGAAGTTCCTACTGAGCCCTGGCAAATAACTACGGAACCACTAGTGAGTATTCTATAAAATTGAGCCGTTCCGGTTGCGGTAGCATTTTCTTGTGTGATGGCATTAGCTGTTAAAACTCCTCCTGAAGCAGCTGGAGCAAAAGTAGAAGAACATGGAAGGGTACCTAATACTGTATTTCCACTTAAAGAAGCATCAGCATTTGTAGGTGCTGTGCCAGAATAGATGATTACATTGGCACCAGAACCAATAGCAGTAGTAATCTGGTTAAGAAGTGTGTTTTTAGTCGCGGTGGTAATTGTAAAAGTCATAGTTTATAATCCTTAAAATTAATTCAGTTCTATACTTAATTAATATCCTCGTGCGTAACCAATAAAATCATATGTGTTTGCTATACTGTCATAAATAAAAATAAATCTATCTAATAAACCAATAGTAGTTGATAAGGTAGGAAATGAAAAAATATCAGTTCCTAACCTAACTGAGGAATCAAATGATACATTATGAACTATACTATCTGCTTGATATAATGCTAAAGTAATTTGCTGGCCTTCTTTATTAGCATTAGAAAAAATTATAACAGTATCTGACATTAAATTTAGTCTAATATAATCAGATATTGAACAATCTACTATAAAGGTAGTAGTAGTTACAGTAAGTATATTTGAGTCTCTTAATGTACGAATACTTACATCTGTAATTTCGGGTATATTTTCTATGGAGGGTTTAAGTAAAGTAGTTGGCATAATTAGAATAGCTTCATAGGAGACATGGGATTAAAAATTAAAGAAGTAGTACCTGCCAACACTCTACCAATTATAATAGAGTACTTATCACCAGCTTCTGGACTTGGAACTGTAGTAGTTATACCGCCAGTTTGAGAGAGATATACATAAGCATCAGTGATCCAGGGGATTGTAGTAACTGTATAGGATATATTAAGATTTCTTCCAGCAGTTACATTGGCTCCTGCTACACCCTCCTCTAAGGTTACTCCTACTATACTTGGTAAGATTGAGCTTAAAGAAGTAACTTGATAAGCTTGGTTATTAATTATAGTAAACACAGAACCTGAAGGCATAGTCTGTGCTAACTTTATAGTAAATGAATTAGTAGTAGCTATTTCCGCCAAATTAGTTAAGGCTACATCTAAAGTATCTCCAGGGGCTGCTACTCCTGCTATACTATCTGTAGTAATTTGATCAGTAGTATAATCACCAGTAACTGAAGTAACAGCACCAGTTCTACCAAATACACTTGATACTCCTGAAGTTAACGATGTGCCTAGCAAAGATAGTGCTCCTGTAATTTCTGATTCTGATTCTGTTACTAATGTATTAGAGGAAGTTAAAGATTTAATGGTTTGAATTGCTGGTAAACTAGCTTTATTTACAGCAAGAGAAAATGTAGTGTTAAAAACATAAGGCACATTTTTAGGTGGCTGAGTTAGAAATCCCTCTACTGTTATATTTAAAGTCCCTCTAACTACACGTCTATCTGTTCCTGGTACAAAATTTGATTGGTCATTAAAACTACTCAAAGTCATTCTGGCATAAGGAATATAGAATGTTTTTTGAGTCTCATCTTCAAAAGAATATATATCAGTAAGGTAAGAATATGGATTAAAGTCTAATTGAAAGGCAGTTAAAATCTGATAAAAAGACTCTCTAGTTTCAGTCCATACATCTACTTGAAACATATAATTAGTAGCTCTAGGAGCAGTAGTAATCCAACATTTAGATGGATCATTTTTATCTGGCTTATAAAAATAACTAACTGATGGATCGATAGACCTCTTATCATCTCTCTCCATTCCAGTCATATAATAAGAGATTACTGGAAGAATTATCCTATCTTTTATAGAAGCTTCTTTTTCCGCTCCAGTAATTCCTTTATCAGTGGAAAATGCCAAATTAGGGGCAGCATATCTTATAGGAAAATCTATATAGGCATTTTGCTTTAAATCAAAAATTTTATTTTTTGTTTCTAAATAAGTCCCAAACTTTGACACATAATGACGAATATCGCCAGCATAAGAGCTCTCAACAGAATTCTGATAAGAATACAGCATACTCTCTCTATCAGGAGTTACCCTAGTATTCTGATTTGTAGTAGGAGGAAGTTTATTTCCTATCCTATCTTTTATTGGAACTATTTGCCTATAATACATTAAGAATTACCTAACTTAAAAGTAAAGACTCCATGCTACACTTATACTAATAGAACTTGACTTAGTGATAGTAGAAAAACGCTTAATACTAAAAGCAGAAGGAGTAGTAGAGTTTAGCATCAAAGCCAATTCATTAATTCCATAACCATTTAAAGCACTAACTTCTGGAATTAAAATAGTATATATTATTTTTGGACTAACAGATGCTGAAATAGCATCTATAGCTGAATGGTCTATATTAAAAGTAAAATCAGTACCTAATACTAAATTTGGAATAGCATTTATTACAGTTAATTCGGTTGGCTGTACTGCTATAACTTGACTTGAGCTTCCCGAGACTGTGCCACCTGTTCCAAACGCAATTGTATTTATAATTGGACATACTCCACTTATTAGGCTATTAGCAATATCATTTCTACCATTTAAGACTATTAAATTATGGTCTTTTAACAACATAGTGATATTTCCTGCTCTATCTTTTGAAGTTATTGTAAGTTCACCACGAAGGGGTTGAGCATCTGAAAAATTCATACTATAATCCTTATTATAATTAATTCAAAATAAACTATACCACTAAATTTTCTATATAAGACTCCAAATTCTTCTCTTCTGTATATAGAATAATTAGTTTTATATTGGTTTTCCTGGCTGCCAAACAAAAACCCTCCTTAGTGAGGGCAAATTGTTGTAAATCTTTCAACTCATACTTCTTAGACATACCTATCTCCTATAGGTATTATCGGTTATTTTTTGTTACTTTTCATCAAATTTAGGGCTATAGGATTATCAATTCCTGCCACACTATATCCCTCTATATCATCTTCAATAGATTTTATATTATTTTTACCAAAGGGAATAGGAGGTTCGGTCATAGCTTGTATTATTGGATTGCCTATAACTCCTTGTCCGGCTTTATTTATTGCTGCTATAAGTTCTTTTGGTAAAATTTCTGATTGTGGTAAAATTACTAGAAAATCGTAATCTAATTTACTATCTTTATCCTTTTTTTCTGGTTCTTCTACTTCTTTAACTTTATCATCTTCTATTTTAGTTTCTTTTTCCTTACTATCAAGAGGTGCTAAAACTTCATCATCTAATACTTCTACTTCTTCTGATACCACCTTCTCTGGGATATTAGGTAGAGCATTATTTTGTGGCTGTAAATCAGTAAATGTAATTCTATAAGGTTTTGAAATACCTAATAATAGGCTACCATCATAAGTTTTTTTAAGTTCTGCTTCTGTAGTTTTAGGTGCCTCTAAAGTATTAAATTTTAAATCAGTGCTAGGAGTTGTAGATACATCACTAGGCTGTTGTTGTAATTTATTCTTATCTATTTCTTTATTCTGATAAAGAGCATTTAAGCTATCTATATTTAGATTTTCCCTAAGCAACGAAGTCTTAGATGCTAAAACTTCGTTTTTTCTTTCTGCTATAGTAGGAAAATCTAAAAAAGAAAAATTTTTTCTTTGTTTATACATTCTTATGCCTTTTTAGCTGCTGCCTCTGCTGGAGTTTCTACTACAACAGTTTGTTCCGATTTAATTTCTGGTACCTCTACAGTAGCTGTTGAAGCAGTAGTAGTCTTAGATGTCTTAGTAGCTGCCTTGGTAGTTGCAGAAGTTGATGTAGTAGCTTGAGTTGAGTTATCAACATAAATTCCAGGTTTAACTATGGTAGGAGAAGTAGAAGAAGTGGAAACATTAGCCACTGGTTTTGTAGTTACTTTGGCAGCAGTAGAATTATTACGTAATACAGTAGCTGTTATATTATTTTTTCCTTCATCTAATCTAGCTAAAATATGAGGCAAATACATATCCAAACCAGGATATGAAAGTTCAACAGTAGCACCAACTCCAACAGTAATATGAGAAACTGAATTATGCTGATTAGATACTAAAGTAAGCAACTGACTAGTTTTAGTTATATTCTTATATATGTATACCATATTATTTATCACCCTTTTTATGTAGTTTTCCACACATCTGACAAGTTAACTCAGTAGCCTTTGAAGTGGCTTGATTAACTTCATCCCAACCATGTGTTTTAATAATATTACAACCAGGACATTCTTTTTTAGTGGTGGAATATTTCATGAAAGATACTTTATTTTTCTTGTCTGCTAATCTTTTTACTGGATCATCATCAACTATTTTATCGTATTTAGCAATAGAAGCAGACGTGGTGCCTGAAGGAGATGCTGTTTGAGCAGTATTTGATGTAAAGGCAGCTGCGTTATTTTCTTTTAATATATCTTGTAATTTCATATTATACCCTATCCCTATTTAATGCGATTCTATCAGCAAGAGGAGCAGATGGAAGTATCATTCTATCTACCTTAACTTCTGGTCCTGTATATTTTGGAGGAACTTCTTGTACTGGAGTAATATCGACTGAACTAGAAGAATATTGACTACTTAATTTTTTATCTTCCATAGTATTCCAAGAATATTTTGGAATAAAAGGATTTCCAGTTGATATAGCCTTCTTAAATTCTTCTAAATTATATTCTATTAAAGTAGTAAATTTATGCTGTAATTTTTGTTCAAAATAAGTATTAATCTTCTGAAGACCGTTAATTAATGGTGAAGAATTTCGGGCTCTAAAAGCATCCTTATCTGAATTAGTATAACTCTGTAGTTGAAAAGTTAGAACGCTCATTTTAGATAGAGTCTTATAGAGGGAATCTATATAAGCATTTATTTGACTTTCAGAAGACCTCATATCAACTACTTCCATTAATACAAAATCAACTAACTCTAATTTATCTATTTTCATAAATCCTCACTAACTTAATTAATAAGTTATAATTATGTTCCTAATATACTTGTATATTCTATGTTTATTACATCATAAGGCTGAAGAGCTTGAGTTACTAATTGATTTAATACTACTCTATAAGACCAATTAGAAACGGAAGGTACAGAAGTAAATTTCCAATCCTGCCCATAAACTAAGCCTATACCATTTTTGGAGACCATAACATCTGGAGTGGCTAAATCCCTATACATAGAAGACACTGGAGTTAATGCTACTTTAGCAGTTCCTAAAACAAGCTTAGTTAAATCAGTTGATGAACTTATATAGATATCATTGTCACTTCTATACCAAGAAATAATAGGATTATGTTCAAAAGTATATTGTAGGGGAAATGCCTTATTAGATACACCAAAAGGAACTGATATAGTATTAATATCATTAGAATGCTGTGTATTATTAGTGGAACAAATTACCAGTTCACCAGTTAAATTAGTATATGATGGATAAGTTGGTAATTGTGTTAAATCTAATGAATCATATACTATTTCTATAGTATCATTTATAGCCAATAAACAAGCAGGTGTTAGGTATACTGAATTAGGACTAGTAGAAAATCCCCAATAATCTCCATATACTAACTTTATTCCATTTCTAAGTACGTCTATACTAGGAAAAGTAGAAGGAGCAGACGACCCTACTGATACTATGGCACCCGAATTTATCTGCTTCCAAGTTACAAATACGTTTTGTTTCTCTAAAATAAAAGTAGTATTTGATATATTTTCACTAGTTATAGTATAAAAGTCTTGATTTGTAATTAATCCAGAAATATTTATATCCAAAGTATCAAATGACTCAGTAATTAGATTACCTATATATGGATTTATATCCATTCTAATAGCATTAGCATAAAAAGATGGTTTACAATTAGTAGATGAATTTAGGTAATAAGAAGCCCTATGAGAAAAATCAAAAGGAAACTCATATTGTGGAGTGTAGGGTATGAGAGACTGGGAAGATACTTTGACATTTGGATATATAATTTTAGAGTTGCCCACTAAATTCCAACTTGGTGATGATGGAGCGACCCCAATAGATGGAGATATAGCTTGCCAATTTGTATTCAAATAACTCACACACTGACCACTAATGTATAAAACAGTAGAATTCCAAAGTTGTGGATTTATTTGAGTTTTTAACATATTAGAGGAAGTAAATATTCCTTCTAAAATTTCAGTTTGGGGCACAACTTCCAAGGTATCTGAACTAGAACCATTTTTGTATATAGTAGTTTGGTCTATTTCATCTACATCATTATATTTATAATTATCTACCTGATAATCAGAAGAAAAGGCTATACTATAATCACCCATAAAGTCAGTTCTAGTAAATAGAGCGGTATCTCCTCTATAACCTTGAATAGAGGCCCTGTTGTTTCCTTTATATGGGATTGGAATAGTAGAAGCAGAGCCCCTAGTCCACAAACTAGTTCTTGAACTTATATTTTCTCTAGAGGAAAAGAAATATGTTGGGTAAGTAGTAGAAATTGCCGAGACTACTGACTGCCATCTAGAAGAACTTCTATTTGCTATTTGAGCAGAGGATGAAGTATCTATACTGTTGTAGGGTAGAAAATAAGAGGTTTCTTGTACCGCAGTATTATAAAAATTACTCCATAATCCAAAACTAAACTGCTCTGAACCAACATAATTTTCTGTTGGAGTTACGAAAACTTCCCATAATCCAGTATCTAATGGTGATAGTGGATTAACTGTAACTGGAGCATTAGAAGTTCCAGTAGAGTCATTAAATAAAAGATACCCTTTAGTGAATAAAGGTGTTAAATCAGATTTATATTTTCTAGTAATTTGTAAATCTTCTAATAAAGTTCCTGTAGAAGAGTCAAAATACATTACAGGATTATAACTAGTAGTTTCAATATAAGTTTCATTAGAACTATTGTCTAAAAAAGTAATTCTATTAAATTTTTTATTTTCTTTTCTTGTAGCTATGTTAGTATTTCTAGTAATACTATCATTATTGTACATTACTGAATTTGGTTCCAATTTTGGATATATGATATAAAAGTCTAAACCAGATACTAAATTCTGTGGATTAGAGTCTCCTACTAATAATGAAATAGCATATTGATTAATAATAAATTTTTTATTTATTGTGTCATAATTATAATGAAGTTTCTTGAATAATCTATAAAAAATATTGTTATAGCTAACAAAGACTAATAAATCTGATACCAAAAGAGCATTAGTCCAAGAAAGTAGGTCTGATAATCTATTCCCAGAATATAATGAAGTATTATTAGAAACTCCTCCAGAAGAAGTTATTTTATTATATATAGGAAGATATCCAACAAAAGAAACTGGAGAATTATTAGGACTATTCAATACAATCTCAGAACTAGAAGATTCTATAGTTAGAGTGTCATCATAAAACCCATTTCCAGCAACATTAATAGATATACCTGTTACATCCCCACTTGAATTTTGTAAAGCAACTTCTTTAACTAAATACCCAAGAGAGCAGCTATGTAATAAATTGGTTGGATAGGAATAAAAAGAGTATTGAGGAGTTGGTGTAATCGACGTATAAGTAATATCATTATCTACTGAAGAAACTAACCATACTGGTGTGCTGGTAACAAAAGCATCCAAACTAGTTTCAGACACAAGAGAATAAGAGGCCAACACAGTTATTGTATTTGATGTGATACTAGAGATTGTAAAACTATTATTATTTTCTGAGTTTATAAAGCCAGATAAGGTTATTATATTATTTACAGCATATCCTGAAGAAATAAAATTTAAAGTCCCAGAGAATGCTACAGAGATTGTATTTGTGGTAGCATTAATTGATACCATATAACCATTAGCTATATTTGTATAGGCATTAGTAAATTCTGTGTTTGTATAAAAATTAGGAGATTTAGAAGCTAAAATAAAATCAGAGGAGGACCATATAGAAGTTCCTGAATCTGTCAATCTATTTACAGAATATCCAGATAAGGTAAATCCTAAAGAAGTTAAATAGAATATATTAGACTCAACTTCTAAATTAGATAAAGTAAAGGATTCATTAGCTATTCTTAAAGAACCTTTTATATATGATGGGTCATCTTCTGATAACTCCACATCATTAATAACATCTATCTCTTGTAAATTATAAAATTTAACATGTTCATCAGTATCATCTTCTAAGGAAACGTTTATAGCCGAAGATTCTCTTGATATAATGGCATCACTTGAGGAATTACCAAAGCCTCCTGATGAATCTATATCAGAGCCTAATAGATAGTCTGTCAAATCATACATGACTAAAAAGTCATTTATATATACATGAAAAGGCTTAAATTGAAGTAATAAATCAACTGCTTGAGACAGATTAGAGTCAGTAAAAACTCCATTAGTATTAAAATCTAAGTCTAAGTCTTTTTTAAGGACTACATTAATTCTAGAAGCCTTAGATAAGCGTGAATTAGACCCCTCACCTGTTGTAGGGTTATATTCAGGAGTAGAGGACAACTCAGTAGTATAATCAGTATTTGAAACTATTGTTCCTTCATTATATGGAGACAGTAGGTCAGAAAATGAATCATTATATAATAAATTCTTAATGTCTGGGGCAACCGTTCTAAACCAAGGCTTTACTGTAACAGTATCTGGAAAGGCATTCCATACTCTTTCTTTTGGAACTATATCTCCCTCATAGTCTCTCCAAAGTTCAGAAATAAATACTGAATAGCCTATTAATTTTTCAGCTAATGTAATAGATTTTCTAGTACCCTTAATCTTCCAGAGCATAGGAGCTGCATGAAGCTGCTCCCTCCAAGAAGCCACATCAGTTCCAATTAAATTCCAATTTACAATAGAAGCTAAGAAAGGTAAATACTTTGGAGGACATAAGTCTACATTAAATAACTCATCCATTGCTGCTATTTTTAGATAGAAGGAATAGTATAAATTCTGTGCCAAAGTAAGAACTAGTATTTGAAGTGGATTTCCATTATTTACATCATTATCTCTATACACCTCAGGTACTTTGGACCAGATACTATTATAAAAATCTGTAAAACTTAAGACAGGTCTCAAAAGTAGTTCTCCTTAAAATATATTAAAACTACCAGAAAAGAAGATAGAGTTTGGACCGGTAATTTTTCCTAATTGAATAACTGGAGTTGGAAGACCTGAAGTAGAAGTAGTTAACCAATAGTTATTTTGTGGAGAAGTATTACTTGGATTTGTATCTAAATAAATTGTTAACCCAGAGCTAAAAGAAGAAGGAGAAACAAAGCCCGTAATTGCTGATACAACTTCAGAAGGATAAACAAAATTAGGACAGAAAGTTATAATGACATAATAACCTTCATCATCTTGAAGTGTAACTACCATTCCATAACGTGTAATCGTCTGAGTAGTAGTTCTCACATTATCAATTATCTCATTTGGAAGAACCGCCACAATATCATAAAGATTAAATTGTTGATTTCCTAATGATAATACTCTACTAACACATCCACTATAACTGAAAGTTTTATTTATACTATCAGCATAATCGTAAGAATTTTTAGGAGCTCTGTTAATATTTTTATAATAAGGACTTTCATCTTGTAGTAGTGGATTAAATGAAGATATCTCTGCTTCTTGTGAAGTGTTATTATGTCTTACAGTCATTTTATCTTATCCTTACAATAGAGGCAGTACTGTTTACACCACTACAAGAAGTAGTTCCTACTAATAAATAAATTTTGTCTAATGGATTTAAAAATACAGTTGTGGAGAAAGAAGTTCCTAAAGTAAACCAGGACCCACTAGCTGTAGCAGACTCATATCTAGAATCTAAAACATAAATCGTGTTAGAACTATCTACCTTAAGTATAACAGATTGTAAAATAAAGGTTTTATAACTTGTTGGATTAGATAGATTTAAATCTATGTGAAAAACAGCACCTTCAGTTCCTGAATTTAGACCATTAAAGGTATATGAACCATCATTGTTATAGGTAAAGTAAGAAGTAGTAGAAGTGATAAAGCCATTATCATAATCTGATGTAGGATTAACTGCTGAAACCCAATTAGTGGGACTTTGTGAGGCTCCAAAAGTAGTATTAGAGTAAGACTGTGACCCATTTAAGTTTACATTAGCTCTACTCCAAGAAGCACATATTGAAGGACCTAAAATATTTTCTACTAAGGTATCTAAATTATTGTCTAAATATCCTTTATTTAGAATACAGTTGGCAGCATCTGAAGAGGTAAGAGTGATAGCAGGGTCCATGTAAAGTCTAAAAGTAGAGGTACTATTAGCATTAAAAAGTAAAGAGGCTGAATTACACACTATAGAAGCTTGACTAACAGGACTATCAGGGCTAGTTATAATTATAGGATTATCATTAGTAAAAGATACAGTATTATTAAAGGTATTAGTTCCAGTAAAAGTTTGGTTGTTAGCTAAAATAGCTGGCCCAACTATTGTGTTAGTGCTTACATACCATTTAACCCAAGAAACGGTAGTTAAATCAGTAGTGTTACTAAAGGTAGAATCTTGAGTAGTTAATCCTCTAACTGTTTGTAAGCCACCAATTCCAGAACTTGTTAATGCCGAAAATTGAACTGGGTTAGCACTAGCAATATTAGTAACTGACATTGTATTAAATAGCATAACAGTAGAAGAATCTGAATTACTAGTGACATCAGTATATAAGCTTCCAGTTATAGGATTACTAGATGAATTTCCTGCTAATGGAATCATATTTGCTATACTACTTGTTAGAGCATTTACAGCAGAATCCACATATGCTTTATTAGTTATTTCTAAGGCGTTTGATGCTGTATTTTTATAATAAGCTCCTATAGAGGTATTAAGAACTATCATATCAGTATCAAAAGATATTATAGCATTGTTGGCAGAATTTTTATTTGATATAGATAATGTAGAACTGCCAACTAAAGTAGATACCACATTAGAAGTAGAAGCATCTAAATAATTTAAAGTAGTATCAGTATTTGTTATATATCCTATAAAAGCCCCTAAACCATTACTCTTAAAAGTTCCAAAAGAAATACCATGAGAATAGGACATGGCAGTAGTAGTTAAAAAGGGAGATAAAGTAGCACCAGTTATAGAAGTAGCTGTCTGACCATAACTTGTAGATATAGCATCAAATTGGGCAAACAGACCTATAGTAGAAGTTGCAGCAGAACTATTAAAATAAAGAGAAGTACTTATATTCTGAGAAAGCTCACTTAAATTAGTTGATAAATTCTGAGAATGAAGCATATAATTTTGAGTGAACCCATATAAGGTTCTTATATTTACTCCAGCTGTTCCGAGCTTATCATTACTTAATAAGTCAGCAGCTAGAGCAGGAGAAGCAAAATGTAATTCATCTAATAAACTTTCAACATTAGCAACAGCAAAAGTTCCATCTTGATTTGTAGTTAGTTGAGAGCTTGAAAAATATACTGGTACAGTTGATGAGAAAGAAGAGGCTGTAAGTGAAGCCACAGAAGAAGCATACCCAACCTGATTTACATAAGCTATAAATGGATATGCTGAATTAGTAGTATTTACTAAAACACCAAAATCAGATACTGATGTTACACTATTATCTATATATTTAGTAAGTAATCCAGTAGTGCTATCATTTATATTTTTAGCAATAAATCTATTATCACTTAATACGCTAACCTGATTACCTCCAAAAGATATAGTATTGGAAGTCAGTATTTTTCCTACAAATAAATTTTGATAATTATATCCAGAATAATATAAATCAAAATAAACTTCATCAACTAAAGCTCCTCCAGGTCCAACTTTTAGAGCATTACCGGTAGAGGTAGATAAAAAACTATTATATAAATTAGAAATTGTAATAGTAGAGGAAAAGGAAAGTGCCTTATAATTAGAATTTCCCAAGGCAGCCGTTATCAAATATATAGGTACAGTAGCATAATCTATAACGGTAATAGCTTGAGAAATATCTATTGGATGAAGAAGTCCATTATACCCAACATAAGCACAGGTTAAAGGTAAAAAACCACCAACAGGTTCTGTCTCTGGGTCAGCTGATATTTCTTGATAAAAACCAGCAGAAGCTATGACACTATTTAATAAATCAACATTACTGGAAATATTATACAAAGGTCTGTTGTCCGAATTATACTCGTATATATCGGAAGCATTATAATAATTTACAGTATTCAGAGTGACTTTACTTGACATTATATATTACCTTATAATTAATTGACTTTTTCTATTGTAAAACCATTAGTCTTATAACCCAACTTAGCTGCTCTTGAAATATTAGTTATATTATACTGTTTAGAAATCTCATTTAATCCAATAACATATTCTACAATTCCATCTGGGTGTATGATTTTCCACTGTTTCTTATTTAATTCTCCAACTAAATGTCTTGATTTTATTATGTTTTCCTTCTTTTGTTTTATTAAATATTCTCTGTTTTCAATAGCTTTTTGATTTAATTTAGTATCTTCAAATTTACAAGTCCATCCCCAATAAGTTTCAGAAGGACTTTTTCCTGCAGCTAGTGAGTAAAGGGCATGTCTTATTACAACCTCATTTACTCTATTACTATTATTATCATATATCTCAAAATATCTTAAAACTTTTGTTCTAGTTACTACACCTTCTGGAGATGTCACTATATACCAATATTTAGAGTATGCTTCTGCTTTCTTTTTTTTATATTCTTCACTTCTTTTAATACCTGTATTATTATATGCTGTTGGACTGATATTATATCCAATACTACTATCATAAGTTTTATAATAATCTAAATAATATTGTTCTCTAACTTCTAAATTAGAAGTTAATTCTAATATACCAAAAGTAAAAGAAGATTCTCCATCTATATTATAAGCACTTTGTAAATGTCTTGAATGATGCTTATTAGCTCTCAATAATCTTCTATGTTTTCCAAAACGAAGTTTAAAATTATTAGCACTTCCAATATATTTTTTATTGTTTTTTATATTAGTTATTACATAAATACCAGAGTAAGTATTAACTTTCTTAGAACTCTCTGTTAAACTAATCATATAGTTAATTCCTATAAAAATAGCCTACTAAATATAGGCTATTTTTTTGAAACATCATCAAATTGTTTTTTTCTATCTACTTCCAGCTGTTCTGCTCTTTGTTGTAAATAAACTAAATCAATAGGCAATATATATTCTGTATACAGATACTCCATTTTAAGAGAAAAACGCAAAAGAACTTGTATATCGTATAAATAATGATGACTATAAAAGTTAGTAAAAAAGTAATACTGTATAGCCTCAAAATTATCCACGGATTCCAAGGTTACTGGGTAGTCAGCTCCTATGTAATTATAGAAAAAAGATATCAGTAAATGGTATATCGTAATCATTTACTTCATGGCAAAAAGGACACTCAGGATGTGCAGTTCCCACAACTCCAAAATTACTAGTGCCCTCAAAAGCATTAGTAATTCGCTCAGCATCATTAGCAGAAAATATCTCTAGTAATTGGTCTTTAGGAACTTCTACTGGAAATCCAGTTACTGAAACTATATATGTCTTTAAGTATTCTAATAAAGGATATACTTTTCTACCAAAGCCTTCTTTAGCTGCTAACTCTGTTTGGATTCGCAGAGTACGCTCTATCTCCACTATATCCTTTCTAGTTAATCTCTTAACTTCAACTAAAATATGTAAATTATGCTCTTCTAAAAATCTAGGTAATTCAACAGTTTTAGTTTTCTCTATCATATCTGAGGCATAAGTTATAGAGGCCACTTCTGAAATATCATAATCAAATTTAAACTGTTTACGACATTTATTATTATCACACGATTTAAGAGAACTTACCTTAGAACCATTACTGTATAATCTAATCATATAAATTATATAGTTATAATCCTCCATAGATAAAAGCTGTAAATTTATAGGTTCTTGGATACAAGAAGTTAAAGTAGAATCAAATACCTTATTATCTAATCTTCCTGTAGCAGTTAAATTTTTTAATTCTTTAACTGTTAATCCTCTTACATGTATGTTCTCAGGCACTGCTGGGTCAAAAAAACCAGAGGATGGTAGCCTTATTTCATGGTAAGGAGGTAGAAAAGCAGCTAATGAAAAAGAAGGTAGAATAGCTTGTTGATGTTGTGTCATATTACTCAACTATAAAATTACGGCATATTAATAAATAGAAGGAGTTGTTATATTAGCTCTAAATATACTTGTATTTGCATATAGATTATCGGCAGCTGTTCCAGATAAAATAGCTCTATATTGAGTTATTTGTCTTCCTAAACTATCGTAGACAAAAAAATCACAAACTATATTTCTAATAGACTCACCACCTAGATTAGAATTTCCATTATATTTAGCATCATATACTGTAACGGTAGCAGTTACTTTACCATATAACGGATTAGTTAATGAAGTTACTCTGGCATATTGATAGAACTTATTAATTTGAAAGCCTTTAAAAGTAGCTAAATTAGTAGAAAGAGTAAAGTCTAAACCACCATTAACTGCTTGCATTTCATAATTCTCTAATCCAGAATTTGTTCCCAAAGTAAAAGTAGTTGGATATGATAAAGCTGACCATGAACTGGTAGTAAGTGAGGTCCCATTAGCATAAATTACTGAATCTGTTCCATCATTATTTAAAAACTGTGAATAACTTTCTATAATTACCCAGTTAGGAGATAGGGTAGTATCATAAACTATACCACTTCCTATGGCATCATTAGTACTATCAACTAAAACTTGAGAAGTGGCTGGATTATAAGCTATTTTTAAAGGATTCATTTGAGAAGAAATACTACTTTGATATACTGTATTCTTTGTAAACTGTACTGGTGTAGCTCCAGCAGCCTGTAATAAAGCAAAGTTACGCTTCCTTGTTACTGCATAGTTATTAAGTGCATTTACTTCTGGTGTGGGGTCAACTGAGATGGCTTGATTTGTATTTTGTCCACCAACAGTAATATAATTATTTCTTACAACAGTGCCTAATACTAAACTAGAAGAGGAGTAGGTAGTAGATAAAACAATATTATTAGCAGAAGAAGATGGAGATATTAGTAAATACTGCCCTGGAGTAGTTCCATTAGGTAATATACCAGATAAGCCTAATACATCTAAATCAAGTAATCCAGCATTCCAAATAACTTTACTTAAACCAGCACCTGTGGAACCTATTACTAAACCTAAAATAGCTGGAGAATCTGAAGAGATTCCAGTAGAAGAGTCTGGATACTTAATTAAACCACTTGAGAGCAGTTCTACTCCACTACCTGGAGATAAGGCACTACCAGACACTGAAGCATGTTCACCATAGCCTATACCAGCTAACGAGCCAGCTACTGCCTCAATATTAGATTGTACTTGATATAAAGGTCTATTATCAGTAAGGTAATTATAGGTATCTGTAGGTGTGTAATATAAAATATCTGATAATACTGGAGTAGGGGAATACATCTATTATCCTTAAAATAATTCTAAACTTAATTGCCTATTATTGTTAAGGAACCAGTACCGGAAACATAAAAGCTTCTACTAGAATCCATTACCATATTTAAAGTAAATGCCTGTCCATCATTTGTTGTATCTGGAATTATAGGAATTTGATAAATTGTAGGAGGAGTTGTATTTGGTGAAATCCATCCAGAGAAAGATACTAAACAATTAGTTGATGTAGTCACAAATTGAAAATTAGTACAGAATTTGCCCAGAGTTATCAATGACCATGTACCGACTCCTGGAAGAGCTGTAGTTATGGCAACAGGAGCATTTGTATCAATAGTGGGACCAATAACCGTATAAGCACCCACTGGAACTAGACCGCCAGTATTAGAAAATCCAGAAGCATTTATCTGTGCCAAAGCTGCTTCAGAGACTGGCTGAATATCTCCTGGCTTTAATATTAAATTATTCCATTGAGAACTAGACTCTAACATTAGAGTTAACGTTGTTGAAGTATTTTGAATTAGATATTGCATATATTGTGTCCTTTATTTAATTAGCATAAGAGATTAGTTAATTTCCTTTACCTACTTGAAAAAAGCTTGCTGTAGCTATGGGAGTCATTGCTGGTACAGCTTTCCTCATAGTATTCTCATTTCCTGAAATACTTGCGAATTGCTTTCCTTGAAGGGTTTGTATTACTACATCTAATTTATCATTAGTTGTGCTAGTATTATCCGCAGTTTGCTGTTGAACATCTAAGGCCTGTTGAGCTGTATCTAACTTATTACGCTCCATCCCAGCTAAGCTAAATTGTCCTTCTTTGTTTATTATCAAATCAGTATCTTTAAATCCTGATAAATCTTCTTTTTCTTTCGCTATAGCTGCCAATTTATTTGACATAGCAATCACTTTAGTATTTTGATTAACAGCTAGTGTATTATTTCTATTAGCTATATCTAATGGACCAAAAGCAGCTGTAACATCCATTTTTAAAATGTTTCCAAGACCTCCAGTATTAGTAGCATAAGATTTATCTCCACCAAGTAAGGAAGGAGCAGTTGTTTTCCAGGCATAGGTAATGGCATCTGCAATTATTTGGCCGCCAAGCATTAAAACTTTAAGTAATGGATGAATTAAAGCATCCCAAAAAATAACCTTTAAAACACCAAGAAATCCATTTGCGTTGCTAAGCTTATTGAAAATATCTCCTACCCAACCCATGAACTTATTTATCCAAGGAATCAAATTAGTAAAGAAACTATCAGCACCACTAAATACCTTCTCGATAAAATTACCCAAGCCAGTTACCATTTTACTTATTGGAGAACCTGGATTAGATAATTGTATTAAATATCTCTGTAAAGTCTCTCCCATGTGGTCTAATAACTTCTGAATACCTGAATTTCCTGACACTGCTCTTTGGAACATATTAAATAAGGTATTTCTAAATCTATCAAATACTGAGGTAAAAGTTGCAGTAACATTTTTCCATGAATCTTCTAATCCACCAGACTTCATATATTCTGCATCTTGCTTAGCTTGTTCTAATGCCTTTTTCTGAGCTCCGGTCATAGTGGCTAGTTTAATAGCCATATCCTTAGACATTCCAAAAGACTGTTCAGCAACCTGTCCCAATATATTTAAATTTCCTCCAAATTGCTTACTTAAAGTCTCTAATTTAGTTGAGATTTTTAACATGGCATCAGTTCTATTAAACTGATTATTTAGCATATCACTTATGTTAGCTCCACCAGATATAGCCAATATAGCTCTAAAACCAGATTCCTGAGAAGTTATTAAATTTCCAGCTTGTTCAAAACTTGAGTTAATAGTGCTAACTGATATATTTAGAGCCTGTGCTAATCCTGCTAATCCTGCTAAATCTGCTGTTAAATGCTCTGTAAATTTCTCACCTTTGTTTGAGGCTATCAAAAGAGCTGTTCCTACAGAGTTTATAGCTTCTTTAAAAGCATCAAAAGATATAGTCCCTATCTTACCTGACATTTCAGCAGACTTATTAAACTTAGTAAAAGAATTTCCAATATTCTGAAAAGAATTTACTGTGAGTCCTGAACCTCTCATTATTCCTGAGAAGAATGAGGCCATAGAATCAGCAGACTCTCCAGTAACTGTACTGAGCTGTAGAGTAGCCTTAGTTAGACTAACATTAGTAGCAATAGCTGGATTTAATCCGTTCTTAATATATCCTCCAATAGAGGCTAAAGTATCACCCAAAGCAAATCCATACCCACTTAAAGATTTTAAATTATTATTTATTTCATTATTAAACATTCTAATCCTACTACTAGCAATACCTCCCATCATCTTACTAAACTCATTTAATTCATCCTGCCACTCTATAGCTGCTCCAATAACATTTTTAAGACCTTGTAAAACTAGTATCAATCCTTGAAATAGCAAGCCAAAACCAAACGTAACTAAAGCATTTACAGCTCCTGCCAAAACTCCTATAGAATCTGACATAAGATAAATTTTACCTACAGTACTTGCTAATCCTTTTCCTATAAAACCTAATGAATTATAAAATTCTTGGTTACTATCTCCCCCAGCCTTTGATACTGCACCCATCATTGACATTTGTTTAACAAATCTAACATTACTTGGAGTTAGATTATCCAACATTTTTCCTATGCCTGGAAGCTTACCAAAAAAAGTATTTTTCATGTCTGTGGTTTTACTAAAATCAGACATATATTTAGCTATAGGAGTTAAAGCCTTCTTAATTTGCTGTTCATTTGCTGGATCTATTTGTATACCAACTCTAGCAAAGGCCTTCAAAAAAGAAGCTTCTTTTCCAGCCGAGCCTTCTGAATTTGGTGTTGGAGTATCTGCCATTAATCTACCTAATTTCTAAAACTTAATTCAAATATTAGCTACTAGTTCCAGTATTTATAGTAGTGCCATTGCTTGTAGTAGTTGTAGTTGTTACCGAGGCCCCTGCTGTTGTAGTTGTTGTAGTAGTGCCATTAGTGCTTGTTGTAGTAGTATTAGAAGATGTTGTTGGATTTTGAACAGCTGAATTTAAAGAGGCAAACTCAGCAAAAGCAGCATCCATCTGAGTTTTCAAAGACCCTGTCAGTAAAGTGCTAGTTAAAACCTGAGCTTGAGATTGAGTTGTAGATGAATAACTACTAGTATTAGTAGCAGGTACTGTAAGTTTAGAATTTCCCTGAGAAGACAGGCTCTCTAAGTTTACAGTCATTATATCATCTATAAGAGATGTATAATTATCAGAAGTAGTGGTTGAACTAGAGGAAGTTAATATGCTACTATAACTTTGAGTAGCTGTATTAGATACGTCATTAGGAACTTTAACTGCTCGTATTTCAGTTGTATAATCTCCTAAAGAAATTCTATGTATAACAGTTTGAGGAAAATAAACACCACTAACCATTGGATTAAACTTAAAAGAAACTCCATCAGAAGTTGGATAATAGTTTATTATTTCAAAAACCCCAATACCCTGTCTCAATAAATACGGGTCACCTAATACAGTCATACCAATAGTTAGTGGATACTGTAAAAAAGTACCTAATCGTTCAGATAATTTATCATAAGAAAATTTATAAATGTTATTAGCATTAAAATAAGACTTATTAGCCCCTACTCCAGCAGTTAGAATAGCATCACTATCTCCAGCATATAGTTTTCTATCTGCTAATCCTTTTTTAAATCTTCCTTTAATTACTTTGAATTTTTTCATTAAAGAAGTTCTCCAAATCTCTAAAGCTTGTTCAGGAGTTACATTAGCTGTATTTATTCCCAGTCCTTGTAATTTCTTTATAATAGTAGCTGTTGTGAGAGCTGATTGAGAAGAACTTGACACTTTATTTAAAGATAGTTTTACAGTACCATTAGTGGCATTTATAGGAACGCCATCTTGTCTGGCGAATACTTCTTCATCATAATTATTTTTCATTACGGCTATATAATCATTAAAATTTAGTGTTAAATCTAATACTTCACCTACAGTATTAGAGATTCCAGAAGCACCATATGAGTTATTTATTTGGGCTAATCGTTGAAATACATTTTCTCCGCCACCATAAAAATACGGTATAGACGACCCTCCTGGACCATATATTACAGGTAAATTAGCTGCCATTATTGAAATATCTTCTGTATATTTAGGCAACATAACAAAAGCACCCGTATTTGTTAAATCACTAGATTGTAAATATACATTATTAGATGAAGTATATATATTTGCTGGAAAATAAGGCACCCAAATTAAAATACAACAATTAGCTAATTTTACAGCATTACTATTTAACTGAGTTATATCAGATATTTTTTGAATACTGCTATCATTTTTGAATTGCTGTCGTAAAGCTGTTATATTAGCTGTGGCACTGGAAGCATCTGATATAGCTGTATTTAAATTAGCGTTATTTACTGGATACCATCTACAATAAATATACTCTAATAATTCATTTATAGTATTTTCTAAATTATTAGAATTTATTCTTAATGGGGCAGACTGAGGATTAACGAAAAAAGTTTCATTATAATATTGAGAAGAGGTAGATGAAGAAGTAGAAATTCCACTAGAGGTATTACTTGAGTTAGAGCCTAACTGTAATAAATCATCTAATGTAAATAATCGTAATCCTATAACTTTTTCTATAAGTAGTCTCAATTGTTGCTGAGGATAATCTGATAATATTCCCAATGTAGCACTTGAATTTTGTAAACAGGCAGACCCAGCATCCTGTAATGTTAGAGTAAATTCAGAACCCATAGTTTTTCCAGGGTCTGTCATTTGTATATTAGTTACTAAAAAAGACATCATTGGAGAACGTATCTGTGTACCTGTAGTAGTACCGTCAGCAATATTCCAGCCAACTTTAATTTCACAGACCGGTAATCCTGGAGTGGTATCTGATATATCTGAAGATTGGTCATTTAATCCGTCTGTTATAAAAGCTAATAATTCAATTGGGGTTCTACTAAAAAGTTTTAAGGTGCCTGTAATGGTATTATTAACACCTCCCATAGGCATAGATAATTCTAAATCTTCAAATAATACTTCTATTTGTAAAGAATTAAAATAATTATCTGGAGAGATATCAACCCCAGATACATTTGCTTGTGGTATTAATGGAACAGCCTTTGCTCCATTTAAATATATTTCGGTGTATGGTACCCTAGTATTATAGGTAGGTAATACTGGGTTTACTGTAGAAGAGGTAGTTAGAGCAGACTGAGTTGCTGCTTGTGCTGCTTCTGAACCCATTAGAGAAGTTAATAATGTATTTATAGCATTAATGTTATTAGTTCTAACTGTCTGTAATGTAGAGGTTAAATTTGTAGATGAAGTATTAGTAGAAGTAACATCAGTTCCGATTACTTGTTGATTATTGCTTACAAAATTTTTATAAAATGTCTGTAAAGCAGCTAAAGCAGTTGCTGAAGTAACTTGAGAGGAAGAATCACTAGAAGAAGTTGTTGCCATAAATATTAACTTCCTAACGCTTTAGATATACGTGAGCCATAATTTTTATTAATAGTAGTTTGTACAACTGCTGTTAATCCTGAAGTTATGCTGCCCAAAGCAGCTATAGATTGTGAGTTATTAGCTGTAGTTGGTAACCCTAAATTCTGTAAATACTGTGCTGTATTAAACTGTCCTGACTGAGTAATTACTGTTCCAACACCTCCAGCAGTTCCTACCACAGAATATGTTATTTCTCCAGTAGAATCATCATAGGTAGCTGTAGAATTTCCAGCAAAAAAATCAGGAGAAGTTAATACTGGATTAAAGGAAGTATTATACTCACCTAATGTAGAGGAGTTAGTTTGCTCTATTCCTCCATTAAATCCATAATCAACAATATCCTCAGCATATTGAACTGAATTTTGTTGGCTAGTTACTGTAAAATTAAATGTGACATAATAAATATAGGGAGAATGTGATAATAAAGAAGAAGAGCCAGACGAGGTTGAGGAGGTTACTGGAACATACCAAGGACCTTGAAAATCTATTGACATACTAGTGGTTATACAACGTAAAGCTTTCCAATTACCTATTTTAACTTTTACAGGTGAAGGCATAAAATGATTTTTTGAAGGAGTTACCAAGGCAAATAATTGTTTTTCTAAATTTATATTTTCTGATAGTTGACCAGCACTGTCTGCAAAAAAAGTACCTGCTAAGGAAAAAGTTACTGGACTAGAAGAAGCAAAGATTTGAACTGGCTCTGGTCTGCCATAAAAATCTTTTTGATTCCAGTTAGCTGATTTTGAAAAAGAAATACTATCAGGTGTAGACTGAAATAAAATATACAAAGGAGAAGGTGAAGTAGTTGTGGAAGTATTACTAGTTCCTGCTAAGTTAAATTCAGTTTGTATAACTATTGGAATAAAAGTAGAAGATATTTTAAAATTTTGATTATTTATAGAATCAGATGTAGTGGTGGAATTACCCGATTTTATAAAATTGATAACCCCATTTATTATTGAACCAGTACTTCCGCTAACTGTTCCATTTCTACTTAAATAGGTTCCTAATTGAAAATCGGCAATTTCTGATACACTAGTCTTAAATCCAATAGGTAAGGCAGCTAAGGCACCTGAAGCCACACCAGCACTAACTCCAGTTCCTAGTGTTGGAGAACTTGATGTTAGGTTACTATAATATCCAGAACTCTGCTGGGTAATACTTGATGGAGAGTTACTTGGTGTAGCTGTGGCTTGTAAGTCTGTTGCTGCTGTAGTAGAAGAGATGGCAGCAGAGGAAGTAGTTGACGAAGCTGCTACAGAAATATAACTATCAGACATACAATATCCTTATAAAGTTAATTCAAAAAAAATAAAGGACCTAAAATATAAGGTCCTTTACATTTAACTATAATAAGCTATTAAGAAGTTGAAGAAACAGTAGTAGTAGATGAGGTAAGACCAGTTTGTGGCATAACTTGGAAGGTCTCCACAATTATTTCTGCTGCTAAAGTTGGAACAATACTAATTACCATTGCTAACTGGTTATTTGATAATACTAGGGCAGTATTAACATCTGGACCTACATCAATAGTGTAAGACTGTATAGCTCCTGCTTTAAGTTTAGCACTTAGTAAGGTATCAGCAACTTGCTTTAGCTGATAGGCTGTAGTAGAATTACCTGGCTGGAATTCAAAAGTAACTGAAGCAGTAGCAATGACTTTACGAAGATTAAGTAGCATTCGTCTAACATTTACTCTATCTAAAGCAGTACTTGCAGTTTGTAAGGTTGCTTGACCCTTAATATAAATGCCATAAGAAGGTTCATTAACAATAGGGTTAATACCAGCCAAAGCTAAGGCATCTCTATCCCCCTGAGAGAACTTTCTTTCTGTTGATAGGGCATCAGTTAACATACCACGATTAATACCTGCTGGAGCATAATATACATCAGCAACATTATCATTATATGCATACTGTCCTGCTACCATTCCAGAAGGTGGAACATACACATTCTTACTATTAACAGAATCTGCTATCTTAATCCATGGATAATACATAGCAGCATAAGAGCTATTTATATTTGCTATATTATTACGATAAGAAATTACTTCCTGTACAGTTAGTCCAAAAGGAGTATCTATAATAGCTATAGAGTCACCACGAGCAGCACAGATAGTTACCATAGCAGCAGAAACACCTGGATCAGCAGACCAACCTGGAGCAACTAATATATTTATATCAATTGTACCAGCATTATTAAAAGAGTATAATCCAGTGGAAACACCATCACCTATAATATCATAAGAGGTTATGGCAGAACCCACAGAACCACCCAGTAAAAATCCAGTTAATGATTTATTATAACCACTAGTAGTTGATATATAATTTGTTCCACTTGTAATTCCAGAACTAGTTTCAGAAAGCAGGAAACCAGGAGTCCAAGTTAAATTATCGCCATTATTTGTTAATGTACCAGTAGTAATATTTAGAATATCAACTGTAGTATAATCTATTTTTAGAAGGGCTATTCTAGATGAAGAGGCCATCTGAGATTGAATATTCTCTATAGTACCATAGTAAGATTCCTTTAAAGTAAAATCAGAGAGTCTTACTGATGAAGTGGATATAGAGGAAGAAGCAGTTCTAGAATATATATTGACAGTGTAGTTTTGTTCACTAGTGCTGGTAATATCCCCAGCAACCATACTTAAAGTAATTGAAGTATCTGAATCATCAGTTTCTCCTAGACTTGTAAACTTAATAACAGTTGGTACATAAGAACTACCTGAAGTCACCATACTCCAACTTGGTCTATAATAACCAACAGCAAAAGTTCCAGTAAGAATCTGGTCTGTAGAAACTATATGAGAACTAACTGCTAAGGTTTGTGTTGAGTATTTAAATACTCCAGAAAATCCTGCTACTAATGAAGCCAGTCTAAGTTGCAGAATGTTTCCATTAGCATCTAAGTTAGTAGTTACAGCACTAAATCCCTCAGAGTTACCTCCTGAAGTTATTGAGCCAATACCATATACTGTAGAGGAAGGTAGCAAAGTTCTGCAGTTATTATAGAATAATAAACTGTTAGGAGAACCAGAAGTGGGAGCTGTAGTAGAGTTAACTAAAGCCAGTAAAGCAGTTAATGTAGCATTAAGTATTGCGAGAGTATTTGCATTATTTCCAGAAACTGTGGGATCAAAAATAGGAACTTCTATATTATAAGAAGTAACTGTGCCTGTTGAAGGAGTAACTGATAGTAGACTTTCTAAATCAGAATTACTAAAAGTGCCTGCCTGAACATGCTCTAGTAAAGTAGTTCCGCTAGCTGAAGTATATACTAAATTTATAGGAACACTAGTAGAGGTTAAACCTACAGTAATGAGACCAGTTCCTGTAGAAGGTGCTGTCCAAGTAGTAGGAACAGCTAAGGCAATAGTTCCACTAGGAAGAGCAGTAGCAGGAGAATTAGAAGATGCAAAGGCACTTAATGAAAGTGATACCTGTGGGATAGAGCCAGATACTCCTACTCCAGTTATAGTTGGAGTAGTATTTTTTCCTGCACCTGTTAAAATAGTAAATGGAACACCTAGAACAGGAGAGTTAGCCCCCAAAGTAGCTAGGGTAGAAAAATCTGAACCTAACTTTCCATTAGCATGTGCTGTATTAGTAGTATCAGTTGGGTCGAAATAAGGTATTGAAGTATCAGCAGGTAAGACTATAGTGCATCCAGGACCAGAAACTGTTGGTAAGTCAGCTAGATTAAAGGTAAGAGTAGAGCTAGTTTGTCCAGCTAATGTCCAAGTTCCAGTATATTGAGTATATCCTTGTGGTAAAAACATAGCTTCAGAAGCATAGGAAGCTGTGCTAGAGGCTACCCGAGTAACCCATAACATAGTGCCCTGTTCTAAATAAGCCATGGCAGCATAACCCATATAATCCGATGGATCAACTTTACCAAAAGTGCTTACAAATTCAGCCTGAGTAGTTATTAAGGTTGGGGAATTTGTTGGACCAGAGCTAGCAGTTCCAACCATACCCACAATAGTAGTTGATAAGTCTGATACATAGGCTGATAAATCTAATTCGACAGTATATACACCAGGTGATACGTAAGTGCTCATAGTTCTAACCTTTACAAAATATTACTAAATAAACCTCTGATAAACCACTAACTATAAATTAATTACATATTATATTTCACAAGACTTTTTAAACTTTTTTATTGTATTGTGTTATTTTTTATTGACATATAAAAATATTGCTACAAACATATTATCATTTGTAGCAATAGCTGTATTATTTATGTGGCATTTTTCTAAAGCTGTTAAAAACTCAAACTGTTTATCAGCCAAATTCACTATATAATTCTTTCATTAAGAAGTAGTTATAGTCACTTCATCTACAGCTAATACTAAAGTGATTTCCTGGTGACCATCTTTATCTTCCCAGCTTAAATCTTTCCTAGCAAAACTCTTAGGCCAAGCACCAACCAATACCCAAGACTCAACTACTGAGTGGTCAGGACCATACATTAGTAAGGTTATATTTTTCTTATAAGCAGAAGGAAAGCCCATTAAAGAAGTAGAGACATCAAAAATAGAAGTATGCCAAGTTTCAATAGAAGTAAGTGCTGAGCTATCTGTGAAGTCGTAGAACACGCAAGTCACATCACTATAGCTAATTTTGGAACCAGCTACTTTATAGTAAGTATGCATTCTATGTATATCAGTCTCTTCTACTGATATTTGTGGTATTGTTACACTCTTACAGGTCAGTCTTAAATTATCGTCTAGTAATAACTCGTACCGGTTTAAGCGTTTAGGTTCTTGAGTGTTCGCCGTCCAGCCCATTAAACTTGAAGACATTGTAGTTAACTCCTTAATAATACGTATATCACTTTACTTATTAGTCTAACACATATAAATTAATTACTTCTTTTATCCTTATATTCTTTAATAAAATTTTCTAGCCAACTTTTTCAATTACTGTAAGCCTTCCAAAAATAAAGCCAATACTAACACAAGTATTTGTTGTAGCTAATCTATCTCCCATTTTGTATTCCTTTTATTCTCCTCTAGTTTCTTTTTATTTGGTATAATTCTTGTGTAGTGTTCTGGACTAAGTCTACCCTTTATATAGGTAAACAAGGGCTTATGTTTCTTTTTATACTTCATCAGGCTTTACTCCAACTTTAGCAAATATTACATGAGCAATTTCCTTGATACTAGATACTGAATAGCCACCAATTGTAAGATAGAATAAATAATCAGTAAACTTACCAACATATGTAAAATTAGTAAATATTTTCCATGGATTTATTAATATCACAATATGTAGCAGAATCATAATAGCAAAAGCAGCTGTTGATATAAGTCTTCCAAAACTAGCAGACACATCATCTGAATAAACCTTACTTAGCCAATTTAAAAACATATTTACTCCCTACATATATTTAATTATAATGCTATCTAATTGGCTATATAGATTCTCAAATGATGAATTATTATCTACTATATAATCATAATCAGTAAAGAAATCTAACTCTAATTCTGAAGAGTGGTTCATATTGGTTGCTCCCCTACTAATTCTTACATCCTCATTAGCTACTATTCTAATAACAATAAAACCTTCCTCTTTTAATTTAATAAGTTCATTGAGATATCTAGAGTCTGTGATAAATATAGAATTTGTATTACATTTCATTTTATCTATTAATTTAGATACCCAAATATCAGATTGCTGTTGTCTAGCCCAATCACCTAAAAATTGTAAAAACACTCTATTTTTTTCTTGTTTAAATCCTAAATTATCTTGAACCATATGTAAAATATCGTATATGGGCTCAGCAAATGAGAACAATTCGGCATTTTTAATATAATTATGTTTAATATAAGTAGCAGAAACATCCTTACCGCTCCTCATATTTCCAGCAAAGGCTATTTTTATCATACTGTAATCTCCTCGATATATTGTTCTAAGTTCTTTTCTTCTGTGTATGGAATAATTATTAGTTTTATATTATTTTCCTTAGCATATTGAACTTTCTCTATATCACGTTGCCTAGCTTTTAAATATTGTTCTTCTGTTTTATGAAAGTAATTTGGATAGATATAATGCTGATAACCATGATATTCAAAGGCTATTTTATGGTCTTCATTATAGCCATCCCATTCATATCTTTTACTATCGTACAAAAACCTTGTTTTAGTCAGAGTAAAACCAAACTTAGATTCTAATAATTCCTTACATCTAAGTTCTGTCTTAAAGGAAGCACATTCAGGACACCAAGTATTACTATTTTTAATATGGCCCCAATTAGCTTCCCATTGATGTGTTTCTTTACATTCCCATAATAATTTATTACTATTATCTATATAAGTTGTGGATAACAATTTTCCTTTTTTACTCTTAGCAAAATTTTGTAGCTCTATAATATCAGGTTTAGCCTTCCTAGCACAAATAGCACACCAGCTATTACTATTTTTAATACTGCCCCAATTGGCTTTCCACTCATGTCCTTTTTCACATTTCCATAACATCTTAGTAATATTATTTATATACTCAGTAGAGACTAACTTGCCACCTTTATTTATGGCATATTCTTGTAATTCAGTTATATTAGGTTTAAGTGAGGAGCACCCAGGACACCAACTTTTTTTATTTTTAATATCTGTCCATTTAGCTTCCCATTGATGCCCTTCCTCACATTCCCATAACATCTTAGTAATATTATTTATATACTCAGTAGAGACTAACTTGCCACCTTTATTTATGGCATATTCTTGTAATTCAGTTATATTAGGTTTAACACTACCTGAACAGTAGGGACACCAACTTTTTTTATTTTTAATATCTGTCCATTTAGCTTCCCATTGATGCCCTTCCTCACATTCCCATAACATTTTAGTCTTACTATTTATATATTTAATAGATACTAACTTGCCACTTCTGCTTCTAGCAAATTTTTGTAATTCAGTTATATTACATTTTTTAACCTTCCAAGCACAGTAAGGACACCAACTTCCTTGACGAACACTATTCCAGTTAGCTTCCCATTGATGCTTTTCTTTACATTCCCATGACATTTTTGTGAGAGCATTTATATACTCAGTAGATATTAACTTACCATCTTTATTAAGGGCAAATTCTTGACATACTTCTAAGTTACACTTTTTCATATCACAATATTCCTATTAGATATACTTAACATAAACCAGCTTTCCGCAGTCAAAGACGCGGAATTGAAAAAGCACATCTCTTGTATAATCGAGCTCAGTTTGTGTTGGAAGAATACCATGAAGATTACATTTTTTATTTGATTGCTTTCCTCTAACAATACATTTGCCTTCCTTAGCCGATTCCACAGAACACCAATAAGAATAATCGGATTGTAAAGTAGCATATAATTCAAAGTTTAAAACATTATAAAGATTACCTTGACTTATTCTTCTATCTGCCCAAGAGACAACGGTGTTATATCCTTTAGACTTTAAATCTTTTTCAGCAAAGGCCAAAACCTTACTTGAGCCACCTGGAATATTATAATTTGATTTTATAGCCAATCTATCTAATACAGTTGTGGTAGGCGAATTCCAGATACTTTGCGCACGGTGATGTCTTCCAAATGATACAACTTCAATTAAGACATTATTTACATCATATAGCCCATAAAAAAGATAAGATAAATTAGCAGGCCCTTGAATATGCTCTTCTTTTAAAAACTCATTTGCTTCTTGTTTAGTTATTGCTTTTACTGTACATTTTCTGGCAAATACTGTAATTTTATTTTGTTTAAGTGCTGAAGATAAGAAGTTAATCATCTTACTTCTTTTGGACTCCCATTCGTTTTCAAACACTGTAAGAACACGATTTCCGTCATTAACAAGTTCCTCCATATTTGAAATAATTACTTTCTTAGCCTCAGCATAAGTTTTACACTTTCCTGATGATACTAGAATTTCTTGATGAAACTTACTTAGCTCAACAAAGGTAATAGCAAGCTTACTATTTTCTTCAAGTAAGGCTGATAATCCAAACTTCATATTTTTGAGAGTAAATGTTAGATTTGGATATAGTTTAATAATATCACTATAAAAAGTATCAGTAGCTGTTACTGGTATTACTGGAGCCACTTGAACTATTGCTGATTTGTTAAAGGTTTTTCTAATAACATCCCTATAGCAGCCACATGAAGTAGTATTTCCAGAAACTAATGAGCCTGTAGCAACTTCTGTAGTTTTTCCACACTCACAAAGACATTCCCATATAGCTTTACGTTGATATCTCTTATCAGAAAGCTTAACAACAGTTAGCTTTCCATAAACATTACCAAGAAGAGATTTTGGTTTTCCAGACATTAGATTAGTTCTCCATAAGTTCTGTTAAATAATTTTGAATATTTGTATTAATCTCATCTATAACTAACAAGTCTATTGGATTAGTAGACTCTCTAAGTGAGGCTACCTTAGATAAATACTCAGCAAACTCCATATCTACATCACCATTAAAGTTATTACAGTGGGCCTGTCCATGGTGTAGTTTACATAAAGTAATTAGATTAGTAGGTTCTGCTGCCAATGAAATATCCTCTGCTCTTTTAGTAATATGATGAACATACAAGTCTCCTCCTTGTTTATTACAGATAGCACATTTATAACCATCCGATTTCATAACTAATCTAGTAACAGGCCTTATAATACTTGAAATATGTTCTCTAATAGTTGACATTAAAATATCAGCAGGTTGTCCTTTTGATAGTCTATATTCCATAAAACGTTTCTGTGTTGCTTCCTTATTTAGACATCCACAAGATTTAACAGCACCACTTAATAAATTACAAATATTAACTTCAGTGATTATTCCACAGTCACATACACATTTCCAAAAGTATCCTCCACCAGTTCTTCTATCCAAAGAACTAATAGCTGTTAATTTACCAAACTTTTGATTTGTAATATCTTTCTTATTTGAAATACCCTGAGCCTTAGCTTGATCCATATGAGCACAGCCACATGATTTGGTATTACCTCTCTTAACATCTGAAAGTGGCTTTTCTACTATATTACCACAGTCACATCTAAATTTCCAAATAGTCACACCATTTTTCTTATTTTCTGTTGGCTCCAATGCCAAAAGTCTATTAAACTTTTGTCCAGTTATATCCTTAGTATTAACTATTTTTCGTTGTTCTGCTCCAAAGCAACCACAACTTACAGTTACTCCACTAGTCAAAGCACTTCCTATAACTGTAGAATAATTTCCGCAAGAACATTTACATAGCCAAAATATAGTTCCAGTATTAGATTTTCCTGTATTTTCTATAGGATACAAAGCAACTAACTTTCCATAAACATTATTTGTTAGGTCTTTAGCTTTTTTTGTTAATGAAATCCTGTTTAACAATGTGACATCATAATCTGATGGGTATACCATGTAGCACCTCCAACATATATTATCGGCAATGGTGATATAAAGTGTAGGGAAAATAAAAAATTATTTGCTATGTCACATAAGGCCTAGCCACACAAAAAGAAGGCCCAATAAAGGGCCCTCATTTTGCTTATAGTTACTATAGGATTAAGGTTAAACAACACCATAATCAGAGGCAGGAGTGGAACCAGATGTATAGAGGTTCTGAACCTGGAGAACACCTAAACCGTACGCGCCGTCGAGTAGAAGCTGATGGTCGTAACGTTGCTGTAAGCCGACAACAGTTGAGAAAATATCACCTGAGAGGACATCAATTGAAGGTGGGGTAAGATATGTCACGAAGGGAAAGTACGCATATGGAGCCTTGCCTAAATCTTTAGAAGTGAAGCCCATGAGAATCTTGTCTGACTGGGGAAACTGAGGAGCCTTAGCAACAGTGAAGTTGTTGATGCTACCAAACTTCTCAGCATCAATACTGAAATCACCCTGAGCCTTATGACCAGTATCAGTAGCCATCTTAAATTCGGCAGTATTCTGAAGCAGTGTAAATACATGGGGATGGGTAACAGCAAACATACCCTCACCACGAAGGAAGTCAATACTCATATCATTAGCAAGATAGTTCATCTTATGAACTAGTTCCTGGTTCTTCTGGAACATAGTGCCCCGGAAAGAGTTTGCAGGATAAGAAGCATCATAAGTAGAAATCTTACCAGCATTGGCCATCATGTCAAGCATCATTTCTAGGTCAATTTCAAGTGCCATTGACTCAGTCATGCCACCAACTAGTTCCTTTAGAGCATCCATACGACCTTCAGTATAAGCTTCAAGGTCCTGAATAGCTTCTGCGGAAATCTGAGCAAAGTTCTTACGTGAACGAGTGCTAACCTGGATTAGACTCTGAACGAAACTAACTTCACCAAGAGCCTTATTACGTTCCTGATTATACTGATAGGTTACTGAGAAAGTAGCTGTTCCAGTAATAGTAAGACCAACAGCAGTAGCGGCAGCAGCAGCAGTCTGATTGAAGGTAATAGAAGGAACACCAGAACCATTAGTAGTTACAGTGCCATTAACATTGTCAGGGGAAACTGCAGCCATAACACCAGCACTATTATCAATAGCCACTACTACGGAATTACGAGGAATAGCACTATCATAAACTGCAATTGAAGCAGTGCCACTAATGTACGGAGTATAGGTGGGAGTATAACCAGATAAAGTAGAAGTTCCACCTACCTCAGTTACCTGCTGACCTGAGTAGTTGGCATCAATACCTGAAGTGGTATCTTCATACTGTGTTGCGCCTGAACCATAACGCTTGTAGGAAGCTGGGTTCATGTATTCCTGACCGGCAGTTGTAGCACCCTTAGTGGTATTACGAGAAAGTCGGAAGGTCTGAATTACCTGAGTAGGAACATCAAGCTGGCGAGTAGCAATAAACTTAGTAACAACAATCTGTGGGAATACACGAGTTATAATTGTTGGAAGCATTGCTTTGTTATAAGTTGCAACAGAGGCTGAGGTAGTTGCTTCAGTCAGTGGCTGATTCTTGGTGGCATACTGGAGTGATTTTACAGCATGAAGAAAAACAGTATTACGATATTCAGCATCTGGAATAGCAGTCTGTAGATTTTCATTAAAAGTCTTCCAGAAAGAAGACTTGCCAGCCTTCTTAGCTGCTTGTTCATCACGCTCAAGAATTGCTCGTACTCGTTGCTCACTTAGCATTTCTAAATTAACAGGGTTTGTAAACATTCAATTATCTCCTGGATAAAATTAATTATAGTTTTGTTACACTTTAAGTAGGTATTAACCTAAATAAATCTCATAATCTAAAGCACTTGACTCTTTTGATTCAGTTACAACTTCTTTTTCTTGCTTTTTAGTTGCCAGATTTTCGGCAATTACTTTAAGTTTATTACGCTGTGGTGTGACTTCTACAGGCTTATCTACTACACTCTCAGTTACAACTACTTCTGGTTTCTGAGTAGCTTCTACTTCACGTTCCTTTAAAGCCTGTTTAGCAGCTTCAAGACATTTCTTTCCTTCTTCTAAATTCTTTGGTTCCATCTTAGTAACTGTTTCATAAAGTAAAGCAATTTTTTCAGTTGGGTAGCCAGAGCATTCTGAGACAACTAGTGAATGTAAATCACCAATTAATGCTTTTGCTTCTAATACCTTAATCTTTTTAAGGGACTCGTTAAGCTTATTCTTCATACTATCAAGGTCTGCTTGATTCTTTCCTTCTAGCTCATTTATGTTTATAAAGGGAGCCATTTCACTAACTGCCTTTGAGAAAGCTTCTTGAATTTTAGTAGATGTATTGGTAGCCTTAACATCTTCTTCTATAGCTTTAGTAATCTTTTTAACAGATTCATTCATGAATTCGTAAACTTCTTTACCAAGCTTCTTCTTGGCTTCATTAAACTTAGCTTCATAAAAATCCTTTAGCTTAGTCTCATAAAGATTAGATTTAGCTAAGATAGTCTTCTTAAAAATAAAGGCTTCCTTTTCAAAGGACTTCTTCTGTTCTACTAATTTAGTTTTTTCAGTGTCTAATTCTGCCTTTGATTCTGCTATAGCTGCCTGAATCTGCTCTTCAATAATCTGATGAACATCAGCATTTGCTAATAGTTCTTTAATCTGCTTCATATTCATATTTATTCACCTATATAAAATAATTACTTACTTCTGAACATATCCCGTAAATCATCGATAAACTTTTTGCGCTCTAACTCATATTCTAACTTACGTTTAAAATCTAAACCTTCATTTACTGGTTGTATAAATGCTTTTTGTGTAGATGGGTCATGTACTGCATCAAAAGTGACAAGCTTATACTCATCTACAACGGTACTGTCATAACCCTCAGTAACTGAACCAAAACCTCTACTAGAAATACCGACAGTACAGTTATTTCTAATTAAAGCTCCTAACATTCTTCCTGAAGGGGTTCCTGCTGGGCCTGGGTCATCGAAAACTACTGCCTCACCTATTAAATCATTACCAGAAAATTTTAAATTTGTAATTACATGACTTACATTTTTTAAAGACACAGTAGGAGATTGGTTTTCTGGGTGGTCCATCTCGCCCAACATATTGCGTGACATTAAGCTTTCACTAGCTTCTTGAATTGCTTTATCTAAAACTTTGTATGGATAAACACGTCCATTTTGATTTTTAGAGTCTGCTCTTTGAAATACACCTCTAAATTTAAGGCATTTCCAAGATGAATTTGAGTTTAGCTTTTCTTCTAAGAGCTCAAAGCCTTTTGTTGAAGAGGTTACTTCGATTAATGGATTATACATTTACTGTCTCTTTCCCACAACTCATATTTCGTGCCTATTATTTATATTATATCCCAGGACCTTGCTTTTCTTGTGTCTCTTCATACCCTGGGAGTGTTTGTGGCTCTACACCTGGAACACCTTGGTCTTCAGGAGTATTTTCGGGCTCTTCAACAGATTCAGGATTTTCGCCACCATCATCTGCCTTTAGTTCGACTTCTTCAGCACCTAAATCTTGTTCTGGAGTATATAAATCAGAATCTAAGAAGGTTGAAATTATAGGATTCCATCGAGCCTCTATATCAGATAGTTCATCATCTGCTAGGTCAGGCTTATTTAATATATCTAAATCTGTTTTTAGTCTATCATCTAAATCTGCTGATATATTAAGATTTTCACTATTATTTGCTTCACGACTAACAAAGGAGGACATACCATCTAATATGGAAGTTAATATATCTTTATGGAGCTGTTTAACTTCTTCATCACTTAGATTTTCAGGAGAAAACTCTTCAAAATCCTTTTTACCTTCGTCATCTGGAAAATCTGTTTCTATGTCTTCTGGAGAATTATAATCTTCATCAGAAACACTATCAGAATCTTCAGAAGGAAATTTTCCATCATCAAGGCTATAATCATTATCCATAGCCTGTTTAATATCTTCATTTACTTCATTTAATGTTTTAGCAGTCTCAAAAAGCTTTTCTGTAATACTTTCTGAACGTTCCTTATTACCAAGCAAAGCATCCTCAATTATAGAAACTACCTTGTCTTTACCTAAAAATAATACTGGGCCACAGGACTCTATAATAGAAGTATAATCTGATAAATCTAAGTCTTCAGCCTCACTTAAGGTAACTAAAGAAAAAATGTCGGATTTAAATTCATTAATTAAAGAATTTCCAGATTTACGTAGTTTAAAACCAGGAGCCTTCTTAATGAGATTTTCTGTGAAGGTTTCTGGAAATCGTCTCTTGAGTAGCTGATATTGATAAAACTCTTCGCAAAACTTATTTAGGTCATCTTCAGCAGATACATAGTCTTCTTCTACTAAATTATCAATAAGCTTTATTACCTGCTCTTTAAGTTCTTTATCAGTTTGCTTAGCTGATACATAGATAACTTCATTATCTAATATATCTTCAGCAGTCATCTTAGATTCTGATAAATTGTGCTTAAACTTAGCCAATACTAGATAATTATTTTTTTGAAATAGCACGGAATCATCAGTATACTCAAGAATAGAGCAATCCTCAGTTAAAAGGTTATGAAGCTTTTCCTCTAGAGCTCTATTTCCACTCTTTAATATAGATGTTAAAGTTTTTAAACTCATATAAATATGCCTTTTTAAGTATCTGCTTACAAATTAATTATATAATTTTATTATTTAAAAATCTCTTCTGGTTCTGTTAATTTAGCTATCTTTTTTTCAGTTAGTGATACGGTACATCTAGAAGAGTCAGTCAATCCTACTAGACCTTCTTTTCTAATACTTTCCTGTAATGATAAAAGCTCTCTTGAATACCGTTTAACTTCACAAATAATATTCTCAGTTTCTATAAGTAAATCTCCTAAATGCCTTCTATTTTGTAATAGGGGCACTCCACCTACTTGTTCCATACCTTGCTGACCTCCCTGTACTTCTGGAGCCATTTCTTGACCTTGCTGAGGCATTTCTGGAGGAGCTTCCATTCCACCACCCATTGCTGAACCTAAATCACCACCCATTGGCATTCCTCCACCCATAGCACCTTCACCACCTTGTTGAGGAGCTGTTGGGTCTATCTCAAACATTTTTTCTATCTCTGAATCTGTTTTATGTAGTATATGTTTAGCAACCCAACGACGATTAACTCCAAAACCAGTATAACTACTAGCTAAGTTTAATAACTCACTCTCAACTTCTATTCTGGCCTTTTCTTCAACATAAGAGGGTCTGGACATTACTAAACTGAAGGACTTTAAATCAGCCTTCTCTTGTATGCCCTTAATAGCTAAATGAATTATACATAAATCTTTAATAGCCTCTAAATAATCTTCTTGTATATTCTGAATAGCCTTACTAAATGTCACATTCTGCTGAGATAACATGCCCTTAGAAGACACATCACCCTCATAACCAAGGAAAGATTTAGGAACTTTAAGAGCAGCAAATAACCTATTATTAAGAAAAGACACATCTTCTATTTCACCAACATTTGCTACACCCTGTAATTGTTCTACTTTAGTTGCTCCATTCTTCTGTATTGGAATGTAAAGATTAGCATTCATATCAAGTAGCTGATAACGCTCATTAAGTTTACCAGTTGGGTCAAAATATTCTTTTTTAGCTAAGGCATTTATCTGCTTCTTAACTATGTTTTCAGCATCAGCACCTTGGGCATTACCTACATCAACATAAAATACCAGCCTAGTTGGAGCTCTATTAAGTCTATAAATAATAAGAGAATCAAAAAGTAAATCTAATTTCTTCCAAGTATCAACTGCAGTATCGAGAGGTGAACATCCATAGGGCGCGAAAAGACCACTTCCACGAAGTTTAAAATGAAGCATCTCATATTTAAGAAATGTAATCAGAGAAGATTCGTTTTCCTTATTGGCACTATCACCAGTCATATAGGGCAATGACAAGGTATTAAGATTTATATATGGATTTGTGGTGGTTGAACTAACATTAGCATTTTGTACTGCTGATTTAAGAACATCTAAATCCTGAACATATCCTATTAAAATTCCTTTTTCCTCTAAACGATACACAGAAATAGCATCAAGTTCCTTAATTCCTGTCACACCAGCTACAGAATCTAATTTAAGAGCAGTAAAGTGGTCACCATACTTAACCATATTACGTATAATAGACCAACTTAAATAGTTATTTATACCAGTAGTCTCTAATAATTCTGATAATTCATCCTCTATATATTTTGAAGATGAATGAACACCTATAACTTTACCATCCTGATTCTTCTGGGTAGCTTCATTAGCATATACATCCAAAGCAGAAGCTATTAAATCAGAATCCATCCGATCGTAGGTCGCATATCTTGCATGTCGTAAAGTCTCTCTTTCCAGATACTTGTGGTAATTTTTTCCAAGCGAGTCCTCGGCGAAAATTGAACCTCTTCCAAGTCCCTTTTTTGAGATTACTGTGGGCTCAACCATAGGCTTAGCTGCTAATTCTCTATTAGTAGTAGATAGAGCTTTTTCTATAGAGCTTCTAGCATTAAACTCATTAGGTTTTGAATTACTAAAAATCCTACCTAGAGCAGTAAATATATTCTTTAGCTTAGATTCATCATTTGCCATAAAATTAATTCCTTGATTTTACTTGCTCTAATAACTTTTCTGCCAATTCTTCATCATAGAGTTTTGATACTCCTTTATGAGTTTTATATAAGTGACATGTTCTACACACTATTATTAGATTGTCCAAGTCCTTTATTTTTTCTGGAGCCACACTTTTGGGAATTATATGGTGACATTCTAACCTATTAGCTGTTGTATCCTGACAACCACATAATTGACATTTATAATTATCTCTCTCAAGTACTTGTGGCTTTAAAACTCTTGACACATACCAGGCTATGCTTATATTATTTTTATAATTAATATCTATCTTACATCTACTTGTAGTATATTCAGTGGCTTTTTGTATAATTTCCTTTTTATGCTCTTTATAATACTTAGAATACCATACTTTATGTTGCTTTATTATGGCTTCTTTATGTTCTTCGTTATAAGTTTTTTGATACTCTTTTATTCTTTCTAAATTATTTAATTTATATATTTTATTGGCTAAGCTTACTTTTTCTTTATTTATTTCTACATAAACTTTCTTTTTTAACTGTAATTCCTTTATATGAGTTTTATAATATACTCTAGTATACTCTTTTATTTGTTCTGAATGAGCTAACCTATATATTTTTTTCTTCTGTAAAATAATAGACCTATTATCATTACGATATTTCCTATTATAAACTTGTCTACATTCATTACAATAGTGATATAATCCATTCTTTACTGCTTTATCTTCAGCAAAATAGGTTTTATTTTTTTCTACTCCACAGATAGAGCATTTTTGAACCTCAGTAACTACAGCATCTACTCTTAGTTTGTTTTGTTTTTGATACAAAGATACCTTAGTTTTATTACATTCCTTACAAATTACACTATATCCATCTTTTTTATATTTATCCTTGGCAAATTCTTTTACATTTTTTTCTATATTACATTTAGTACATTGCTTAACTGTAATTTCCTTATTTACAATACTACAGCCATAAGTTTTAGAGTATTCTTTTACACACACCTTACACCAAATCTGTAAGCTATCTTTTGTTTTGGAATGCCTACCAAAAAAACTAGTATCCTTCTCAATACCACATTTTGAACATGTTTTTACTGGCATATCACATACCTCTACATACAATATCGGTAAATCCTATTCATACTGTAGCTATCTATTACGATTACTGAAGAAATTATTATGCATTTCTGTGAGGGCTCTAAATTCCTCACTAAATATGTCATCTACTGAAAACTTTCTAGCTGTTGGAATAAGTGATATACTCTCTGCTAAACTATAACTATTATCAAGTATTAAGCCTCCCATATTACCTATGAGGTCCTCTGCTGCTCTTTCACGTTCCCATTGCTCTACAGGATGTTGAAGGTCTAAATCCTCTACTCCAGTACCATCATATTCACCAGATTTTATTTTGTGATATAATATAAGTCTACTCTCCAACATATCCTTAGATATACCCATCTTATTAGAATGATACTCTAAATACTCATCACTATATCTGCCATTCATAAGAGAAGAACTAGCATCATATATTACATTAGAGTCTTCTTGAGGTCTATGAATATGTTCTTTTGGTGTTAGAGAAACAACAGCTAATGATAGAGCCAATACAGCATCATCATTACCGTGCTTAGCTTCCATTTTTCTAGAGCCATCAGAATATATGGCACCAGCTGTAAAATTCTGCATTTGTAATTGTAATCTAGAACTATGTAAATTAGAGGCATTGGCTGTATTATTATAAAATAATAATAACTTTTCTATAAGTAAAGACCTAGTTGCTCTATTAGTCTGAAATCCTGGAGTTCCTTTAATTGGATCATACCATATATTATTATATCTTTTTTGTTCTAATAAATAAAATACCATTTCTGAATAAGAGTTAGCTTCTATAACTAATATAGCATTATTGTAGTGTCTACCAGCACGTATTAGAATATCTACAAATACTTCAGTTGGTAATTTTCCAATATATTCAGCACATTGTTCATAAGTATCTTGGTCGATAACTTGGAAACTAGTATAATCCTTTGCTGTAGGTTTATTAGAGGCACAATCTACCCCTATTATATATTTTCTATTTTGTTCTGCTTTTTTCCATACAAGAAAAGTATCCTCATAAGTAGCTCCACCATATATTTGATTTAATATAGGCACATTATAATTTATAGCTGCTAATGCTTTTACATCAAATAATGAAAATAAATTTACCTGGAAAGCACAAAGATACTCTTGTTTAAACTTCTCTTCATTACCATTATCAAGTCTAATCTGGTCCTGTCTAAAGTTAGGATTCTTTGTAAATATAGATGAAACTGTCCAAGGTAATTCAAATAACTTCCAATTAGTCTCTCCAGGTTTATTTAAAGTTTTATTTGCTTGAGCAGTTGATACAGTTCTATAAAACCAATTTTCTGGTGAATTACCATTAGGAGTACTAATAGCAATAAGTTTACCATCAGAAGCAGCCACAGTAGGACCAATAGCTTTCACAACTTCATCACAATCCTTGACGAAAGCTGCTTCATCAAGTAATACAAGAGTGGCAGAGAACGAACGAGCAGCATTGGCATTTGAAGTAATGGCTTTTATTCTGGATTTAGTATCAAATTCTACTTCACTTTTACTATATAAAGTACAAGAAGGCTTTAGCCACTCAGGGAGAAACTCGTAAGCTGTTTTAAGCTTTACAATAAACTCTTCTGCTGATTCTCTTCTATGGGCAACAATTAAACATCTTTTACCAGTTGAAAATATAGAAAACCAAAGAGCATAAAACATTAGAGATGTAGAAACACCTAACTGTCTTGCCTTTACAGTAATGACATATTTTTCATCAACAAAGGCTCTTAATAAAGTTCTCTGATATGGCTCCAAAACCATAGGGATTATGCCAGCCCCACCCGGACCGGTTATAAATCCATAAGTATTAGCAAAATATTCAATACTTTCAATACATTTCTTACGTTCTGTCTCAATATATTCTATTAAACAAGCCTTAATCTCATCTTCATTCTTGCCTTCAACTCTCCAATGCTTTATAAGTCTCTGTGGCTCATAGGAAATATGATGCTTGTCTTCAACTTCATGCTGATATTTCTTTGCTAAAACTTTTTTACCTGATGCCATATTATCTACCTATTATATCACTTATATCACTTATATAACTCTCTAAATTTTTCTCTTCTGTATAGGGTATTATGATTAGTTTTATATTATTCTCTTTGGCATATATCACTTTATCCATATCACGTTGTTTAGCTTTTAAATGCTGTTCTTCTGTTTTTTGAAAAAAATTTGGAAATATATAGTGCTGATAACCATGATACTCAAATGCTATTTTATGTTCTTCATTATAACCATCCCATTGATATCTATGTTTATTATATTTAAAATTAGTCTTTATAAATTTAATATTTAGTTTTTGTTCTAATAACTCTTTACATTTATACTCTGTCTTAAAAGAGGCACATTCAGGACACCATTGCCTTTGATCCTTTATAGCATGCCATATAGCATGCCATATAGCATGCCATTGATGACCCTCTTTACATTCCCATAGCATTTTAGTATTATTGTTTATATAAACAGAGTCTAAACATTTTCCATTTCTTGATTTAGCATAATTACAGCACTCAGAAATATCGGATTTAACATTCCCGCAGCAATATGGGCACCAAGTATTATCTGAGTTAACTACATGCCAACAAGAAAACCATGAGTGACCACTACTACATTCCCACTCCATCTTAGCTTTATTATTGGTGTAGTTAGTTGACTTCAGTTTTCCTCCTCTAGCTATAGCATAGGCTTGTAAAATCTCTATTGAAGTCCTAACACAACTATTACAAGTAGGACACCAAGTATTATGAAAGCTTACCTCACTCCAGTTAGCCTTCCACTGATGACCCTTCTCACATTCCCATAACATCTTTGTTCTATTATTTATATAAACAATATCCAAGCATTTACCATTCTTAGATTTAGCATGCTCTTGACATACCTCTATAGTTCCTCTTCTCACTACTACTCCTCTGATAGCAAATCAGTTATTGACGATTCCTTTAATGTATTTTTAGTATTTAAATGCTCTGTTTCAAAATCTAAAGAATCTTCAGCATCTATATCAATAGTTGTAAAAGGTAAAGTCTGTTGATGTGATTTTTTTTCATTTATAGATTTTTGTGTAGACACTGTAGCCCCTAAAGCCGCTCCCAAACCAATACCAGAGAGTATAGAATCAATATCGGTACCCTGAGACTTTTTCTTAGTACTAACATCAATACTTTTATCACTAACCAGAGTCTTAAGAATGTCATTACGTTTCTTAAAGGTATCCATTCTAATTTCATAGAATCTAGCTAAAGCTATTGCTAAAACAGCATCAGTAGATTGTACCACCCTATCTTGGAGAATTTCGACAATAGCATCTAAGTCTGATGAAACTATTTCTAACTCACTAAGTTGTTTAGCTACTTCATCATCTACTATGTTATTAGTTTTATCTATTCTTGACTCAGTTTTATTCTTCTTTATTTGTGGAGTAGTATCTGACATCTTATAACTTTCTAAAAATTGTAATCATTCTAAATCTATGATTAGTAGACTTACACATTCCTATTACAGCCTCTAAACTAAATTCATCCTTTCTATACATTGGAAGAACTTGGTCTAACCATACAACATAAGTTCCAGATACTAGCCCTCTTCCTAAGGCCTTCATTACTTTATTTCGTTTAATCATAGTAGTTTGATAGTGGTCACAATCCTCAACTGAATATGGAGGGTCTGCTAATACTAAATCAAAAGTAGCTAATGGAACATTAAGTAGTGATTGAGCATCGTCTACATAATCAGGATTATTAGCTGGATTTATATCTACAGTCTTACCAGGAAATATAACTGTATCAACTTTACCAGAAAACAAATGAAGAACATTCAATTTATCAGGAAAAAGTGCCTTAATACGTTTTAAATAGCCAGCTGGGTATGAATTATGAGAAGCCAAACCATAGGCTACAAAAGTTTTTGACTCTGTATTCATACCAATAAATTCATGGTCGGAATTAGTTGGAGTTATACATTTAATTTTAATAACTCCATTTTTTATTGGTAATTTCGAATTTATCCAGCCATTTAACATTCTAATTGGCCTAGTAATTCCAAGAAGCATTAATGAATCTGAAAAATTGTTAGTTCTTGTTTCACATTGAACTTTGCCAGTTTTTCTGTGCCTCTCTTTAGAAACAAATGGAACTTTAAGCAATGTCAAAATATCTATTATTTTACTTTGTACTAATCCTGGATTCTGTGTTATATTAATACGAAGCCCCGCGCCGGAATCTAAATTGCCTTCTCCATCAATAATTCCACCTAACCAACCAGCATCATTACTGTTGTCTACATTATCCCATTGATTACATACCGCTCTAATTAAATCTCCATTTTTAAGCTCATCTGCCCTTCTCCATGTAGTTCTATTTTTTGGTTTACTATTCCCATTAACTAGCCAAAGATGACTATTACTACAGATAAAATTCCTCCCGTCTTCTAATTCAATTTTTATTCCCGGTAAAGTTACTGGTCCCACATCAATTACCTTTGTTGGGTATACTGCTCTTTTATTTAAATTAATAATAGTTTCGTCAAATCCAACAAGCATATCACCCGCTTTGACTTTGGACATAGGAATCCATCGTAAATCAGCAGTAAGCACTGGAGCATCTGGTGCCAAACAGCCATAATAATCTTTTCTTGCTTGATAGTTATTGCCCATAATCCAAGTCCCTACAACCCTATCATCCTCTCCTATAAATAAAGACTTAGGAAATCCTGTCTCTTTTACATAATTTTCTATTCTTTCTTCCCAGTTCATATCATTCCTTATCTTCTATACTATCTGAAACATTTTGCTTTTGAGAGAATATTATTAGAGGTCCAAATGTCTCTTTTAATAACTCAAGAGCATCCTGAACCTCTTTTATCTTAACACCACATTCATTTTTTAAAGTAAATACTAAATTATTTGCTAATCGTGGCCCTGCTTCTGGTATATGAATAAGTTCCAATAATTTTGTTATTATTTTTTTATTTAAAGGAGTTATTAAATCATCTTCTATGTTTGATAAATACTCTAAAACTAATAAAAATTCCTGGAAAATTATAGGGGCATCAGTAGAAAGATAGGCTTCATTACCAAATAATCGTGAAATATTATCATAACTAACATTAGTGATTCGTTCAGCACCATAGTTCATAGTAATTGTAGTTATACCATAGTTTAAAATCATTACAAAATATGTGAATACTCTGGCATAAATTGGATTACCCCTATCATCAGTTCCTACAACTCTATTAGGGTCAAACTTATCCATGGCCTGAATAATTTTTAATATGGCACTTTGAAAAATTTCCTCATATGCTAACCCATGCTTATGACGGGCATATTTGAAGATTACCCCATCGATAAGCTGATAACAATAAGTTAAAAAATCATTCCTATCATTATAGTCTTTACTATCATGCCATTTAGTCCATAAATATTTTCCTACATCCTCTATAAAATAGTTATTAGACTTCTTTCCTCTTTTCTTTTTATCGGCAAGTTCTGGATATCTTTCAGGATATAAGCTATATGCCTTTAATAGAAAAGAAGAACTATACTTATTATTAGGAAATTTATCAAGCATTTCACCAATAATTCGTTTTTCCATAAAGTCCACATCAATTTTAGAATATAGAATTACTCTATATCCGTGCTTAACATCTTTTCCAATATCATCTCGGTCTATGCCAAGATTATCATATATATTTTCATAAGTTGGTAAATTTACTTCAAAATTATTATCTATTTCCAAAGCATACCTTCTTTAATTACTTAATTATAACTACAATATCGGATAAACTAAATTAATTCTTAATATAAAAATACCCTAATTTAGTAAGAATTAGGGTATTCAATATAGTAAGTAAGAAATAAAAATTATATAGTTATATTCTCTATTTGCTTATTAATATATTCCTCTAAATTATTATTTTCAGTATATGGAATAATTATTAATTTTATATTATTTTCATTAGCATATATCACTTTATCCATATCTCTTTGAACTGCTTTTTCATGTATCTCTAAAGTTCTATGCCAATGATTAGGATAAATATAATGCTGAATTCCTTGATACTCAAAGGCTGCTTTATGTTCCTCATTATAGCCATCAAATTCATATCTATTACCCTTGTAAATAAAACGTGTCTTCTTAAATTTATAACCTAATTTTTGCTCTAAAAGTTCTTTACATTTATATTCTGTTTTAAAAGAAGAACATTCAGGGCACCAACTATGGTTATTTTTAATATTATCCCAAATAGCTTCCCACTGATGACCTTTTTCACACCCCCATACCATTTTTGTATTACTATTTATATATTTAGTGGATATTAATTTACCTTGTTTGCTAGAGGCAAATTGCTGTAACTCAATAATGCTACATTTTCGTAATTCAGCACAGCACTCTGGACACCAACTTTTGGAATTTTTAATGTGATCCCAACGAGCTTCCCATTGATGACCCTCTGAACACTCCCATAATAATTTAGTATTATTATTTATATATTTAATAGATAATAGTCTTCCATTTTTATTTTCAGCATGTTTTTGTAACTCCTTTATATCACAAAGGGTGCTAGAACATGCTGGACACCACTGACCAGCATTTTTAATATTATTCCAACAAGCTTCCCATTGATGCCCCTCTGAACACTCCCATAATAATTTAGTATTATTATTTATATATTTAGTGGATATTAATTTACCTTGTTTGCTAGAGGCATATTCCTGTAATTCAATTATATTAGGTTTAGCTTTTCCAGCACAATAAGGACACCAACTACCACTATTAATACTATTCCAATGAGCTTCCCATTGATGCCCATCTTTACATTGCCACAATAATTTATGCTTACTATCAACATATTCTGTAGATAATAATAAGCCACCTTTAGCAGCAGCAAAGGCCTGTAAGGTAGCTACATCATATTTTTTCATTTAATCATCTATTCCAGATAAGTCAGCTATATCTCTAATATCAGAAGCATCAGGAAGAATAGCCTCTTCAGAACCAGCTGAAAAATTAAGTTTCTCACTATAGCAATTACGCATCATTTTTAGAAAATGCTGCTTATTTTCCTCAGACTCGTTAAATAATTTAGTGAATGTATCAATAGAATTAAACTTTTTCTCGGAACCATCTGGCATGATAATAGTCTTCCAAGCAGCTTTACCCATATAATCAGCATCATTTAATAAATCATAGACAATATGTGGATTGTAATAACCACGGTCATCATAATACAAACGTAGCGGAATGGTCCTCCCTAAAGCAGCCGAGGACTTACATTTTATTATTTTTGTTCTCACGAAATGACCAGAAGGAAGCTTGGGGTCAGAGCCTATAAATTTACCTCTATCCATAAATAATCTAGAAATACAGGCATAACGAACAGCATCTCCTCCAACAGTAGTATATACAGGTCCTTGCCAAGAACTAGTCATGCCACCAATTTGCTGTCTTACTTGATTTATAATTAATACAGCTAGGTTAGTCTCACGGCACAGCATTTTAGTTCGTTTTAGACCTTTTGAAATCATTTTAGCAGTCATGGCCACAGTGCTTGTCTCATAATCACTTTCTAATTCGGCCCTGGTGCTTAATCCTGCCAGGGAATCTAAAACTACTAAACTAGGAACAGATATATTTTTACGCTGAATATAATTAGCGATTTTTTCAATTTGAGCAAAAGCACGTTCTGCCAAATCCTCTACTGTAATAATACACTTTTTAGTGTCAACACCGAAATTTTCCATTCTAAACCGATCGCCTGACCCGCCCTCAGTGTCAATAAGGCAAGCAAGGCCACCAAGCTTCTGAACTTGAGCCAACATATGAATACCGAAGGAGCTCTTCCCCGACCCCTCTTTTCCCGAAATTTCTGCCATAGCTCCCTGTATAAGGCCTCCTCCAAGTAAGAAATCTAACGAATCTATTCCAGTTGGTATAAAAGACCTTACAAAGTCTTCATCATCTAGTGCTGTATTGCCACCAAATTCCTTTCTCAATTGGCTCTTAAATTCGTCAAGGTCATTAAAATTATCGGTAGCATTAATGATACTTATATCTCTATCTAATTTATTTGATTTTTTGGCTGGCATTATGTCATCTCCATAGTATATTATCGACAAATACAAGAAAAGCCTGAGAGATATCCCAGGCACCTTCTATAGGTTAGTGATATAATCTTCTAAATTCTTTTCTTCTGTATAGGGTATTATTAATAATTTTATATTATTTTCTCTAGCATATTCTATCTTATCTAAATCACGTTGTTTTGCTGCTAAATGTCTAAGGTCTGTAATAGTATAAGTAATCATAGGATATACCAGAAATAAAAATGCCTACAAATTATCTTGTAGGCATTCCATTATCTAGTCTTTATTAGTCCTCATCCAAAAGTTTTCGCATTTCATCAAGGTCTATTTCACTACCTACTTCTGGTTCCTTTGACTGAGCCTTTCGTGGTTCTGGCTTATACTTATCGAGCATTGCGTGTTCTATTTCAGCTTCATCAAGCTCTTCATCAGCCTCTACTGGAGTTGAACTAAATTCCTTAAACTTAGCAGCAAGTTCAGTATCATTGAGAGGAGAAACAACACTAGTGAGGTCTGGAGAAGCATCAACAAGAGAGTCCCAAATTTTCTTAGCATTTTTGCCATCAAAGGCAGCAGATGAATCGCCGAAATCCCAGCTGATCGTTGTAACCGTATTCTTTCCTGTGGCTTTGGTTTTTAGAAGCTCCACATCACGACCGGTCTGAAAATCAACAAAATCAATTTCCTTTTCTAGCTTGCTTTCAATAAGGCTCATTACCGACTGAGAAGAAGCTCTAACAATCTTAATATCATCAGAGGAAATGTTAGCTGGATCAATTTCATTTGGCTGAAAACCAACTAGCAAATAATGCTTTTTAGCAAATAACTTCTTAGCTGCTTCGAGATATTCCTTGTCATTAGTCTTTGTAAACTTACGATAAGTCTTTGAGGCTAAATCACAGAAGGGGCAGAAACGATCCTCTGTTTGACGGGGGCAGGCAATACTCTCAAAATGACCATCAGGGAATGTGACAGCATGATGATTAAAAATACTAATAGGAAGCTCTAGATTTTCTGACTTTAGTGGTAGAAATCTCAGAGTGTACTTATGACCAGCATCATACTTCATCCAATTGAGACCAGAAGAAGCTTTCTTGGCCTTTGACTGTTCCATCTTCTGCTTAAACTTTTCGAAATTAGTAGTAGTAGCCAATTTATTTCCTTTTGCGAACTTAATCGCTGAAAAGATACCCACTTAGGCATCAAAATTATTAATCATATAATTAATTCAGTAGTTTCTTGGTAGCTGTTTCTCTGTCTGCTACCCTTGCTACATAACTAATATCGGTAAGCACTCAGAAAACATGAGAAAAAATTTTTGAAAATTTACCACATAACCTGACCCATAGGAACGAAATCACTAGGGTGAAGGGCATAATCATCAGGTTCAACTACATCATTATACTTACACCAAGAGGTATTAGCACTAACTTCAAGCATATTAGCCACTAATACTGAGCAGTCCATTGCCCTATAACGAAATAGCTGCTGAAAAATAGGCTTAAATGTCCAACAACCAAAGGTAAGCCTATGTAAGAAATGGTTTAAGGCAGAATCAGCTAAACATAAATATCCATAAGGCTCATGTCTCCAAAAACTTTTTTCATTAATTTCTGGAAGATTAAAAGTTGGTCTAAAACAAAAAACTTCCTCAGCATCTTCTAAATAATAAAAAGGAGCATAGGATAAAGTTCTCAAAGTAAGTGCTTCAAGAATGTATAGCTTTCCATCCACCTCTCTGACAGCAGCTGAATGGACAAAAGAACTTCCTTCAATCAATCTAATTAGTTTCTGAAGGAAAGTTGCTTTTTCTTTATGTGTAAAAAGTAAAATATCGCCATGACGCAATTCGGTATACAGCATTAAACCTCCTAAAATTAATTATTTAGGATACCAAATATTTATTTTCAAAAACCCTAAAGTTTCTCCAATATTATACGATAATAAAGCAGCAACTTGTCGCTTAAATATTAACCTTCAAGCAAAGCAAAGAAAGCCTAAACAAACAAGTAAAACCTAAAAGATAGAAGTTCAAAACAAAAATAAATCGTTCGAAGCGAAGCTGAGAACTGGGTTGAGAGAACGAAGTTCGAGCAACCCATAAGGAACTGGAACTAGAACTAAGAAGATAAATAAGTAGTATGAAAGCTGACAATGAATAACTATGGCTTCTATTAAATTTAGACAAAAATTATCTGGAAGACTTAGAACTGGAAAAAGGTCTAAAAAACTTAATACCAGAACTAAGATATCTGAGAATAATAACAATCCTCTTCTAATTGTTGATATAACTTATCTTGAGGAATTATTGTTATTCAGACAGCAGTGTAAAACTTCTGCTCTCTATAATAAATCCATAGAAGAATTAGTTAAAAGAGTATATACATGGCTATATTCTGCTTTTACTATAATAAACCCTTCTGGAATTCTGTTTATTTCAGAACAAAATACAACTTTAACACAGGCTTTAAATCAGTCTGTAATATATGGAAATGTTAAAAATATCATATTCTCTTTACTTAATCAACAGATAAATAATAAATCTATCTGTATTCTTTCTAATAATTTAGATTTATGGTCTCTAGTCTCCTTTTCTGCTAAAATATCTTTTCTGGCTATAAATTCAGATAATAGACTTTATTACTATAATAATAAAACTGGTTTAGATATTCTTTCTAAACTTATAGGAACTTATAAAATAGTAAATAAACTTGGATTAGATAGTTTAAAGTATATGAGTCTTCAATATCTTTATATGTTGCTTTTTTATATTCAATTTACTAACAAGAAGAAAAATGAAGATTTTTATTTTGATAAAGATTATTTTAAAAACAACTATAAAAAATTTTCTAAATCAAATGGATTAGGTCTGGAACTCATAGCTAAAGCCCATAAGTTTTTAAGTTATGCTTTTTTAACTAAACCAGAATTTTTAGATTATTTCTTTCTGGGCAACTCTTCCCACTTCTCCTTAAATCTTCAGCGTTTAATGAAGCTTTTATATTTTGATAGAGTTTTATTAGAGGGTATGAAAGCATCCTATGATAAAGTTCAAAAACCTTCTGTAATACCTAATATAGACTTCTCTAATACCCAGCCAGAGCTCCCAAGTCAGTTTAAATGTTATACTATGCTGTGGAATAATGATACCTCCTGTGATAGCCTACAAGAGCAGAAAATATTTGATAGAATAAGTAATAGGTATAATAAAAAACTTGAGGAACCTATTGAACAAGCTGAAATTACCGATAATAATAGTATTAATACTGTTGAGAATTATGTAAAAAACCTTTTATCGGAGATATAGTGGTAAGTCCTAAATTCATGGATTCACAAAATGTTCTCTTAATTGATGGACACAATCTCTTAATAAGGGTAATGTTTTCTAAGAATAAGGGTTCAGTAGTGATATCCGAACCTGAGTTAATACAGGAATGTGCTGAAATTTTTATTAATCAAATCAGTCTTTGTATCAGGAAATATTCTTGTAAGCGACTTTATGTAGCATTTGATAATGGTGGCTCTATAAGAAAGAAAGCTATCTTTGAAGCATATAAAGCAAATAGACCTGCCTCAGGAACTAACTATGGACAAGTTTCCGCTTTTAATGATACTAGTAGTGATTTATTTAGTAAGTTAAAAGAAAAAGTATTAGAGCTTTGTAATATACTTAATCTAACTGTTTTCTGTGAGTATGGAATAGAAGCAGATGATTACATAGGAATTGCTACTAAAGAGCTTACTAATATAGGTAAGCAAGTTATTATTCTGAGTAATGATAGCGACTTTCTTCAGCTTGTTAGAACCCCTTCTGTAATTTGTTCTATTCCCTATAATAAATCAGAGGTATCTTTAGATAATTTTACTCGTTACTTTTCTGAATTGCCAAAAACAAAAGGAGTAACTATTAGTAGTTATGAATATTTGTTTTATAAGGTTATAGTTGGAGATACTTCAGATAATATTAATGGAATTAAAGGAATTGGTTATAAGACTTTATTTAAATTAATGAAAGAACAATTACCATTAGAAAATAAATCTACTTTAGATATTTATGTTAAAAATAATTTAGATTATATTAAACTTCTTTCTTCACGGAATTCAACTAAATTAGAGAAACTTATTCACGAGAATATAGAATTACTTGAACGTAATTATAAGTTAATAGATTTAACTTCTTCTGTAATTTCTTCAAATACAGTATCCTTAACCTTAAAAAAGTTATTAGAGGTCGGTGAGCTTCCTGGAAAAAAAGAAACCATTCATAAATTTCATGAGTTATTTCCATTAGCTACTAATTATATAGACTTTGTTATCAGCACTTTATTTGCCTTTAAACCGGTCTATAAAGAACCTGAGTAATTTGTCGATACTTACTGTGGGAGGTTGCAATGTCTGACTCTGAGTATGTGATAAACTGTCCAAGATGTGATTCTTGTAAGTCTCCTAAGCTTTATGTAAATCCAACGAAGGCAATGTTTAATTGCTTCAGATGTGGATGGCATGGTAGGCTTTCTGAATTGTATAAATATCCTGAGATAATATCTTCTTTACAAGATAAGATTAGCTTATCTGAATTTACTAAGTTGAAATCTTTTAAACCTTTAACAGTTAAGAATGTAGATGCCTTAGAGGATTTAAATCCAGTTCGTGAAATTTCCTTTGAAGATGCTCAATATTCTTACTTAGTTTCAAGAGGATGGTCAGAGGAGCTTATTTTTATTTACAGACCTTTAGTTTCTTTAAATCCTGCTTATTTAGATAGGGTTATTTTGCCTGTGATTAGAGAAGATAAGATAGTTTATTGGACCGCAAGAAGTATTAAATCAGATGGCTCAATGAAATATAAAAATCCTTCTATCCCAAGAAAGGATATTATATTTGAGTCTAAGTTATCTGAAAATAAGTTTTTTCCAGATAGTTTAGTAATATGTGAGGGTATTTTTGATGCTTGCTCTATTCCAAATGCTGTGGCTTTATTTGGAAAAACTATAACCAAGGAAAATGAGACTAACTTACTTCAAAAATTAATGGGAAAATCTAAGGTATATGTAGCATTGGATTTTGGAGCAGAATCTTGGATACAAACTATCTGTAGTAAGCTTCATAATTGGATGCCTAATAAGGAGGTATACTACATAGATACTTCTAAATATAAAGACAATGATTTAGGAAAATTAGCTGAGACTTTAAGTTCCTTTGATTTAATGGCTTGGATACAAACAAATAGTATTAGATATATGCCACAATCAACAATGGAAACTTTAAAGAGTAGACTGAAGCTGTATAATTAAGTTTATGGATATTCCAAAATTTATTATCTCAGAAAATTTTTCATGGCTTCTAAAAGAATTAGAGGCATATGACGATCCAAAGGTTACTTATAAATGGCAGGGCCGCAAAGATTTAAGAGGTGGCCTTAGGATGATGTATAGAGAGTATGTTGATTTTGCTAAAAATGTAATTATAACTAAATCTCCCTCTCCTACTAATGTTAGTTTTGGTGCTACCACAGTAGAGTGTGATGAGTGGCATGTCCTACACAATGACTATCAAAATAAAGAGTTAAAGGAAAGATATCCTAAAAATGGTTATACTTGTTTAGTTACGAGTAGAAATTCATTACTAAATGGAACAGCTACTCGTTATTATTGTTCTTGTGATTGTATGGCATTTCAGACTTTATTTAAGTCAGAAATGCTAAAATATGGATATACAAATGGAACTACTTTACCTTCTACAGGCGTGAAAAAACAACAGGCTGCTGTATGTAAGCATTTATTTTCTATATTGACCAAGAAATATGCTGATTTTATCTCCAAAGAATCTGGCCCTGAAGAAAGTGCCTTTATTGTATCTAAGGAAATTAAGGCACAAGAACAACCCTTGCCAGCTGAACCTATTCAAGCAGTTTCGCCAAGTGAAGTAAAGAAAAGGGGAAGAATTGCTAAGACTACAGATGAGCGTAAAGCAGATTATGAGAAAGTAATTAGACGCTCTTTAAAGTTCTTTAGTAATGTTATGCCAAATACTGTTGAAGTGTATAAAAATTCCAGAGCTAAAAATGCTTCTGGAGAATTATATAAGAAATACAAATTTATGGTTAAGAAGTATTTTCAAGGTTGGGTTATTGTGTTTACTAATCCAGCACTCAATCCATTACGAGATAAAATAAAAGATAAAGACTTAGTTCCAATAATGACTAGATTAGCTAATAAGACAGTTCCCTCTGGAGATACTATAGTAGTATACACTAAGTATTTTTCAAAAGATGAACTTATGAATATGATTAAATCAGAAACTAGAGAAATACAGCAAAATCAAATAGATAAACTTAACAAATCTGGAATAGCCTATACTTTAACAGAAGGAATAGAGATTTTAGATAGTGACGATAATACTTCAATACTTCACGTATTACTAGGGGTTTCTTAATGACTATAACTCTTATATTTGAAAAAACTGTAGCTGTAAAATATGATACAGTTAATTATCCTGCTGATACTACTGCTGCTTTAGTTAGGCCTTACACAGATTTGCTAGTTGTTTCTAGCAATACTGATACTCCTCCGCAAGTTACGGATTTCGATGCCACTCAAATATCTGTGTTTTATAATGGCCAGGAACTAGGGACTACTACCACTTCAAAATATTTTTATTCAGTTACCGCAACCCCAGCAAGCCCTTCTACAGCTACCTTAACTGGTTTTACTATTACAATACATGCCAATCAATCTTATACTAGTCCAGGATATGTTGGTCAGACTGCTTATGCCCTTTTAATAGGTCCTAACGATTTATTCTTCTTAAATTATACTTATACAATATATAGTTAGGAATATAATGCTAAAAACGCAAGAGAAACTTTTACAAGATGCTAAAATACAAATAGCACAATATTTGTATAGGTCATTACAAGAACCTACTAATGTCTTAACTATGCTGCTACAGGATATTTCTGGTAATGGAAATCTAAATTGGCAGATGGATTCAAATAAAAATAAATTATCTAAAGTATTTTATGAGATAGCTAAAAAAATAAATGCCTACACTTTAGATAATGGTGATTTTAGAACTTATGTTTTATTACAATTAGTTGAAATTGTATATAATGAATATAAAGAAGAATTATTTACCCAGTTTTTACAGCAAGGGTATAATGCCCTACCTGAAAGTATAGTAGCTTCTTTGTCTGATGACTATTCTAAACAGCCTCCACAAAATACAAATTTTCCAGGAACTGAAAATACGTCAGATAAATTTATACCTATTTCAGTAAAAGACAGATTAATACCTGAAGCCTTATACTCAGTAAAAGACATTGATTAAAAAACTAAAGTTGACTGATTTTTTATCCCATACCTCTATTATCGACAGTCCTTTAACTTTTCAACCAAAGGAATTCGACAATATGAGTTATCCTATGTCGGATTTTTATAAGGCCATATCAGAACATACTGGATTATTTATAGTTAATGGTATAAGTTATACCTCTCTTATACCATCTATAAATAATCTATATTTTTTTATTAAGGAGTCAGTCAATGTTGAATACTTGTTATCTTTCAATGCTATTATTGACATTAAACAGAAAAAGCTTAATGAATTTATAGTGTTTTATTATCCAGATAGTAAGGTAACTATATTATTACAGGATTTTAATAATGTCAAAGAAAACAAAACAACAACTTAAGGCCAATCTATATGAGAATGATTATGATTATTTTGAAGAAGAGTTAGAAGCTCCAGTAACTAAATTTAAACATATAACTAATACAGTAGTTAAAAAAATAAAACCAATAGTTATACAGACAACAGGAGTTACTGAAGCTGAAAAAAAGTTAGAATTACAAAATAAAGTCTTTGGTGGAAAAATATCAGATAAAACTGTCTCTTGTAATTGTAATAAATGTGGTCATCATATTAATGGAGTATTAGTAAGTACTATTTATTCTCCCATTTCTGATTTGGTAACTCCCTTTATTTCTTATGAGTGTTCTTATTGTAAACACATAGGCTATAGAAGTGTTAAAGAAAAATCATTAATAGCAAAAGAATTTGATGCAATTTATTTCTAATTTACCGATATTTTAATAAAGGACTTTAACTTATGGATTTAATAAAGAAAGCATATGTTTGTGTTAATTGTAAACACAAGGGAGTAATTCTTAATGCTATTAAAAAGAACGAAGTAATTAGTACTGATTTTTTAAGTGATTATGTTAGACCTTTGGGAATAATTACTGATTCAAAAATTTATAAATACAATATCATTAGAGATGACTGTGACATTGTTGTAAGTAAGAAACCTTTTGAGTGTGTGTGTGAGAAGTGTGGAAAATCCTCAATAGAATATATACCAACTCAGAAGTTTGATAATGTTCTTAACTTCTATAGTGCTGCTGAACCTGAGAAATGGCTTAGGGGCTTTAATGGCTTGGGAAAACGGTAGAATAGTAATTAAATGTAGTAAGTTTTTACATCTGAAGGATTGTGATGGTTGACCGTTTATTTAAAAACCTTTTTCAAGAAGCTAAAAGTCCACGAAGAATAAAAGACCCCTTAGCTTTTACTTCACTAGCTAAGAAGGAAGAAGAGTCAAAGGGTAAGAAACCAGATAAGAAAACCGTAGCTGTTAATGAGCCTTCTGTGGATACTACTCCACTCTCTTTCAATACCCTAGATAGTGAAAAACGAGTTGAGGAATTAGCTAAATCTAAGTATGTCAATAAGGCTACTTCAGAAAGTGACCCCAATAAAAATTCAGAGGATACTAATTTAGAAGCTAGATGGGCAGAAGAAAAGGCCCAATATGGCTCTTCTTATATTAAAAATAGAAAATCAGTAAATGAGTTCTTTGAGGATGCCAAAGAATTACCCGTACTTATAAGTAGTGGAAGATGTAGATATCTAGTAGATAGTATTAAGAATATAATAACCACTAACGAAAATGTATTAGCTGCTTCAGAAACTGACCCTTCATTTAAAGAGTTAATGTTATTGCTATCAAACCAATCAAATTTCGGTTTAAATTCAAGAAAGCTTAGTGATGTAAATGCTAATATGCCAGGATATGTATTTTTTCTATCCTTGGTTTTTCCACTATTAGAACAGAATATAGTGGTTGATTTTTTTAAAAATGCCAATACAGTAAATTTCTTTTCTTCCCTACAAAAAATGTATTCTGGAACTATTTTTAACTCAATAGAATTTTCACCAGAAACTAATTTCAATTCCTTAGAACACATAAAAGACAGTAAGTTAAAATCATTTATTCATATATTACAAGAGAGTGTTGTATCTGATTCTGAAGAAGATGCTGAAATTAAACGATTACTTTCTATAGGGTTAAACTATGTAGCATTAGGAATGAAAGAAAGTACAATAAAAGCTATTGGCAATAATAAGCATAGAAATGAAATTTCAAAAACTATTTATTATTCTATTTTAAGTTCATATACTCCATTTAATATGGACTTATTTCAATTAGACAATAAAAAAGTAACTGATAATATGGCAAGTAATCGCACTTCTGATGACTTTTTGACTTCTAGTGCTGATACACTAGTAGCAGCTAAAAGAACTTTAATACTAGAAGACCCTATTCTAACTAAGGGCACTTTAGGTAGAAACATAAGAGATGAATTAGCTTTTACTTATGCAAAAAATAGTGATAAGCTTAAAAAGCAAAGAAAGAATACCAGAATAGCAAAAGTAAGAGAAGTTGAAAAGATAAATAATGACACTATTAAATTTTTTCATGTGGTAGTAGAGAATTTCCCAGAATTAAAAGACTCCTTTACTGAATTAGATAATATTTTAGAGGACTTTTTTACAGAGACTTCCTTACCTACTAAGGAAGAAGATAAAAATCAAAACGATAAGTTAACTAGTCTGTGTCATGAGGCTTTTGAGAGGCTACATACTTTTGCAATAAATGGTCTAGATAAGTTAGATGTAGTTTTAACTAATCCGGATTATCTAACCAATATTTTTAATTCAGCAATAAAAAATAATCCAAAAATATTAGAGGAATTATCAACAGAGCAGGATAGACTGTCTTATGTGAATAGCACATATGTGGCTCCATTTAAGGCTACTCTAGAAAGAAAATATAGAGAGTTTTCAGAAGTTACTGAGGGTGATATTTATGTATTACTTAAGACAGTAGTTTCTATAACACTGGCTAAAACTGGCTTGTTATCTATAAAAGAATTAAAGAAGAATTTAGAAGAAACATATAAAAAGCATTTAAGTGATGCTTCCCTTACTTCAAATGGATATAGATTTGATGGCTTTATCTTTTTTAGAAGTGTATTAAAATTAGATGAACTTTTATTGGAAGCTGATAAGATAGTAAGAAAATCTCCCAAACAATTAGAGGCTTCTTTAAATACTAAAAAAGCAGAGAGAGATACTCATGCGGATTATTTTAATCAGCTACAGACTGCTAGAAAGAGAATTTTAGATACAGAGTATTTATTACATCATATGAATGCTGCGGTATCCCTTTTATTTAAAAAGATTTCTGCTAAAATAGCTAATGCTGATTTAGCTACTCTGAGAGAATTAGTATTTGGTATAGAAGATACTGATAAAGAAACTAATAATGGACTATCATCGTTCTTTAATGATTTAATAAAGGATATATCAGCTAATTTCTTTTCTGAGCAATCTCCATATAAATTATACCTGCTATCAGAGGAAGATATACTACAAAATTCAGAAAAGGCCAATATTTTAATTGTTAATGATTTAATACAAAAAGCCAAGAATAAAGTGTTAGCCACTGAAGGTGTTTTCAGTACTAATATGGATTATTATGAAGGTTTAACTAATGACTATATAGACTTTATCAATTTAGCTGCCTCAATACAAAAGAATTTTTCTGGTCTAAGTATGACTTCTGAGGGTATTCCAGAATTAAACTTCAATCTTGACCCAGCAAGTGATTCTAATAGTTTCTTCGGTAATTTTTTTAGTGGATTACCTACTACTGTATCTATTAATCCAATAGCAACTTTATGTTTTCATAAGTTTATTCTTTCTAAATTAACCTCTTTAGTATCTCCAGTATTACAGACTGTTTCTGTAGATAGAATTCTTTTACCAGATGTTAAAAAGGCTAATAAAGGTGCTGTATCGCAAATAGATGCTTATTTTAAAAACTTATATTCAGTATCAGTAATTGGACTTAAAACAGCTATTAAAGACATAGATGCTAGAATACTAGAGGCTGCGGGTAATACTACTCAACGATTCGTTTTAAGTGCTGAGAACTCAAGTACCTATTTTATTCCAGGTGAAATAAATGAGGATTTTAATAAATTTACAATGTTATTAGGAAGTAAGGCTGTATTATATGCCCTTAGAAAATCTAATAACCTAAAAAATTCTGCTCAGTTGTTTTTTAATAGTATAGCTGTTTCTCAGGCTTTTGAATCTACTCCAAAAACTAGTGACCCAGCAACTGACCCGTCCTCATATGCTATCTCTAAAATACAAAGTGCCGTAGATATTATATCTACAGCTATTAATTTAAAGGCTTTCAGTTGTGCTACCTTAGGTAATCCAGAAACCAATGAACTATTAGCTAATTTAGTTAATAAGTATCAAAAAGAAGGAGAAGAAGCTAAGGCTAATGATGTAATGAATAATATGGCTAAGGCAACTTCCCTACTTGATAAGTTTACAAAAGAATCTGGTTTTATAGGAACTCAACTTATAAACAAAGAAGATAATAGAATATCAAATCCTATTTTAACTTTAATTTTAGATAAATTTAATAAGTTTATAACAAATGAACAGATTGATAAGATTGTAGCAGAGGTTAAGACTCAGCGAGAAGAGTCAGAAACTTCAGGAACTGCTTCTTTCTCTAAGGCAGAGACTGTGTTACCTAAGACTGGAATAATGTATTTAAATACAGTTATTACAGAAAAGGAGCCTGAAGAAACCACTCCAGAAACTCCATTAGGTAACGTAGAAAATCCTGAGGCTAATCCTACAGAAACTAATCCCTCTCCATTTGTAAATGAGAATGGTATATTAAAGTTTACTTTACAGCCTATTAAAAATATAGTTAAAGAATTAAACTCTACCATAAGTGGAGAAACTCATACTACTTTAGGAAAAGATAAAAGATACGGTACAAATGTAGTGCAGGTAAAATCCTATTCGCAATATATAAGTGAGTTAACTGGAGCTATCTCAGTTGCTTCAAATTCTTATATAGATTTCTATAATGGAATTGGATTACCAGCTATTGCTTCTGAAGTAAAGACATTATCTGATGCTTCTTTTTATAATTGCTCTACTTTAAGTGGTTTTTTTAAGGTAATAGCTAAGGAGTATATTTTTAATGTGGGCACTCAAACTACTCTATTAAATTTATTGGCCAAATTAAAACCAGAAGGGGCCATTACACAAAAAGATACCTCCACTGGAACAGATACTTCAAATATAACACTACCAGAATTATTTTCAATTGAGCACTTTAAAGCAAAAAATAGTAATGATATGTTAGAGCAAAATTTTAATGCCTATAAAGGGTCCAAACACGTATTTAGTTTATTAGGTATGGGATATACTATATCTCAGATATTAAGTAAAGTTAATACTATTTTACTAGAAAAAGGAAATGATCCAGAATTCTTAGAGTTGGCTGATGAAGAAATTTCATTATATTCAGAATCATCCTCTTATAATCAAGCAGAGGATGATTTGACTAAGAGCAGTATACAACCAACTCCATCGTATGTTGAACCCTCTGAAGATAATATGCCTTTAGGGAATGAGCAAGAATTTTTAGGGTCTCCTTATTATATTAAAAGTAGACCTTGGACAGCATCTAAATTAAACTCTGCATTTATTACCAGATACTGTACCTTACTTGACCCCAATACCTATCTATCCAATAATATTACACCAGAAGAGAAAGAAAGAAATAAGAAAGCAGCAATAAGTCTTCTTAAAACTCTTTCAAATATCTCATCTACAGAGCAAGGCAAAAAAATTAATGCTGATATAACTCAGGCTATTAAATCTGGGATTGGTGTAAATGCTATAACTGGGAATCCAGTATCTTCTATAATAACTGATGAAACTCAGTTTCCCTCCTTTGTTAAAGAGAATATACTTCAGTTAGCTAAGCAGATATTAGAAGCAGTTGAAGGAGAGAAGCAACTTCCTAACCCAACTACAGAAACTAATGCTAATAATAATGCTTTACAGGAAGATTCTAGGACATTAAATATTTTAGCAGCCGTTTTACGAGTATACCATCACGTAAATCCCTCTCAGCAAGGACTGTTAAAAGCAGATAATACTCCATTTACATTTAGTTTTATGGAACCAGAATATTGGATTTTACAAAAAGTAAACAGTTCACTACAACAGGCTCTTAAGGTGATTGATAAGTTTGCGAAACGACAAGATAAAATTCAATTTAGAATAAATACTAAAAGTCCTAATAACATGGCCTATATTCAAGTATTTCATTTTGCTAAACTAAAGGCCTTAATAACTAACTTCTATACTCCAACTTCTGAGCAGATATAATATGACTCTTAATAAAGAGGATTTATATAAATCTATTTTAACAAGACTCGATAAAAGAGAATTGGAGGAAGTTTTAGCTGTTCCTAAGATAGCTGGCTTCGGATTAGATACTGTTCCAATGAAGCCAAAAAAAACAACTGGTTCTACTGTAAGTGATTTTTTACAGAACACTAAAGATGACTATTCCAAGCAACATATTGTTCCACATCTTATTAATACTGATATGATGAAACATTTTGGACAACTTACTCCAGAACAACAGTCACAATTACAGCAACAAGCAATAGATTATAGTAATAAAATAAAAGAGGTTAATTGGACACAATATTTTTATAACACTGATATTTTACGTCAAAAAAGAGTTAGATTATATACCTTTCTAAAAAAAGCTTCTGTTTCCTCTGTAGCACCTACAACAGAAAGTTTTTATACTAATTATGCGTGTAATTTATTTGAGGCCTCCATATCTACCACTCCAGGAGATAGATCAGGTGACTATTTATTTTTAAACTCTAATGAAGAAACTAGAGCCTATGTTAGAGCAGATTTAGAATCTAATTTATATGTAGGAACTTCTAGTAAGGGTCCTAGATATTTTGAGTTTATACAAGGACACTTAACTGTTAATACAGAAGAGGCTAGAAGAGTAGTCTCTTTTTCTTCCTCTATATTAGAAGAAATAAAAGCAAAAGTAATTTCAGAGTTGACTCCCTATTTTAATAGTCCATCTGAAAAGGACTTTTTAAATAATATATCTAATAATCAACTTCCTTTAGTTTTTCTTGATTCTCTTATGTTTGGATTAGTGGACACTTTAAATTTTCCATCAACTAAGGATTATGGAACTGGTCATCAAGCAGGTAATGGATTGCTTGGAAATCCTATACTATCTAATAGTAATATAGAACCAGCATTAAGTGAAAATATAAAAAATAATTTAACAAAATGTATTCATAACACTAATCCTTATCTAAAAAATATCTCTAATCTATTACAAGTAATGAGTAAATCTCGTTCTAAAAACACAGTTTATAATTCATTAACTAACGTAATCATAGGAAATTTTGCCAATCTTAATGCTAAGTTAGCATCAGTTTGTGGTGTAAGTAATTTTGATTTTACTCCTATTTTTTGTTCGGAAGATTCAGAAAATAGAATATCCACTCTTATATCATTAGGAGAAAATGAATTTTTTAGGTCTTTTAGTAATGTAGAGAGAACAATTCCAAATCCATTTATTAGACTTACCTTTACTAAAGCTTCTTTAAGTTATAATAAGGATAAACAAGCATATTTGTTAATGACTAAAAATGTTAGTGGTATTAGTTGTAAATCTAAATCCACAGAAAGATATTCTACAACTAGTAATTGGCATGGCTTAGGAATTCCTTTGGACCAACATAATTTTATTTTACAAAAAGCCCAACAGGATTTTGGTAATATAGATGCTTCTTCTTATCTTTCTGTATTAGCCTCCCTAGACACAAGAGGAGAGACTGCTCAAAATATATACTCAGGAGGCTCTGAAAACTCTACTGCTGTTCAGTTTCAACAATTTTTAGCCTCTATTTATCAATCTGATGGTAGTTTTAAAACTAATTTTGTAGTATTTGCTTTAATACCAAGAATATTTTTTCAGTATAATTCTGACTATACTACTTTAAAAGGATTTAAATCAAGTACTAGACCATTATATTTTAGTAATTTATATGACAAAGTAAGAACTACGACTATAGATAGTGTATATACCCCAGTAAATCCTGAGGTTAATCTAATGGCTACTGAGGATATGGAGCTATTAGACGATATTAGAGATAGATTTTTACAAATAATGTATAACTTTAATACCACTACTTCACAGGTAGAGGATTTAAAGAATGATTTTATAGCCTTAACTACAAATATTATAAATGGATACTGGACTTGTGATAAATTTATTATACGTCATGAATCGGATTCCTCAGTATATAGTCAGGATTTAGGTTTATTTAATCCACTTAATGAAATTAAGGGTGATTTACAGTTTAATAGGGAATTACTAGAAAAATCTAATATATTAACTTTACGAGAAAATTGGATTTCAGAGCAAGAAAAATTAAGGGAAGGTAAGTAATGGAAAACCAACCAGCTACATTCTCACAGCAAGAAATGACACTAGCAGAAATGATGTTTATCTTAAGTGCTAGTTTTTATGTTGAGGCTTCTAATATAGGACAAAAGGCCCTGGAAGAAAAAAATCAAAATTTCGTAGTAGTTAGAAATGAAAATGACCCAACAGTAAAGGATGAGGAAGCTAAAGCAGAGTCTGAAATGGCCTCGATGGAGTCGGAGGAGGCCTCATTAGAGCCACCTCCCGAAGATTCTTCTATCAGTTAATCCTGAATTTGTCGATACTAGTATTACCTCGGAGGCTTCGTTGTTGGACGAAACTACTATAAATTATATACAGCCCAGTTTAAAATTTTCTATAAAGAAATATTTTCCTCTAAAAGAGAAAACTTTACTGTATGATGCTCTGCTATTCTGTAGCCTAGTGTCCAAGACACCATCCTTTGCCTCATCTTCTGATTTGGATGCTTTTTCTATTCTGATAAACAACTGTAAGCAGTGTAATATCTCATTAGGTAAATATTTAAGTTGTGCTTACTCCTATATTCAAAAATATACCTCACCTGGACACAAACTTAGTTTAGGATATTTTCTAAACGATTCAGTAGTTGAGTATTGTAGTAAATTTATAGATAATTTTACTACTTCTTCTTTATTATTAGAACAAGTTAAGGATGACATTCTTCTAACTGAAAAAAATATAAGAGAAATTGCTGTCACGGATTCTGTTTCTTATGAGGATGCCTTTAATAAATATAAAAAGGAAGGAAAATTAACTTCTTATTTTTTAGCCTATAAAAGATATTGTCACTCTCCTCTTGTAGCATCCTCGGGTTCTTTATATTTAGATAAACTTTCAGTTATTTTGGAGCCTTTCTTCACTTATATTTTAGCTAAAAATAGCACATATGTTTCAGATAAAATAGAGGAATGGAATAATTCTAAGTTAGAAGATTTTAGTTTCTGTCCTAAATATTTTACAGATAGATATATTACAAATGAATTGGTAGAGGAATGTTTAGGTAATGAGGCTACAAAACAAGGTTCTAAATTACATCTTATTTTTGAGACTATTTTTACCAGATACAATAAAAGTAAAACTAAAAATCTTAAAAATATAGCCTCTAACTATTTTTCTTCTAATAAATATTTAGACATCAAGAATGAGTTAGCAGAACATACTCCATTTATAGAAAGTTTATTCTTGGATGATACTTCTATTTTTTATCAGTTAATAAATCCTTCATCTATTGTATTAGTAGAACATTTAATGAAGGGTAATTTGTCGAATTATGACTTTTATGGAACTGCTGATTTAATTATAATTAATGAAAATATAGCTCATATTTTAGATTATAAATCATCTAAATTAGATGAGAAATATTTAGAAAAAAACAATACTAAATATAATAAACAAATTAGCTTATATGCTAAGCTTCTAAAAAATGAATATCCTAAGTTAGAAACAATTGATGGCACCTTAATTTATACTAGAGGTCTATTACATCCATTTAAGGAATTGGCTTTTAATATTGATATAGATAGGGCAAAAGACATAACAAAGATTAAACAAACTTTAAAGTCTGGTATACTTCTTCCTAATACTAGAAGTTGTTTTTTATGTAGGCATCCTAATTGTATTTTTAGAACTAGGGAAAGTATTTGGGACATTAATGGGAATAAAAAGAAAAAGATTAATTAACTTTGATGAGGTATAGTATGAATTTAAAAATAAGAGACTTTCTTCAAGAAGCTATTGATGATGTAAATCTTCCCAAAGAACCTACAAGTGCCCAGGAAGTAAGTGGTGCCCCAATGTCGGATGCTGATTTTCCTGCTGCTACAGGTGCTTCTGATGCTGCCCCTGCTAAGCCTGGACTAACTGCCCCTCAAATGCCTTCTCCGTCAGGTTCTGCTTCTAATACTGTTCAGAAAGATGTAATTAATCCAGAACTTATACGTGCTATAACCATTCCACTAAAGAGTTATGTAGGTTCTTTTGAAAAACTCTTTGATAAAGATATGACTGTAGATAACGCAGTTCCTCATATTGATGAGTTTTTAAAGATATTAGCTGGCTGTGCTGATAGTATAGCAACATTGGCTGGTGGACAGGCTACAGAGCCTCCAATTGAGCCATCAGTTGCCCAAGCACCCATTGAGCCCACTGCTGAACCAGTTCCCACAGAACAGCCTGCAGAGGCCTTATCAGCTCCTTTAGAGGCCCCTTCTGCTGGTGGTCAAGAAGGATATACTGATCCATTTGGTCATGCAGATGAGTCTCCATATACTAATCCACTTGAGGCTGCTTATTAATGTCTTCCTATACTACTAAATTTAATGTGGGCGATACAGCTTATAGAATTTATCATGATAATCCAGTATCTGTTAATATTACTGATATTTATATTCATGATTCTTTAAGTAATGTTGGTTGCCCTGAAGTTTCGTATAAGATTTCCTATGCTCTAAATGCCTCTGGAGTAGGAAATCCAAGGCCTGGACCTACTTTATTTAATGAGCATGAGCTATTTTATTTAGATGAAATTACAGGTATTCTGACGGTTATTTTAGCACAAAAAACAGCTAATTTACAGGCCTTACAATAATGACTACACAACAACTTACAGCAAATTTTTCGGTAAATGACATAGCTTATTTTGTTATTTTTGCTACTGCTAATTTATATGCTGTAAAGATTACTAATGTGTATTTAAAAACTATAGACAGCCAATCTACTGTTATGTATGATTTGTTAAGATTAGATAAAAATTTTATAATTCAAGCAATACCTCAAAATCAAGTGCTTACCTTTACAGAAGCAAAAACTAGTTTGATTAATTATTTACAAACACAGCTTTCTATAGTAAATAACTTAACGGCATAAAATGACAACTTTGTATAATAAATTATTTGAGACTTTTAGTAGTTTAACAGCAAAAGATGCTGTTAATGGAGTTATAGGTGGTGTAGTCTCCCCATACTCAGTTCCAGCTAAAGATTCTATAGGTATTTCTATTGAATCATTGAATGACTCTAAAAAGATACAAAGTCAGATAATTTTAGTACATAAGAAGTGTAGTGAACATATTTATATGGCTTCTTCACCTAATGTGGAGGGTTTTAAGACTCTTTGTGCCAGATTAAAGACAGCTATAGAACTTAACAAACTATTCAGTGATGACCCTGTGCTACAAAATAAATTAGCCGAGATTTTAGCTTACGGATATATATCTAAGAATTCTGAGTATTTAATCTATCCCGATTTTGGAGTAGCTAAAACAAAAGCCCAAAACGTGTATCAGGTTGTAAATAAACTAGGTTTAACCGCATTTTCACCTAATGATGAAAATCTAATTAAGACCTTATTACTATCCGTTTTCTATTCACCTAAAAAAGAAGATAAGAAAGAAGCATAACATGAGTCTAGGCACTGATTTAACATTTATAGAAAAATATCACAGGGATATTATTTGGATTCTTCTAGCTGGTCTTGCTGTATTTGGAACTATTTATATTAAAGATAGGCTACACAATGAAACTATTACTAAAGAGAATGCTCAAATAGCAAGTCTAAATATAGAAGCTGTGAAACTAACTGCTGCCAAAGATACTGCTGATGCTGCTGCTACTTCTGTCTATAATTTATATCAGTTAGAACATTCAAAAGTAGTAGCCTTATTGAGTAAAAAGCCTGTAATTACACCAACACCTACTGTTAGTAATGCTGTAGTGGCACCTGCTCCTTTAGTTCAATTACCAAATACTCCAACACCTACTACATTACCTGATTGTCAACAAGAATTAGCTGCAGTTAAAGCAGATGATGCTCAGTGTGTAGATACTGTAAACGATTTACAGACAGACAAGGCAGCTGATCAAGCTTTAATAAACAATCAATCACAGACTATCTTTAATGTTGATGTAGAGAACACACAATTAAAAAAGGATGTTAATGTCCAGACTAAGAGAAAAAAGCTATGGCGTGATTCAGCATTAGCAGAAGCTGCTTTAATTGCTCTACACTTCTTACTTTAAGTAAAAACAGCAATCTAAGAGGTAATCCATGAGTATAACTTTTAAAATAACTACTGGAACTATAACTAATGATGAGGATTCCACTGTCTTAACTAGTAGTGCTTATGCTGGTAATGATAGTAGAATACCTCAAAATCCAAATAGAATACATGGTAAAAATAATCCAAATATGTGCTCGGTTCATTTTATAGGCCCATTACCACCTGGAAAATATAATATAGGCTCCTTTGAAAACCATCCAGTAGTAGGCGAAAATAGTGCTCAATTAACTCAAATTTCTGGAAATACCTTTGGAAGGTCTGCTTTTTTTATTCATGGACAAGAAGCTCCAAATGGTTCTAATTATTTACAGGAATCAGAAGGCTGTATAGTTGTTCCACATAATGATAGACTAAAAATAGCAGCCCTTGCTCCAAAAATTTTAACTGTAATAGTATAATTATTATTTTATATTTGTCGATAATAGATTTTGGAGACTGTATGAATGATGAACAAAGTATTACGTTTACACAACAAGAATTACGTGTTTTGTTAGATATATTAAATAAGTATAGTATTTCAATAAGTGTTAGTGATTTATCAAAGATACAAAAGCAAGAAATACAGTCTCCATTATTAACTATTTTTGACAAGTTAACTGAATCACAAGGGAGCTAATATATGGTTTGTTTGTCCGAAAAGGCAAGAGCAAATTATGAGAGTAGTATTGAAGTAAGTAATTAAATTATATCAATAAGTTAATGAAAGGATATTATAAATGAAGAATGGTAGCGAAAAGCATGGTGTTGGAGGCGAGCAGAAAGGTCCTGTAAAGGTTCCTGGTAAGACTCAGAAGAATGGTATTTTACGTGATACTCGTAAGGGTACTGTAAAGCCTAGTGGTGGTATTAAGGAAGATAAGCGTTAATTAGTAATGTAATTTAAAGGAGATAATAAGATGGTAGATAAAAAGAAAGACTCAGGTAAGAAACTTCCACCCTGGCTTAAGAAGGATGGTAAGGACGATAAGAAGATGGATAAGAAAGACAAGAAGGGTAAGGATTGTAAGTAGTCTTTATTTGTGGGTGCTGTAGTGCCATTTAAATCAGATAAGCAGCGAAAGTTCTTTAACATTAATAAAGGTAAGTTAGAGAACTCAGGTGTTAACGTTGAAGAATGGAATAAGTCTAGTAAGGGCAAGAAATTACCAAAAGTAGCACCCAACAAAAAGAAATAATAAATAGTTATCGATTTTGATTATATCTTAGAGACCCGTTAATTTGGGTCTCTTTTTTGTAATTTTTTGTATGATTTGACCGATACTCATTATTACATAAAATTGCTATTCCTGTGGCTAGGGTATCGCAATTAAATATACAGGAGTCGAAGCACATGCCAGAAGCACTAAATGACGAAGCATTACAGTATCTTCTAAATAAGAACGTAGCGGTAGAAACCGCTACAGCAGCACAATTATCAGATGCCGTAGCCTATGGAGATTGTTATAAATGGTACATTGAGAATCAGAAAGTAATGCCGAATACTGCTGATTTAGCCTCTGCTATATTTATACAGAAGTATGCCTTACATGATAATAGTGGAATTTGTCTTGAACAAACCCCAGAAGATATGTGGGATAGAATTGCTAAAGTTCTCGCTGAGGAAGAAGTAAAAACTAATCCAGATATATCAAAAACTTATGATTTTTGGTTTACTCAATTTAGAGATATTCTGACTAATTGGAAATATACTCCTCAGGGTTCTGGACTGTATTCTTTAGGTAATCCATATGTAAAAGCTTCAGCCAGTAATTGTTTTATTTTAGAAAAAATATCTGACAACCTTGATTCTATCTTCGATACAGCAAAGAATATGGCTAAGATATATGCAGCAAGAGGTGGTTGTGGTATAAACTTATCTAATCTGCGTCCAAGTGGCTCTCAAACTAACAATGCTGCCAAAAGTTCTACCGGGGCTTATAGTTTTTGCGACTTCTTCTCACATGTTACTGCTGCCATAGGACAATCAGGTAGGCGTGGTGCTTTAATGTGCTGCCTTGAAGTTCATCACCCAGACATTTTTAACTTTATACAGATGAAGCAGGATTTAGATAAGCAATGGTTTTTTAATGAGTTATCAGAATCTGGAATAGATATTAATAATTGGAAGTATTCTAGTATTGCTGATAGACTAAAATCAACTTCCCATGCTAATGTGTCAGTATTAGTAGATAACACTTTTATTAACGCAGTAGAAAATGACTTAGATTATGAACTTTGGTATGAGTTTGAGAATAACCAATACCCTAGAATTTCAAAAACTGTAAAAGCTAAGGATATTTGGAGCAAACTTATAGAAGGAGCTACTAATTCAGCAGAACCTGGAATAATAAATTTTGAGTTAGTAAAGAAAGAATCTCCCGCTGACTGTTATTCAGAGATTACTGATTATATTATTATTGATCCAATAACAAATACTACTAAGAATGTATCGTATTCCTTTGAGACTGTAGGTTTTAATCCTTGTGCTGAGGTTCCTGCTAGTAGAGATGATTCTTGTTGCTTAGGTACACATAACCTTACAGCATTTGTTATTAGTCCATATAAAGACAATGCTACATTTCATTATACAGAATTTGAACGTGTTGTTAAGTTATCTACAAGAGCTCAGGACAATATTAAAAATATAGATATAATGCTACTTCCATTAGAAGGATTACGCAATTCAGCTATATTAGGAAGACGTATTGGAATGGGCTGTACAGGGCTCGCAGACACGTTAGCAATGCTTGGGCTACGGTACGACTCTGAAGAAGCTATTGAGACTTCTAGACGTATTTATGAGCTATTAAGAGACTCTGTATATGCTTCTTCTGAACAGTTAGCTATTGAGAAGGGTGCTTTTCCTGCTTATGATGCTACTAAAGAAAATGGCCATGTATTTCTGTCAAGACTACCAAAAGAACTTCAAAATAAGCCACGAAGAAATATAGCTTGTTTAACCAGTGCTCCAAATGGTTCAATGTCAATATTGATGCGTAATACTTCTTCTGGATTAGAGCCAGTATTTGAAACTGAAGAGTATACTAGAAATGTTAAAAAGCCAGGAACTAATGACTTTGTTCAATTCAAAGTAAAGCATCAAGCTATTGAGGATTGTATAAATGCAGGTGGTGACCCTTCTGTATTTGTTAAAGCAGGTAATATTAATGGTGATATGAGAATAAAACTTCAGGCAACTATTCAACTATATATTGACCATGCCATTAGTTCAACAATAAACCTACCCAAAGGAACTACACAAGAGACTGTTGGCAAGCTATATATGAGTGCCTTTAAAGCTGGATGCAAGGGACTTACCGTTTATGTTGATGAATGTCGTTCTGGAGTTTTGAATGTTATAAAAGAAGAGCCTAAAAATAAGCCAAATAAAAGTATAGAAAGACCAAAAACTACTGATGTTGATATATTTAAGACTCGTTATAAGGAAAAATCTTATATGATTTTAGTAGGAAAAGCAGATAATATCCCCTGTGAGATTTTTGGCGGGGAAGAATCCGGTCTAAGTCTTCCAACTAAATATAAATCTGCTACTTTAACTAAAAAATCGCGTGGTCATTACACTCTTCAAATCCAACTTTCAGACGACCCAGAAGATATTTTAAAGGTTAATAACTTAGGAAATCTATTTCCAGCAGGTGATGTTATAACTATAGCAAGAATGATTAGTATGTCACTACGAAATGGAATAGCAGTTTCTGAAATCGTAGAACAGCTAGCTAAGAGTGGGTCTTCATTATATGATGCCCCAACTGTGTTTGCTAGAGTTCTTAAAAACTATATTTCAGATGAGGAAGTTATAGCTAAAGAAAAAGCTAAAAATAAGCCATGCCCAGAATGTGGTTCTGAGTTACTCTATAAACGTGAGTCTGGATGTCTTACTGAGGTATGTTCTAGTTGTAATTACTCTAATTCAAAATGCGGTTAATGTGAAATTAGAAGATCTATATAAATATCAGTTTGATAGTAATGTATCTCCAAAAAACAACATTATTGGTAAGGTTTTCGGGCAGCTAAAAATTTTAGACCTAGTTGGTAAATGTCTAAAAAATAAAAGTAGGGTCATTTATTATAAGGCACAGTGTTCTTGTGGTAATTTTACTCTAGTTTCTTCACAGGACCTAGTTAAAGGGGATACTAAAAGTTGTGGATGTTTAAAAATTAAGTTAGCATCTAGTGATTTAGTAAATAAAAAATTTGGTAGATTGACTGCTTTAAATACAGTTCCTAGAAAAGAAAAAAATAAAAGTAATTTAGCTTATTGGAATTGCTTATGTGATTGTGGTAATTATCATATAGCTTCTTCTAGGTCATTAATTGATGGTCTTGTTACTAGTTGTGGATGTTTGTTAATAGAAAAACAAAAAATAAATTTTGAAAAAGTTAAAAGCATAGGCCAAGTTGAATATATAGAACCACTAAAACTACTTCAATCAGGAAAAATTTTATGTTTGTGTCATGGGTGTAATAAATTGATAGAAAGAAAGGCATCTAGTTTAATAAGAATGGAAGTAAAATCTTGCGGCTGTAAGGCAAATGAATTAAAATCAAAGGCAGCCGGCGGGACAGGTAACTCTGGTGAAGTAGTAAAATTAAGTAGAATAATAAGAGAATACATAAGTGAGAAATGGACTAAAAAATTAAGACTTCTTTACGGCATTCAAGACACTTCTAAGGAGGTAATCCATCATCTGAATACGGTTTCTAATATCCTTATGAAGTTCAAAATAAAAACAACAGAAGATTATATGGGCCTATCAGAAGAAACTTTACTGGCCTTAGAAAATGACTTATTAGATTATTCAAATGGCTTGCCTTTAATAATTGAATGGCATAAGCAATTACATAAAGCTCTAGGATATAATCATACTAAAAAGCAATCATTAATTTGGATTAATAATAAAAGGAAAGAAAATGGTCTGTTATTCTTGACCTGGAATGAGCAACTTCAGAAGTATGAGTAGTGTTAAGCCCTATAATATAAATAAAGGATGAGGCTGTTTTATTGTATAAATATAGAATGTAATTAACTGTATACTTAATATAAATTAATAACTGGAGACATTCTAATGTCAGAACAACGCATAACTACACCAGGAATTATAACTACTAGTGTATCAACTCTTCCATTAAGAACTCCACTTCTTAATTTAGAATTAGATCAAAGCGCATCACCATCAAGTATAGCCAATCTATTAGCAATAGACACAGCAGTAGGACAAGCTGCTTTAGGTAATAGTGGTAGTGTATCTCCCATTCCTTCTAGTGTTGCTCTTAGAGACTCTAGTGGTAATTTAGCAGCTAATCAATTCAACGGTTCTGCTTTGGGATTAACCGGTCTTACTTCAAACCAAATAACTAACGCATTAGGATTTACTCCATATAATACTTCTAATACTGCTGGTTATATAACCTCTTCTGCTCTGTCTTCCTATGCAGTTTTAAATTCTTCCCCTACTTTTACAGGTTCTATTACTTGCTCTTCTATTATAACATCTGGGGCTAGTATTACCTCTAATACTATACCAGTAACTTCATTGAATGTAACAGGAACAGCTAGTAGTAGTACTTATTTAAGAGGAGACGGTAGCTGGAATACTGCCCCAGGTGCTGTTCCTTCAGCTATATCTTATACTGCTACTGGAGGATCTACTTCATCCAGTCTTCAGTCTATTCTGGATACTAGTGGTGTAAATGTTATATCTTTTGGTGCTATTCCAAATAATCTTACCTTTGATCAATCAAGTGCTTTTAATAATGCCATTGCTTATGCTGTAGCACATGGTATAGGTAAGGTAATTGTTCCATGTGGTTATTATGCTTGTAATATATTAATAACTCAAAATGGAGTATTACTAGAATGTGGGCAACCTCAGGACTGGTATACTCCAAAAGCCTATCTTACGGCTTGGACTTTATCTAGTCCAGTAATACAGGTAGGAAACGATACTGGATTTGTTTATGGTGTATCCTTAAATAATGTGTGTCTTAATGGGAGCGGCCCTAATGGACAAGGAACACTTGGATTATTTTTGGGAGGTGGCTGTAATGGTATTAATATATCTAATTTTTCTTGCGAGAACTTTACCAGTGCTGGATTACTGATAGGTGGCTCTACTAATTACCAAGTAGAGTATATTAACTTTGCTAATTGTAATTTTTCTGGCCATTATACCCAAGCATATACTTCTATAATTACCGTAAATGCTGGAACTGGATCAGTATGGACTAGTGCTGTGTATTTATCAAATTGTAATTTAATAAGTAATACATATGGAACTTATAGTATATTATTAAATAGTTCCTCGCTTATTTGGAATGGAGGTTGGTTACAAATAGGATTAAATGGTATAACTATTACAGGGTCAGGTGGTGGAATTTCTGGATCAGGGACACAAATTGAATATGCTGCGGCCGGTGCTGCATTGGTTGTTCCTAGTGCTACCAATGTTTGTGTTTCTTCCTATATATCAGGAAATATAACCATAAATACCCTGGATTTATTAAAAGACTCAAATGGAGTTACACATGCTATAAATCAACCAGGACTAGGCCCTAATTGTGAGATAGGAATGTTTTGTCATCATATAGGTCTACAGTATTTTACTGGATATAATGGTAATGGGGCCTCCTCTACAGATACTACTATGTATTTGAGTGGTGGATATAACAGCACTGGAAGTTTTGATATGGGAAATAATATTGGAACTTCAGTAAACACCAGATTACGTTCAGATGGTTCCTTTCTAGTTATGTCATCTGGAGGAACTCAGATGGTTGTTTCTCCAGTATCAAGTGCTACTAATTGGTTTGCTGTACAAGGCTCTAATGGAGGAGCTGTACAAATAGGAACTGCTAACAACTCAGAAAGCGGTTCAATCGGTTTAAATATAGTTACTCAGGGTGGTGGTGCTGTTCAAATAAGTGGTCATACTATTTTAGCAACCTCCAGTGCTGTTACTTCCCATACATCTGCTGCCCCTACTGGAACTACCTTAACTACTGCTGTTATGATGGCAATTGGAGGAACTATTACTCCAGTAAATTCAACAAGAGTAGAGGTAACTATTTGTGGTATGTTATCAAATACTACAGCAGGAGATGGAGCAACAGTAGATTTGAGATACGGTACAGGAACAGCACCCATAAATGGAGCAGCAGTTACAGGAACACTACTTGGTTTGTCAATAGGGCCAATAATTTCATCAGTGGCTGCTCAAAAAACCCCATTTACTATTACATATAGTGCTACTGGATTAACTATTGCTACTGCTTATTGGATAGATTGTTCTTTGATGGCAGTTACTGGAGGTACCGCCTCTGTGTCAAATATCTCAATATCAGCAACAGAAATATAATTACTATTAATAACTAGTAAATATATAGGGAATATATAAACTGTCTGCTAGTCTGGAATAAGTAACTCCCTCTAATATAAATAAAGGACCTTATTACTGGTCCTTTATTTTTATATATTTATTTATATTTTACTATAGGGTAATAAGTCTATAATCTACACCAGCATTAAGACATTGAACAACACCAGCTGCCTCTAAATAATTTTCAACAAATATAATATTTTTATTATCAGGATATATTACATCTTTAAGACATGTAGTATTTTCTTTTACCAC
>Ga0302265_1000044_pt1 | contig 75547 bp, 63 predicted proteins | sample III_Bog_E1_1_FD_194556 | JGI IMG/M metagenome (GOLD analysis project Ga0302265, IMG submission 194556) | Peat permafrost microbial communities from Stordalen Mire near Abisko, Sweden - III_Bog_E1_1 | ecosystem: Environmental > Terrestrial > Soil > Wetlands > Peat | place: Sweden: Abisko...
GAGTTTGTAGAAATGAACGGGTATGATACCTATGATTATGGGGCAAGAGGGTATTATCCGGCTATGGGGAGGTTTACGAGTATGGATCCACTGGCAGAGAAATATTATAGTTTGAGTCCGTATGCTTATTGTGCTGATAATCCGATTAATTTTATTGATCCAAACGGGAAATGGATAAAACTTTCAGAAGCTGTGAAATATAATTACAATTCAACAGAAGTTGAAACGAAAAAAGGAATTTCAAATGACTTACGAGGAGCACTTGAAGATGTTTTATCAACACCTGAAGGTTGTGCATTTTTTGCTCAATTTGCAAAAAAAAGAGATAGGATTGCAGGTCATACTTTTGAAAAAGATGGTGATTTAAGTAATAAGACTCTTGATGTAATTGATTATTCTTTTTCAGAAGAGACAAGTAATGTTAAACCATCTCCTGATGCAGGGTCTACTGAAATAGACCCTAAAAAGGGAACTGTCACAATGAGATTGTACACATACCAACTTAAGAATAAAGAAGAGATTGCTGAAACTGTGGATCATGAAACCCAAGATCATGGTTATAAAGCAAACGATAAGTTAAATGGGAAAAAAGTTACTAGTGAAGATGAAGATCATAAAGCACTAAGAGATAAAGACATGACTCATCCCGGATATAAAGGATATAACTCTATGAAAAACCATTTAGAAAAGAATAATAAACAATATAAAAAGACGTTCAAGGAAAGAGAAGATTACTATAAAGAAGAATACAAAGATATTAAATAAATATATAACAATGAGATACAAATATATTATAATAGTTATCCTGATTCTTGGAACAATCAGTTGCAAAGAAAAACAACAAAAAACAATGTTGCAATTATCACATAAAGAGTCAGTAATTACTGATAAGAGGTTTATATTAGACAGTATTGTAATCAATAGAACTGAAAAAAAAATTTTAATACGTCAATATAGAGGAGCTGGTAATTATTTAGAGATTACATTAATAAAATTCAATAATGGTTTTTCAGAAATACGGAAAAGGTTTTACGGTCTCATTGAAAATGAAACTGACAAAGCTAAAGCGGCATTAATGCCTGTTGATACTCTGCCCGTTTTTTATAAAAGAGATACTAACTTTACGTTTATATCCAATAGGAATTTTTATCATTCAACTATGGATTTATCTTTAGGGGATGCACGATATAAAATTGAAAAGAATAAAAACGCATATATTTCTACTAGAAAAAGTACAATTGATAGTACTTATGAAGAAGAATATTACTACGATGAAAATTTTCACATTACAAAATTTATTGTAAAATGTGGAGGAAATATCTGCATTTACAAATAATAAGGTAATGTATCGGTAATACTCCTGTCGATCCGAATATGTACATCAAAATAAGAAAAGGGATTGCTTTTCGATGAGATTAGCAACCCCATCTTTTTGTATTATTAAGATTTGCAATCCGATAAATACAAATATTAATTTAATTTTTATATTTGCAACCTTATAATTAATACAAAAAATAGAAAACAAAATTCGCATAAATGAGAAGTCTATTTTGTTAATGATTTAGTCCTGTCTTCGTTGGAGCAACACCCACCGATACGGGGATTCCAGTCCATTTAAGCCCACGTCGAGCAGGATATGTCCATCATAAATAAGACAAGGGGATTGCTTGTCGATGGGATTTGCAATCCCATCTTCTTGTTTGTATGTCGGGCATAGCTCATTTTCTAGCGAGGTGTAAGTCCTCGTACACGCCTAGTTGAAAGGAAGTGTTAGCGAATGACAAGGGTGTCCACCGTGAGGTGGTTCCGATAGCTATCGTGAACTGAAAGAAGTCATCAGCAAATTTAGCGTTCTAACCCCTTTTCGTCCAAGTATGTTGATAATTTGCAGTCAGTGTATAGCGCAAGTTTGAGCGAAGCGTCCCGATAGCTATCGGGATTGTGCTGGAAATCAGATCAGTTTATAACTGGATTTTATGAAAAATGTTAATCAATTTGTTTTCTTGAACTATGAGTAGAAAGTATAAATTTCGGAATCCTGAAGCTGTTTATTTTGTCACTTTCACAACCGTTAACTGGATAGATGTTTTTACACGACCAATCTACAAAGAAATTATTGTGGATAGTTTGAACTGGTGATCATGAGAAGCAGGTTTTGTTGATCGCCCGGAAAATTATCCATACAGTTGTGCGGTTGATTTTGTCCCGATGGCCATCGGGAGGAAAGGATTGGTTGATATTGAACCTTGTTGGGAATAGCATAAAATCAGTTATAAACTGCACTAGTTTTGAGCACAATCCCGATAGCTATCGGGACGCTTCGCTCAAACTTGCGCTATCCACCGACTGCAAATTAACAAACTTGGACGATAAAGAAGATATTTATAATAGTAAAGGTAGAAAAGAATCGAACTATGATGTAATGCATGAAACTATGCATTTCTTTGGTTTTGATGATAGGTACAATGAAAAAACTAAAAAACCAGATCAGGGTTACGAAAATGATATAATGGGTAAAAGGAGAAAATATGATTTGTCTCCTAATCATTATGCCAACATGTATGAATTTTCTATTAAACAACCAGAAATACAACAGGATATTTACTTAAAAAAAATTTATAATTGGTTACCTCTACCTGCATATAGGAATAATTACACAAAACAAGTTATTGGAGATAAAATGATTGATAAAAGATAATAGATATGAGAAATTTGATTTATTTATGCATTGCATTGATTCCATTTTTATTTTCATGTAATAAAAAACAAGCAGAAAAGGAGAATCCCAAAAAGGAGAAGATTAGCGAGGTAATGAATATAACCTCATATACAGGGAATGCACTAATTTTTTTCAAAGAAACATATTCATATCGCATCAATCCGCATGTATATATAATTTTTATTGATGAGAAAGATAGTTCTATTTTTAGAAAAAGCACTTTTGATATTCTGAAAGCTATAAAAGGGAAATGTAGTATTTCTGTTGCATTGGGTAATAAGCGAATTAATGAATTACTCACAAAAAAAGGAAAATATGTCAATAATTTTAATATATGCAATATTGAACCAGACTACAAATATTTCGTAAAAAGCTGGATTAGTTATGAGGGTTATCTTGAGAACAGACATCATATTAATTGGATGCCAATTTTAAATGATAGTTGCCAACGAAGAGTTATTTATTATGATGCAGACTCAAAAAACAAATCAAAGAAACGAAAAGTAATAAATATTAGAATATTATCCACCATGTCCTCGTGGATACGCAATAATCATTAAACGATTAAAAGGTTCTGTATTTTTAATATTTGTAATGCGTAAAATTATAAGAGCGTAATTCTGCAAATTCTGATTCAAACGATTAAATTTGCCGGACACAATACAGTTTGGAAACGAAAATCAGATTATTAACCGTTATGCCGCATCCCGATGGCTATCGGGAGAGCGGAAGTTGGGAACGGAGTATTTTACGAAGCTGATACCGGTAACAATCCCCATAAATAGAGATACAACTTGGACTTATTCTTCCGGATTAGTAAGCCAAAACGGAACACTCTATGTTGATAATAAAGAGTATAATACCCTGAATGGAAACCCGGCATTAACTTCTTTACAACGAATCTACAATTCTGAAGGGTATGCTGATACTATTACAGCAACCATTCCGAATTATAAATACTACCGACGTGATCATTTAGGAAATAACCGTGAAGTATGGGTTGTGAATACAAAAAAAACAATTCAACGTACCCAGTATTATCCTTCCGGCTTACCGTGGGCTTCGAATACAGGCGATAACCCCGGCCAATAAGAGCACAAGTACAATGGGAAAGAGTTTGTAGAAATGAACGGGTATGATACCTATGATTATGGGGCAAGAGGGTATTATCCGGCTATGGGGAGGTTTACGAGTATGGATCCACTGGCAGAGTTGTATTACAATGTGAGTCCATATGCCTATTGTATGGATAATCCAATAAACAAAACTGACCCTGATGGAAGAGGTGTTAATGATAATAATTTGTTGCCTGAAGTTACGGTAACGGCACCTGACCTTTCAAAGAAAAACGATAATTCTTCAACTGGGCAATTTATATCTAATGAGGTTAGAAGGAATGAACCTCAGATTCCAAGAATAACGCCTCCCTCGCCTTCATTTAATTTGCCGACAAATACGAATACAAATAATGTGACAACTGAAAATCAAACAAAATCAAAGGATAAAGAAATGGAAGAAGCTTTAAAAAAAGTTAAAGCAATGATTCTACTTCTTGGGATTACTGATGGAAGTATAGAAGTAGTTGAAAAGATAGTGAACGGGACACCTACCATAGTAGTTTTGTTTAAAGATGGAGCTGCTTTAGCCAATTTAGGTTCTGTATTAAAACAATTTAAAGATGCACTTGGTCCAATCGGGTTTGGGTTGAATGAAATTGCAGATGTAGGTAAGTATGAAACAGGTGGGTACGACGTAAAGGACTTTATGTTGTCAGGTGCATTTAATTTCGCAGCTACAAAAATACCAGCAGTAGCTATTGCATTGGTATTTATTTATGTTATAAGCACCAAACCTGTCCCGGTTAACTACCAAAATCCTGTATGTCCAGTAGATCATACAAATGTAATACCGCTATATTTGACTCATTAAAATTTACTTATCATGATAAAAAATCTATTTTATTTTTTGTATTGGTTTTATACTAAGTCAAAAGCCGTAAAAAATCCTGCGCTTCATTCCTTTGTTGATATTTGTGTCATAATAGGGTTCAATATTGCAACGCTTTGTAATATAATACTTCATTTTTTGGGTATAAGTTTAGCGCATAGGGATATTGATGGAGGTTTTTGGGGCCTTTTAATTGGTATAATAATAATGATTTTAAATTATTTTACTTGGTTCAACAAACGTCAAATTATCATTGCTAAGTATAAGCAAATGCCGAGAAAAGAAAAAGTACGAAAGTCTATTTTTTCTATAATATATATAGTGCTTTCGCTTTTGTGCTTTTATTTTTCTGCGAAAGCATTTTTGCCGTGGTGGTAATAACGGTAATCGTGGCTTAGTTCGCCGTAGGTTGGTGGTATTGAGTTCGGCACGTAAGTGCTGCACATACTTTGCAACAAACAGAATATTACCCTATTGATTTGCCATAGTCTGAAGGTTTAGCTCCAGCGGCACAACCTTATAAATACAATGGGAAAGAGTTTGTAGAAATGAACGGGTATGATACCTATGATTATGGGGCAAGAGGGTATTATCCGGCTATGGGGAGATTTACGAGTGTGGATCCACTGGCGGAGAAACATTATAACATTTCACCTTATGTGTATTGCGCTGATAACCCAGTGAAATTGATTGATCCAGATGGAAGAGATTGGGTTGATCACAAATGAAAAATAATCTGGATTAATAACGTTACGAGTGCCAATGACAAGGATCTCCAAAAAGGTGATAAGTATTTAGGACGAAATGTCTTGGTAGGAACACATAATAGAGATGCGAATCTTAAAGAACCAATTAACAGTGCAAGGTTTGATTTATATCTTGAAAAGAATAAAAAAGGTCCTTCTGCATCAATTTATGGCAATACTGTTCCAGCCGATGTGAAGAAATACGGAACTCTTAAAGAGGGAATTTATCCTGCAGAGATAGGTAACAGAAGTAACTATCCAGATGAAAAGGCAATATTGATAAATGGAGGAAGAGATTTGCCAACAGTGAACGGAAATCCTCATGATCCGAAAGGGAAACCAGTAGAAGAACAAACATTAAGAGGTGTTTTCTTCCATGTAGGAAATACAGGCAGAAAAAGTTTAACAACAAGTTCAGGAAGACCGATTTCAGAGGGTTGTCAAACGGGACCAAATCAAGCCGGTAGTAGAAATCTATTTAATGATTTTATGAATCAGGTTCCTGATGATTTTAGTGGATATTATTATTTAAGATCAGGCAATTGAAATATGAAAACTATCATAAGCATAATAATACTCTGTGCAATAATGGTGATGCCAGTAAATGCTAAAAACTTAGTAGGTTCTAAATGGATTTATAAAGTATCAACCTCTTGTATTAATACTATCAAGTTTAATAGCAATTATAAATTTGAAGATTATAGTTGTGAATTAAATTATACTTGCAAAGGTCACTATAGTTTAAAAAAAGGAATTGTTATTTTAATTGAAAAAGATGACTCTCAAGACGAGGATAATAGAAAAGTAACTTTTTATAGATTCAAATACAAACTAGTCGGAGATTGTTTGTATCCTATAAGTAATGAAGAGCTTGTAAACGGCAAATGGAAGAAAATTTCAGAAAGCCTTATTAAGAATACAGTGTTTCATAGAGTGAGTAATCGCTGAAAAACTGCCTTATAAACAGAAAAAGCCCTGCAATTGAAGGGCTTTTTCGTTTATTCATAAATATCACCCGTCGAGCCGGATATGTCCATCATAAAAAAGAAAATGTGATTGCTTGTGGCTGGGATATGTTATCCCAGCCTCTTGTATTATTAGGATTTGTAATCCGATAGATACAAATATTAATTTATATTTTATATATTTGCAAATTTAAAAACCAGGCAAATATGGATATCAAAAATCGAATAACAGGAGAAGTCTATTTTGTTACGGATATAGTATGGATTGGGTGGATATTTTTACACGTCCAATCTACAGACATATCATTATTGAATCTTTGCAGTATTGCCAAAAAGAAAAAGGATTAATAATTTATGCATGGGTAATCATGACAAATCACATGCATATGATTGTGGGATCTAAGGGAGAAAATAAAGTCTCAGACATATTACGTGACTTTAAGAAATTTACGAGTAAAGAAATAATTCGAACCTTATTGGTTGAAAATACGGAGAGTCGCAGGGATTGGATGTTAAACAGGTTTGAGTATGCAGGTAAAAATGATAAAAAGATTACAAATTACAGGTTCTGGCAGGAAGGGAATGATGCACAGGAGATATTCCTGAACGATTATTTCAATCAAAAATTAAACTATATTCATGATAATCCTGTAAAAGCAGAGTTTGTAAACCGGGCAGAAGATTATAAATATAGTTCAGCAATTGATTGGGTCCCGATAGCTATCGGGAGAAAAGGATTATTGGATGTGACTTTAGTTTGAACTGAAGAGTAAAGCGGATTGCAAATCCTTATAATACAAAGAATTGGGATTGCATCCCGATAGCCATCGGGACCCAATGACAGGCAGAACCTTTTGTACATTAGAATAGTTTTGTATATCCGGCAGGACGGGGGCAATTGGTGCAGCTCATGAATTTGGACATGTTGTATTATATTTAAGAGGAGGCCCAAAAGGAAATTATAAACATGGACAACTTGGTGTAGATAGTGAAATTAACAAAAGAGTAGATCAAGTATCAAAAAGATTAGGATATGATTTATAAAATAAAATATTTTAGTTTAGTAGTGTTTTTATTACTCCTTAATAGTGCTTTTTGTCAAAATATTAAGGTTGAAACAATAAAAGATTCTGATGGTATTCCATTCATAAATTTTCATAGTCGAACAGGAGTAGCTGACTCCATAGTTTATATTATGCCAGATGGCAAAAAGATAAATGTAAATCTAAATGTAGAGTATATTGGTGGTTGGAAATCCTTGGACACTTTTTGCGATAGTTTATATTATAATCGCAAAAACTATAATGATCAAGAACTTAATGAAATAATAAAATTTAGTATCGTTCTTGATGATAATCTTCATATTCAAGATATTCGAATTCTTAATCATCTTTTAGGATATAGTGGAAAATACAACTATAATGAACTGTTTAAACGTATTCTAATACATACAGAAGGGAAATGGAAATTAAAAACATTACCTTCAAAAACATGGCATTTATACATTGGGAGTCATAGGTTTTATTAGAACTGGTAACGTATATGATTTCTGACATTGAGCCCCTGTCGATCCGGATATGTCCATCAAATAAGAAAAGGGGTTGTCTGTCGATGGGTCCAGATATTATCGGGATACAATCCCATCTTCTTGTATTATAAGGATCTGTGATCCGCTTTATTTACAGATTTAGACCGGAATATCGTATCAATTCGATATAATATATTAAATTTGCCGGATACAATACAGTTTGGAACCGGAAATCAGATTATTAACCGTTATGCCGCATCCCGATGGCTATCGGGAGGTCGGAAGCTGGGAACGGAATATTTTACACGGGTAACTAATCTGGCAGTACCCCTTATTACAGGGCAGGTAATTAACCAGACTTACACGATTAATACGATTAACCAAAACGGAACAGTTTATATAGATAATAAAGAGTATACAACGTTGAATGGAAACCCTGCATTAACCGCAATTAACCGGGTACATAATGCGGAAGGATATGCGGATAATTTATTGAACCCATACGGGCCATTTTATTATTATGATCGAAAGGATCATTTGGGTAATATCCATGAAGTATGGCGGGCAGCAGGTTTTCCTCCTGCGGGAACTGTACAGTATACACAGTAATTATCCTTCAGGTTTACCCTGGGCTTCAAATTCAATCGATAATCCCATCACTCAACCTTATAAATACAACGGGAAAGAGTTTGTAGAAATGCATGGGTATGATACGTATGATTACGGGGCAAGAGGGTATTATCCGGCTATGGGGAGGTTTACAAGTGTGGATCCACTGGCAGAGAAATATTACTCGATATCACCGTATACGTATTGTGTGGATAAAATATCAAAATGTATTAGCTGTTAATGAATTGACGTGTTGGATAATGCAGCTATTTAAATTAAAATAGTAATAAACTCAGGTATAAGTGGAAATCTTTATTTTCCCGTTAATCAGAATATGACTCTATTAAATAAAAAAATGTGCCTGTAGCTGCAAACCGACAACATATTAAACAACATAATTGGATTGTGTTTTCAGTAAAACGGTGTTTTTCATAAAATGGAATAACTTATTTTTCATTCTTAGTTAAAGTATAGAATCCGAAAGAACCTTTGCTATCAACTGAATGCAAATTTACAAATCTGGACGAAACAATAGGTTATTAAAGAAAACGCTTAAAGGTACTTCGTACGCTTTAAGGTTTGGTTACCGCTATCAATAAAACGCTTAAAATACTGCGTTTGCTTTAAGGTTTACCTCCCTTCACGAAACATTGTTTTTACAAACCCTGATGACCTTCGTTTAAAAGGATGTTAGTATCTTTGCAGCAATAACCGGATTTTGTCATTCCCTGTACATTTATTGACTTTAACCCAAATTAAAACGATCATGCAAGAATTAGAAATTCTTTTTCAGCAACACACGCACGAGAAACCCGTATCAAAAAAAGAATTGTCGGCTTCAGGGTCTAATCGCAGGTATTACAGGTTGAAAAGTGAAAATACATCACTGATTGGAGTGGAAGGTACCTCGGTGGAAGAAAACAAAGCCTTTATCTTTATGGCTAACCACTTTTACAAACAAGGGTTACCTGTTCCACAATTCTTTGCACAAACTGCCGATGGACGCTTCTATATTCAGGAGGACATGGGTGATACACTGCTTTTTAATGCGATTGCCGAAGGCCGTAAAACAGGTGTTTTCTGTGAAGCTGAGAAAGAAATTCTACGTAAAACAATGCAAAAATTGCCTGCCATGCAGGTATTGGGAGCACGTGACTTTGATTTCTCGATTTGTTACCCCCAGCCTGAGTTTAATGAACGATCCATCCTGTGGGATCTGAATTATTTCAAATATTGTTTTCTCAAATCAACCGGACTTGACTTTCAGGAAAACCTGCTGGAAGATGATTTTGCCCGCTTATCCGAAGTGCTTTTGCGTAACCCATCCGATACTTTTATGTATCGCGATTTCCAGAGCCGTAATGTGATGGTGAAAGATGATAAACCGTACTTTATAGATTTCCAGGGTGGTAGAAAAGGACCTCTTTATTATGATGTGGCTTCATTCCTCTGGCAGGCTAAAGCACAGTACAAATCAGAACTACGGGAAGAATTGTTGCAAACCTATCTGACTTCATTGAAGGAATTTATGCCGGTTGATGAGGCTGACTTTCGCGAACAACTGAAACATTTTGTGTTGTTCCGGACATTGCAGGTGCTGGGAGCTTACGGATTCAGGGGCTATTTTGAGAAAAAACCTCACTTCCTGCAAAGCATCCCTTTTGCCCTTGATAACTTACGCACAATTTTGCAAAATGAATTTTCCGAATATCCTTACCTGCTTCAGATATTGAAGCAAATGACAGAACTGAAGCAATTCCGCGAAGTGTCTGTACGGAAGCCCCTGGTTGTAAAAGTCTATAGCTTCTCGTACAAGAAAGGTATTCCACAGGATGATTCGGGTAATGGCGGTGGTTTTGTATTCGATTGCAGGGCGGTGAATAACCCCGGCAAATACGAACGTTATGCTTTTTCGACAGGATTGGACGATTCGGTCATCCGTTTTCTGGAAGACGATGGTGAAATAATTCCTTTTCTTGAAAATGCCTTTAAATTAGTGGATGCTTCAGTAAAAAGGTATAAAGACCGTGGTTTCTCCAATCTTATGGTCAGCTTTGGATGTACCGGTGGACAACACCGTTCGGTATATTCTGCACAAAAACTGGCAGAACATCTGAATACTGAATTTGGAGTGGAAGTCCAGCTTATTCATCGCGAACAAAATCTGGAAGAAACTTTTGCAGGGAAGATATGACCGAAGGGGATATGATTTCATGATATGACTTCGTGATATGACTTCGTGATATGATTTAAGATATGACCTTCGGTGATATGATTTAAGATATGACCTTCGGTGATATGATTTAAGATATGATTAAAAGATATGAACTTTGTTGATATGATTTTAAGATATGATTAAAAGATATGAACTTTGTTGATATGATTTTAAGATATGACCTTCGGTGATATGATTGCATGATATGATTTAAGATATGACCTTCGGTGATATGATTGCATGATATGATTTAAGATATGACCTTCGGTGATATGATTGCATGATATGATTTAAGATATGACCTTCGGTGATATGATTTTAAGATATGACCTTCGGTGATATGATTGCATGATATGATTTAAGATATGACCTTCGGTGATATGATTGCATGATGTGATTAGTACTCTGATTTAATTTATTATTATCATTATTTTCATTTTATTATTTTATCAAAATTATTAATATTAACCTTATAATTAATTGACTTATGAAACTTGAAGATTTGGAAGTTTATAACTTGTCGATGAACTTATCGGACAAGGTATGGGATTTTGTAATTACATGGGAATATTTTGCTAAAGATACGATTGGTAAACAGTGGGTGAGAGCATCCGATTCGGTGAGTGCAAATATTAGCGAAGGATTTGGAAGAAATACATATAAAGATTCACGAGTTTTCTATTATATAGCACGCGGATCATTATATGAAAGTAAAACATGGTTGACGAAAGCAAAAAGAAGAAAACTAATTACTGTAGATGATTATAATACTTTATTCACAGAGCATAATGTGTTGGGATTCAAACTTAATAATTTCATCAAAGCTCAAACGAATTTAATTAATTCAACTCAACCACAAAAAGACTCACAAAAAGATCAAGATTCAGAGAAATAATTTCTTAAAAATTATATCAACTAAGTCATATCACTGAAGTCATATCACGAAGTCATATCACTGAAGTCATATCACGAAGTTCAAATAAACAGAATCATATCACGCAGTCATATCTTTTTTAATCATATCACGAAGTTCATATCACGAAGTCATATCTTTTTTAATCATATCAACGCAGTTCATATCAACGAAGTCATATCTTTTTTAATCATATCAACGCAGTTCATATCAACGAAGTCATATCTTTTTTAATCATATCAACGCAGTTCATATCAACGAAGTCATATCTTTTTTAATCATATCAACGCAGTTCATATCACGAAGTCATATCTTTTTTAATCATAACAACGCAGTTCATATCAACGCAGTCATATCTTTTTTAATCATATCAGCGCAGTTCATATCAACGAAGTCATATCTTTTTTAATCATATCAACGCAGTTCATATCAACGAAGTCATATCTTTTTTAATCATATCAACGCAGTTCATATCAACGAAGTCATATCTTTTTTAATTATATCAACGAAGTTCATATCCCTTAATAATATCTCTTAAAAAATGAAAGCAATGATTTTTGCAGCGGGGTTAGGAACCCGCCTACGACCTCTCACTGATAAAATCCCGAAAGCATTAGTTCCGATAGCAGGAAAACCCTTGTTGGAGCATGTAATACTGAAATTGAAAGCCGCCGGTTTCGATGAAATTATTGTCAATATCCATCATTTCCCTACTCAGATCATCGATTTTTTGAAAGAAAAAAACAATTTTGGAATCCGTATTGAAGTTTCGAATGAACAAGCTATGTTACTGGACACAGGTGGCGGAATACGGAATGCAGCCTGGTTTTTCGATGATGGCAACCCTTTTCTGGTTCATAATGTGGATATATTGTCGAATGTCGATTTGAAAGCATTGTATAACGAACATATTCATCAGGATTCGTTGGCAACACTGGTAGTAAGCAAGCGTGACACGTTCAGGTATCTGCTGTTCGATGAAAATAAGAGATTGTGCGGTTGGATTAATGAAAAAACGGGAGAAACCAAACCAACTCATTTTACTGATATTTCAGGATACAATAAGTTAGCTTTTGCAGGAATTCAAATGTTATCTCCCCGGATTTTCAACATCATGGAGAACCTTGAACCGAAATTTCCCATTATTGATTTCTATTTGTCGAATGTCCGGAATCAAATCATAAAAGGGTATACTCCAACTGATTTTAAAATGATGGATGTCGGGAAACTGAATGTTCTGGAAGAGGCAGAAAGATTTTTAATTAACGATTAACGATTAATAATTAATATTTCCTGTCAGCTTTTTTGGGAACAATCATCTGTATTGCATTTGGAATAATACTGATTGTAAAAGGAGAAGATCCGTTTACAATAATACCATCTGCTTCCATTAATGCATCCTTATGGCATTGTATCATCAGCTTTTGAGTCTGAAAAGATTCAATAACGGGATGTTCAAGAAGTTTACCATTGAACAGCCGGCGAAGTCCGCCAATAATATCAAAAAAAGTCGGTTTCTTTGCCAGCATTACATCCAGTAAGCCATCGTAAGGCAAGGCATTGGGTGTTTGTTTCATTCCTCCGCCAGTATAACAACCATTGGCTATACTCATTGTGAACATGCTTTCTTCCAGATCCATATCAGTATAATGAATCTTTACTCTATGAGCCCGATAGGTGAAAACTGCACCAAGAAGAGCAACAGTATACAAAAAAGAATGACTTCCCAGATATTTTTTAAGGCGGTGAGTAATGTTTACCACTGCTGCATCCAATCCAAGTCCAATCGAATTGATAAAGAAATGTGTCTGTTTTTCGCCTTCCAGTTCATACTCCACTTTCCCAATGTCAATGGATTGAGTGTTGCCTTTTAAAAATATGTCAATTGAATGATTGTAATCACGCGTAAGTCCCCAGAATCGTCCCCAGTCGTTGCCTGTTCCCCTTGGAATTAAAGCTATTTTTATTAATCCGGTATGGTCAATATCAGCACTGAAAATGCCGTTTATCACTTCACTCATGGTTCCATCACCTCCCAGTACTAAAAAGTTCTGATATTTCTTTTCAGCAAATAATTTAGCTATTTTTATGGCATGTCCTACAAACTTTGTTTCCCTGTAATCAAAAAGGATACCTGAATGTTTGAGTGTCAGAAAAAGATATTTCCGTTGTTGCCGGAATTTCTTTTTACCCGACTTAGGATTGATAATAATAGCCCAGTGTTGGGGTGTGATGTCCATATCTATTTAATGTGTTAGTTCCGCCCTTAGCTTTTAATCAAAAATAAATCCAGCAATGTAATCGCTGCCATGGCTTCCACAATCGGAACGGCACGGGGTAAAACACATGGATCATGGCGTCCGCGGGCTTCCAGTTCTACTTCTTTTTCATGAATGTCCAGCGTATCCTGTTTCCTGGAAATCGTTGCTACCGGTTTAAACAGGACCCGAAAATAGATATCCTGTCCGTTGCTGATACCACCCTGAACTCCACCCGAATTATTTGTTTTTGTGGTAACTTTGTCATCTATTTTCACAAATGAATCATTCATTTCGGAACCTTTCAGGCTGACACCTTCAAACCCACGTCCATAATCAAACCCATGAGTTGCATTAATGCTTAACATGGCGTTAGCCAAACGGGCCTGCAATTTATCAAAAACAGGTTCACCCAATCCAACGGGTACCCCTTTGATAACACAGGATATGATTCCACCAATAGAATCACCCTCTTCTTTCAGTTGTTTGATATAGGCGATCATCTTTTCGGCAGTTCCCTGATCAGGACAACGGACAATATTGCTTTCAATGCATGACAGATCAATTGACTCAATATCCTGTGGCATGGCAATATGTCCTACCTGTGAGGTAAAGGCTGTAATTTCGATACCTGATTGTTTCAGTACCAGTTTCGCAATCGCACCGGCTACAACCCTTGAAGCTGTTTCGCGTGCCGAACTGCGTCCTCCTCCACGATGATCGCGGATTCCGTATTTTTGCTGATAGGTATAATCGGCGTGGGAAGGGCGGTAAACTTCTTTCAGTTTGTCATAATCCGAACTGTGTTGGTTTTCGTTCCATATGACAAACGCTATGGGTGTACCTGTGGTTTTTCCTTCAAAGATTCCTGAAAGAAATTCCACCGAATCATTTTCTTTTCGTGGTGTTGAAATGTCCGACTGACCGGGACGACGACGATTTAGCTCCTTTTGAATGAATTCTTCATCAAATTCTATTCCTGAAGGACAACCATCCACAATACCCCCGATCCCTTTGCCATGGGACTCCCCAAATGAAGTGAAGGTAAATAATTTACCAATTGTATTTGACATAATTACAAGAATTATTAAGTTTGAATGAATACTTATTTTTTATTAAAGAGTGACGCACAAAGTTAGTTGAAAATATGAATTCTAAAAGCAAAAGTGTATGATTCCTTTTCTTTTTGAAACCTAAAATTGAAAAACAATAACATTTACCATTTATTCATTTACTATTTATCAGTTTAATCGCGTAAGTTTCATTTCATCATTGGCTCCTCGGGCGGAATATATTGCTCCTATGAAAAAACTGCTCCAAGTCCTTTCGACAAGTCGGAATAAATGGCTGGGCTGGAATTACTACCGTCTCATTAACTTCCTTTTCCAAAATAGTAAACACTTTCAAATTCCACTCTTTACATTCCCTTTAGGGGCTTGGGGCGGAACATGAACCGATAACCATTTATCATTTATACATTTACGATTTACAATTTCTCTAAAACAGGAGTGTTTACCATTTAATCAATAACGTAACGAAGTGACGTCCCGTTTACTTGATCAACCAAATCCTGAACACGGAACACGGAACATGGAACACGGAACATGGAACACGGAACACGGAACAAGGAACACGGAACCTTTCAACCTTCAACCAATCAACTTAATCAATCAACCAAATGATAAAAAAAATAGATATTAAGTGATTTCAAATCCTTAATATCTATTTAATTTATCACTTAGAATATTTACTGTTCCTGTTAGTTACAACCGCAACCGCAGGCACTTACTTTTTCCTTTTTATCACCGCAATCGCATGCACCATCGTTACAATTTCCTTCACCGCAACCATCGCCGCAGCCGTTCTCATCGCAACCACAACCACAGCCACCACTTAATGAAGCTAATTCTTTTTCTGTTGCTTCACGAACTTCAAGAACGCTTCCTTTAAAGTGCAGATTTTCACCTGCCAACGGGTGATTTAAATCAACTGTAACATGTGTATCCGTAATAGTTACCACTTGTGCATTCACCTTGTTTCCTTCATTATCCATCAAAGGAACGACATTCCCTTCGAAAATCATTTCTTCGTCTAATTTTCCATCAATTTCAAAAATTGAACGTTCAAGGTCAAGTACACTATCATCGTCATACTCTCCGTAAGCATCTTCATTATTAATTGTGAAATCAAATGTATCGCCAACCTGAAGCCCGAATAAGTTTTCTTCAAATTTAGGAAGCATCATTCCAACTCCATAAATAAATTTTAAAGGTTCCTGTACGGTGGCTTTTTCCATTAATTCTTGTTCTCCTTCTAATTCGCCATCCACGTATAATTCGTATTCGGCCATCACTGATTTGTTTGCTGTAATTTTCATTTTCTCTTATTTGTTTTGTTTTTAAATTGCGAATTGCATTACAATTGATTTGTTTTGTAACAGGTAATTTTCATAATAACTCAATACCAGGTAATATTGTTCGTTCCATATCCACTTTGTTTGGTATATTTCAAATCCTGAAGCATACTTGCATTCACTCCAATCCTGAAAGTATACGACTTATAGGGCCCAAAAGGAACCATACTTCCTGTCATCGTCCAGCAATGTAAATTCCGGATTACATTAATGTTTGTATACGTAAACTGACTTGCTGTAAAGTCATATGATGTACTTGCACTTATCTTCCAGTTCGTAGTAAGCGAAATGTTCCCGGATAGACTTAAATTGTGAGTGAAAGCCATTCTGTATTCCCTTCTGAGAGTATCAATAACAGAAGTATTCCCGTATTGCACTGAGTAGTTTACGCTTAAACTCCAAGGAATTGCTACTTTCTGGTATCCGTCTTTATCTTTATCAATATCTTTTTTATCTTTATCTTTATCAGTTTTTGACTTATCATCAGTTTTTGTTGGAAGTTTCGGATCTGAATTATTCGTTGAATCGTCTTTTTTGGCTTTTTTCTTTTTGAAAGTATCATTGTTAAATGTGTAGCTGTAGGATGTACTGGTACCCAGAAATCTTGGAAGCTGACCATTATCCCAACGGAGTTTGTTTACTCTTACAAATTGTCCTACATTGTTAAAAGTATACATATAAGGATCAAATGAACCATTCAGACTTAATGAATAGTTTTTTCCTAATTTTAATCGCAGGCCTGCATTAAAGAGTTGCCATTGCATTGTATCAACGGCCATGTTATACCCTCCACTGAGGGTCAGAGCATCAATTAAACTGATTTTCTTGAAAGGATTTGTTCCGGTTGTATCTTTATCATTCCTGACTTTCATTTCGACATTATTGCCTAATGAAAAGTTAATAACTCCTGATTTCCCTGCACCTGGTGTGCCGTATAAACTGCCATCGAAGTGGGAATATTGTACAATCTGGTCGTGCTTTATCAGTGGATTCGAAATATCAGGCAGAGTCTGAGTATAAGAACCATAATAACCCCAAACGGGGTCACTGAAATCCGGGCGGTAACTGAAACTGATAGAGGGTGTCATTACCTGACGGATTTGATTAATCTTATCTCCGAACAGGGCACGAATGGGAGTATAGAACCCATAAATTTTTGTTGAAGCTGAGACTCCTGCACTAAAATCATATACCCTGTGAAAACCGTTTATTGTATCTGTTTTTATTACATTTTTAGTGTTGTCCCATGACTTATTTACTGACTGAAGATACCAACGCTCAGTATAAGTAATATCAGGAGAAATACTTATATATTTCAATAAGTTAAATGTTGCACTGACAGGAATATTATGTTGCATCCCGTTTTTCCAATCTTTGGAGAATGATGAACCCAATAGTTTACTTTCTTTTGTGTCGATACTATTTTGTAATGTACCGGAATAAGACATAGATATTTTTTCGTACCAGCGTTCATTTCCTACTGCGTTTTTCCTTTTAAAAGGATAAATACGACTCATCGATATACTGATTTCGGGTAATGTCAGACTTATTGTAGAATCTTGTGTCACCTGGTTTATAAGCATACTCCCGGATATATTAAACGGACTGTCCGGGAATCGTTGAGTAAATGAGACACTGGAACCTTTGGTGTTTTCCGAATTTAAAGCCCCGTTATAATAGCTGTTTATATTACTTCTGTTATAGCCGCTTGTTGCAAAGTTTACACTAGATGAAAAATTGAAAAACGGATTTGCTTTTGCATCCTGCGAATGTGACCATACAAAACTAAAGTTTGTGTTGCTTTGATAATCAGGCAATCCTTTTTCACTGATTACATCATCCCTATAACTGAAACTTACCGTTCCCGAATATTTATATCTTTTTATATATCTGGATGTTGCATTTAACGACCATGTACCTTTGGTATAAATATCACCTTTCAAATCCAGATCCATATAATCATTGACAGCAAAATAATAACCGCCGTTTGTTAATCCAAATCCCCTTGAATAGTCATCGACATAGCTGGGCATCTCAATCCCTGATGAATATTTATCGGTAAAAGGGAAAAATCCGAAAGGAATGGCAATTGGCAAGGGTACGTCTTCAATTACCAGATAGGCAGGCCCCGTTACTATATATTTCCCGGGCTTCACCTTTCCACGGGTTAAGTCAAGATAAAAATCAGGATGTTCATGATTATCGCAGGTAGTATATTTCCCGTCGGTCATGCATAATATGTCATCACTTGTTTTCTTGGTTTTGTCGCTTAACACGTAACCTTCACCCTGTTTTGTGACAGCCTGACGGATATACCCTTTTTTGGTTTTTAAATTATAGGTGAGTTCTTTTGAGGCATATTCTGTTTTGCCTTCTGTAAAAACAGGTTCTCCTATTTTTTTTCCAATACTGTCGGTTTTGCCTCGTGCAAAAATCAGACTGCTATCCATTTTGACACGAATAAATTCTGATTTCAATTCGATATTTTTATATTTGATATCGCTTTTGCCATGAAGAAAGCCGGTTCCGTTCCCTAAAAAAATAATTGAATCCTGAGCGCTGTAAACTATTTCAGCATCTATTTTATCCGACTTAGGTTTTTTAATTGATTTTATCGAATCATCTGAAATGGAATCATTTGAAACTTTTAAACTGTCAGAAACATGAGTTTTAATTCTGTTCGTTTTGGATATAGTTTTCCCTTGGCTGAAACCCGATAAGGGAAAAGCTAACCATATAATAAAAAACAAGCTCAGACGTGCTTTGCTGAAATATAAACGGTTACAGATTTGCATCCGGTAGAATAAGGGTTTCTAAATTAAGACGCAAATTTAGTGAAAAAATAGTAGTCTCTTTTACATATATCCTTTTTTTATGATTAATTTGAAAATTTACTGCTACACATCGCAACAGGAACAGGATAATTACATTACTTTTGCACAATAATAAAGATCTGTTTCTTTCTCATTTAACTGATTTTTTATGAAAATTTTAAAAAAACATTTGCTTGTTTCACACTGCTATTTAATTCTGACAGGTTTGTTCCTTTTTTCTCCGATCATAGCACAGGATGCAAGGTTTACTGTTGTTTTGGATGCCGGACATGGTGGCCATGATCCCGGGGCAATGAGTTCCAGTTCACGTGAAAAAGATATTAACCTTGCTGTTGTGTTGGATTTAGGTTCATTAATAGAACAAAAATTCAAAGATGTCAACGTAGTCTATACCCGGAAAACGGATAAATATCTTACTTTACAGGAACGTGCTGATGTGGTTAACGACCATCATGCCGATTTGTTTATTTGTATTCATACGAATGCTTCACTCAGTCCGGCTGCTTATGGTGCAGAAACATTTACATTAGGACTTGCAAAAACGAAAGCAAATCTGGATGTCGCAATGCGTGAAAACTCTGTTATTTTATTGGAGGAAGATTATCGTACAAAATACAGAGGATTTGATCCGAAATCAATAGACTCCTATATTATGTTCGAGTTTATGCAGGATAAATATATTGATAAAAGTGTTGAATTTTCATCCATTTTACAAAAACAATTCGTCAACTATTGTCAGCGGACAGACAGAGGAGTGTGGCAAGCAGGATTCTGGGTGTTACACCGTTCAGCCTGTCCGAGTGTTTTAGTAGAGCTTGGTTTTATAACAAATCCACCTGAAGAACGATATTTAACTTCCGAAAGAGGACAGAAAGAAATGGCTACGGCTGTTTTTAATGCTTTTGTCGATTATAAACGAATTCATGATAAAAAATCTGGTCATAAAATTTCTTCTGTCTCAAAAATTGAACAAAAGATTAAAATACAGGAACCTTTAGTGAAACAATCCGATACCCCAGTTGTTGTTACTCATGAAAAGCACGATCCCGATACCCTTTTAAAACAGAATAAAAATAAAACACAGGTCATAACTCCTAAACAATTAACACAAACACCAGTATTTAAAGTACAACTTTTTGCATCTGCCAAAAATACAAAACCAAAAACATTTGAATTTAAAGGGGTGAAAAATACTGAATATTTTGAAGAAAACGGATTAAATAAATACACTGTGGGTATGGATTCGGATTATTCGAAGATTGAAAAAATCAGAAAAGAGATCATTCCTAAATTTCCAAATGCATTTATAATAGCTTTTGTGGGAGATAAAAAAATACCTGTCAGAGAGGCTTTAAAATTAATCAAATAATTTGTTCTCTATTTAATTAAATAACATAGAATCAATAAACAAAACAGAATGAGAAAAAAATATTTTACACGGGAAGTTAAAGTAGGAATTATGGTGGTTGTCGCCGTATTTGTATTGTATTTTGGATTAAATTATCTGAAAGGAATTGATATATTCTCATCCAAGAGCTATTACTACGGCCGTTATGAAAATCTAGGCGGCTTAGTGGCTTCATCCCCTGTTTATGTAAAAGGATTTAAAGTGGGTCAGGTTGAACAAATCAGCTACGATTTTTCAAAAAAGGAATCGTTTGTGATTAAAATATCTGTTTCGAAAGATATAAAGTTACCCCGGGATACAAAAATAGAATTGTATGATGAGGGTATTATGGGCGGTAAAGCCATTCAGCTGGTTTATGAACCAATAATTCTTTCACAAATAATGCATCAGCCCGGTGATACCATCCAAACCCAAATAGGAGCAGGATTAATGGCAAAAATATCCGGAGATCTGGTGCCAAAAATTGAAAGTATTTCCACACAGGCTGATTCACTTATTCGTTCTGTACGAACTTTAGTTGAGAATAAAAATCTAACCAAAAGTATGGCCTCCATCGAACATACAACATCTGATTTAGCGGTAAGCTCATCCCAGTTGAAGAAAATCATGAACAATGATGTCCCTCATATTCTAAACAACGTTAATGGCCTCACGACCGACTTCAAACAAATTAGCGGGAATTTGAAAAAAATTGATTATCAATCAACTTTTGCCGGTATCGATCATACCATTGCAAACCTGAATTTAATTTCTGAAAAAATGAATGGTTCGGAAGGAACAATAGGGTTGCTTTTAAATAATAAAGATCTGTATATCAATTTATCAAACACGGCATCCAATGCAGATAAATTATTGATTGATCTGCAGAAAAACCCTAAACGTTATGTGCATTTTTCTCTTTTTGGAAGCAAAACAAAATAGAGTTGTTATTTACGTCAATTCTAAATAACGATTCTTGTAAAAAAAAATCTGTTTTAGAATTTTCACAGCCGAAACCTTTTGTTAACAAGAGTTTCGGCTTTTTCTTCTCCTTTTTTTGCGTTTTAACTTTCAATTTGTCAATGCCTTTACAATCAATGATATTACAAAATTGTTACAAATAACATTTTGTTAATCAGACATGTTACATAAAGTTCTGATATTAATAAAGATGATAGATTGAATGAACTACCAAAAAAAAAATGATTTTTTTATATCGGAAAAGTTTTAGAATTTTGTAGTCATGAAAATAGCCTGTAATAAAAACTTTTTTCAGTGTAGTGTTTTTTTTTGTTTGTATAACTTGATGACTAAATTTTTTTGAACTAAACAAAGATGTTAAATAATCACACACAATTATGGAGTCGCTGCTTAAGCGTTATCAAAGACAATATCGGCGAAGTCTCTTACAATACCTGGTTTGTACCACTTGTTGCACTCAAATATGAAAATAATATATTTGTACTACAGGTTCCAAGTCAGTTTTTTGTAGAATACATTGAAGAAAAATACATCGATTTGTTAAGAATGACGCTGTATCGGGAAGTAGGTGTGGGAACAAGGCTGGAATACCGTGTAATGATTGATAAAACAAGTGGTACAGGTACTCAAATTCCAAGTGCAGGAGAACAACAGAAACCGAATTCAACAATCAATAATTCGGCTTATGTTAACCCGTATCATAAACCACAGTTACCCGAAATTGATCCTCAATTGAATCCTGCTTATAATTTTAATAACCTGATTGAAGGGAATAGTAATAAATTGTCCCGTACTGCAGGGATGAGTATAGGTAATGACCCCGGGAAAAACATTTTTAATCCTCTCTTCGTTTATGGACAATCCGGAGTTGGGAAAACACATTTAGCAAATGCCATTGGCGTAATGACAAAGCAATTACATCCTGAAAAACGTGTATTGTATGTTTCGGCCAATACATTTCAAATTCAATATACCGATGCTGTCAGAAGTAATACTGTAAATGATTTTCTGAATTTTTACCAGACTATCGAAGTTCTAATCGTTGACGATATTCAGGAATTTGCAGGGAAAACCGGTACTCAGAATACTTTTTTCCATATTTTCAATCATCTTCATCAAACAGGAAAACAATTGATATTAACTTCTGACCGGTCACCTATAGTCATGGTTGGGCTTGAACAAAGACTGCTTACCCGTTTCAAATGGGGGTTGTCAGCCGAAATAGAAAAACCTGATTTTGATTTGCGAAAATCAATTCTTCAAAGTAAAATATACCGTGATGGATTGGAAATCGAAGATGAGGTTGTTGATTTTATTGCAGAACATGTAGTGGACAATGTACGTGATTTGGAAGGAGTGCTGGTTTCACTGATGGCTCATTCTACACTCGCAAATTTGCCAATTGATGTAACATTGGCAGAAAAGGTTATAAGCAGAATTGTAAATATTACCAAAAGAGTCAATACGGTTGAAAAGATCCGTGATGTTGTCTGCGAATATTTCTCTTTATCTATTGACGCAATCTCCACAAAAAGCCGTAAACGGGAAGTTGTTCAGGCAAGACAGATCGCTATGTACTTATCTAAACAATTGACTAAAAGTTCGCTTGCATCTATTGGAAATATGATTGGACAACGTGACCATGCTACTGTACTTCACGCCTGTAAAATAGTAAATGATTTAATGGATTGTGATAAAAATTTTAGATCAAGTGTCCGTGAAATTGAAGAAAAACTTAAAAGCTAAAAAGTTTAAATGACTGTAACATATTCGTTTATATTCTGATAATTAAAAAAGCTGCTATTTAAATTAGCAGCTTTTTTTGCAAAATATCTTCCACTAAATTCTATGTAATTAGAAATAATGTTGTATTTTTACCAACGAAATAAAAAACAAAAAACATGGTATATAAATTCACAATACTGTCCGATGAAGTAGATAATTTTGTACGCGTGATCAAAATTGATTCCGAAGCAAAATTTATTGATTTGCACAATGCAATACTCGATTCGGTGAGTTATGAGAAAAATTTGATGACAACTTTCTTTATCTGTGCTGATAATTGGGAAAAAGGACAAGAAGTGACCTTAGTTGAAATGGAGTCAAGCTCTGAATATGATAATCTGGTGATGGAGGATACAACCCTGGAAGATTTGTTGGTTGATGAAAATCAAAAACTGCTTTTCGTGTTTGATATGATTTCCGATCGTGTATTTTTCATTGTTTTGACTGAAATTATCCCCAGACAAAATCTGGAAAAACCTGTTTGTATTTCTTCGGAAGGGAAACCTCCTGTGCAGTCAATTGAAGATGACAGTATAACAGTAGTCCCAAAAGCAAATATTGATGAAAACTTCTATGGTGACGAAGACTATGAACCGGAAGAATTAGATCAGGAAGGATTTGGAGAATTGAATTTTGATGATAGCAGCCTTTTTTCTGAAGATCCCAAATTCTAAATTTCATCCTATAACCCCATAAAAGACAGAAAGTAACCCTTATTTTCTGTCTTTTTCATTCTGAAAACAAGTATATATATATCCAGCTCTTACTAATGAATAATTCAGATTATGATCAGACAATTGTCAATTGTCAGCTGAAAAGACCGACTTTACTTGTGATTCTGGGGCCTACGGGAGTTGGAAAAACCAATATAAGCCTGCGATTGGCTGAAAGATTAGATTGCCCTGTCATATCGTCCGATTCAAGGCAGTTTTACCGCGAATTGAAGATTGGCACGGCTGCCCCCTCAGAAGAGCAAATGAAGCAGGTTAAACACTATTTCATAGGCACTCATTCAATACATGATGAATACAATGCCGGACAATATGAAAAGGATGCCATTCAGTTGTTGGACGAATTATTCAAAAAGCACAACATTGTCATGCTGGTGGGCGGATCTATGATGTATATAGATGCCATTTGCAATGGTATGGATGACATCCCGAATGTTGATGCAGATACTCGTGCTTTTTGGAAAAAACAATATGCTGATTCCGGCCTTGAATTTATTCAAAATGAATTAAAAAGACTGGATCCTGAACATTATTCTATCGTTGATATTCAAAATCCAAAACGAATTATTCATGCGTTGGAAATTTGCACTATGACAGGTAAACCTTATTCCAATTTGCTAACTGGCCAAAGGAAATTGCGTAATTTCAATATTGTGAAAATCGGTTTGAACCGCCCCCGTCCCGAATTGTATGACCGGATCAATGCACGTGTGGATGAGATGATGGCTGAAGGGTTGTTACAGGAAGCCGAAAAGTTTTATGAGTTTAAAAAATTAAATACACTCAACACGGTTGGATACAAAGAGCTTTACGAATATATGGATGGAAAAACCACATTCGATTTTGCAGTAAACATGATAAAACAGGATACCCGCAGATATGCGAAACGCCAAATGACCTGGTTTAACAGGGATAAGGAGATCCATTGGTTTCATCCCGATGAACTTGAGTCGAAAATAGAATCAGTTGTTCAAAAATTAAAATAAATGGAAATAAACCAACATACATCATTGCTTCCTTACAACACTTTTGGGATTGATGTCAAAGCCGACTTTTTTATAGAATATAACTCCGCTTCTGATTTGCAGGCAGTATTAAGGTCGGAAACTGTTAAAGGAAACAGTATACTTCATATTGGCGCAGGAAGTAATTTATTATTTTTAGCCGATTATAAGGGTGTTATTCTTCATTCAAAAATCAAATCCATTACAAAAGCAGGTGAAGATTCAACCAGTGTTTTTATTGAAGTAGGTTCGGGTGTAAACTGGGATGATTTTGTAGGATATTGTGTTGAAAATGATTGGGGAGGGGTAGAGAATCTTTCTTTAATACCAGGCGAAGCAGGAGCATCGGCTGTTCAAAATATAGGTGCATATGGTGTTGAAGTTCAGGAAGTGATTGTGGAAGTAAACGCAGTTGAAGTTGAAACTGCCGGCCTCAGAACTTTCAGTAACGATGAATGCAGGTATGGGTATCGCGACAGTGTTTTTAAAAAAGAGTTGAAAGGCAGGTATATAATTACTTCTATTGTTTTTCGACTGGAAAAGAACCCGGTTTTCAGATTGCACTATCAGCATCTGGAAGAAGCAGTTTTAAAGACGGGAACAATCAATTTGCAAAATATCCGTAAAACAATTATTCAAATCAGGCAAGGTAAGTTGCCTGATCCAAGTATAACGGGCAATGCCGGAAGTTTCTTTATGAATCCTGTGATATCGAAAGAGCACTTTAATTCTTTACAAGTGGTCTATCCTCAAATGCCTCATTATTTAGATCCGGCACAAAAAGAAAAAATCCCTGCAGCCTGGTTGATTGATCAGTGTGGCTGGAAAGGAAAACATATCGGGAATGCCGGAGTACATGACAAACAGGCTCTGGTATTAGTGAATCTTGGAGGTGCCACCGGTGCTGAGATTGCTTTTCTGGCAAATCAAATACAACTGTCAGTAAAAGAAAAATTTGGAATTGAACTTACCCCTGAAGTAAATTTTATCTGATCTTTCAAAGTCGAATTTAGCCACTGTGAATCATCAAGTAAAACCCTTACTAAGTTTTCAGTGATTGTTGATTTATGTAAAAAACAAGGTCATCGTAACAACTAGTTAGGTCTTCACTTCCCGATTACCCGAGTGAAAACCTCACTAAGCTTTCAGTAATTGTTGATTTATTTAAAAAAACAGGGTAACGTAACAACTAGTGAGGGCTTCACTTCCGGATGACACTTTTACTCCTTGCTCCCAAATGATTTCTCATTCCTCATTTCTCATTCCTCATTTCTTATTCCTCGCTTCTCATTCCTGAAAATCTCTTCAACCTCCGGCAATAATCCACCATGCTTTATTGGTTAAAAATTGGTTTGGTTTTGGCTCGGAATTCTAAGACGATTAAATCTGATAGTATATCAATATATATTTCACTTAGGATTCATTACTCTTATAAGAGAAGTGAATTTATTATGATATATAAATGATTGTATAATGATATATAAGTGATATACTTATCCAAACCAATTCCAAACCAATACTAAACCAATACAGCAGCCCGGAATCTGAGTGGAATTACACCAATGTCTCCGGCTATAAAAAATTTAAAAGCGGATAAAAATGATTCTACTTGATGAGGTTTTAATAGATTTCGGGGAGATCCGGAAACTGAAAAACTGTTTGCGGAATAATGGGGTAAACAAAAAAAGCTCCCGTAGGAGCTTTTTTTAATGGAAGATAAAATTTCAATTAATCTATCAATTCTCTAATAAAGTAATAAGGAATTTATTTAAATATTTGTCTCTTATTCAATTCATCCCTGTATTTTTTAGCGTTCACCTCATGTTCTGCCCAGGTTGCAGCAAATTTATGTTTCCCGTTCAACGTTTCAGAAGCACACATATAGATATATTTGTGATGTTTGTAATTCAGAACAGCATCAATCCCTTCGGCTGTGGCTACACGAATAGGTCCGGGAGGTAATCCGAGGTTTCGATAAGTATTATAAGGTGAAACTATTTTCAAATTGCCAAACAGGATCCTCTTAATTGCAAAGTCACCCAGTGCAAATTTTATTGTCGGGTCGGCTTGCAACGGCATGCCTGCTTTCAGACGATTTATATAAAGCCCGGCTACCATAGGGCGATCCTCTTTGTTGTTTGTCTCTTCCTCCACAATGGATGCCATGGTACTAACCTGTGTAGGAGTAAGGGGTATTGCTGCTGCTTTCGCTTTCCTCTCATCAGTCCAGAAGCTCTTGTATTCTTTTCCCATCCGTTTAAATAATTCCTTGGCATTAATATTCCAAAAAACATCATAAGTATTAGGAATAAAAAGTGAAATGGAAGTAAATGAGTTTAAATGATATTTTGTTAAGAAAGCAGAGTCGTTTAACAATTTTAAAATACTAGTTGAATCGGCCATAAGTTGAGATCCCAACCTGGAAGCAAGTTGTTCTTTTGTTCGTATATTGTTGAAAGTAAGATGAACAGGTGTCTGATGTCCACTTCGTAACAGGCGTATCAGTTGGAAGTTATTCATTCCCGTTTTTAATTCATAGCGTCCTGAGTGTATTCTGGTTCCATAATGGAGCAACCGTGCTACCTGTTTAAATGAAGAAAGACTCATTACATGAGCATCTTTAGTCAAAAGTTTTGTAACATCATGAAAGGTGCTGCTATCCGGTATGCAAAGATATGCTTTCTGATTCTTGTTTGGGAAAATGTTAGGAACAAAAAAAACGGCAACGAAATAAAGAAAAATTGCTAACACAGCATAGCCAATCCATTTAATTGGTTTTGTTTTTCCTTTCGTCTGTTTCTTCTGTTTTGTTTTTGTTGTCATAATTGTATGATTTGGTTATATGTTCTAATGAACTGCAAAAATACGATTTTGTTTTGAAATATGTAAAAGGAAAACGGAATACAATTTATTTATAGCCTTTTTTTATATCTAAGATGCGGAAAATCAATGAATAGTTAATAATGAAACACAAAATGGATGTTGAAAATGAATGAAATGGTTTTGATAATCAAAAATTCCTTCTTATATTTGCACCCGCTAAAGCAAAAGTCAGGAAGTTTGGGTGAGTGGCTGAAACCACCAGTTTGCTAAACTGACGTACGGGCGACCGTACCACGAGTTCGAATCTCGTAGCTTCCGCCAGGTGGTGAAGACAAAAAGTGACACCAAAAAGGCAAACCCTACAAAACCAACGTTTTGTAGGGTTTTTTCATCTCCCAGCTTTGAATTAATGTTGTTATCTTAGACATGATTTAGTCAAATAAAGACACATTTTAGTAGCTAATTCGTGACCCTTTTTGAAATTTAAAAAAAAGGTCACAGAAAGTCTTCTTTTGGCATACATTTGACGTTATTGTCCTCAGTGCAATTATTTCATTTTCAATCAATCAACTGGTTTTGTAACGATTAAAAAAATGAAATTCAGACAAGGAAGTCTGAGATTTAACGATGTCATAAAAAACCCTTTTGTATATTTCTAAGCAAAAGGGTTAATAAATAATGTTATCGTCAAGAGTTCTGTTTACGAAAACTCCAAAATAAGTCCCGGATCTATATTCAATTCTTTGTATAAACGTTTAGCCATACGCATTGATACATGACGTTTACCGGTCATTATTTGGCTAAAGGTAGATTCTTTTACATCGAGTAATTCAGCCGTTTGGCGTTGTTTAATATGCCGTTTTTCCATTTCGTTTTCAATAGAAATTACCAACGGCGATTTAAATTTCAGGTTTTCAAATTTCATGTACATGCTTTCATAGTCAGCGCACATAAGCCCTACACGACCAATCTCGCGGGTATATTCATTGTCGGTTCCCTGTTCATCCAATGAACCGTTAGCCGTTGCTTCGTCAATCAGGGCATCGGTATATTCTGACACTTTTTTAAATAATTCAGGTGTGTGAATTTCTGTAATATTATTAAATTTCTTTTCCATAATTTCTTTTCCTTTCTATTATATCAGTTTAGCATCTATCTTGCTGTATTCAGCATATGTACCTACAAATCGTATTGAAAAAACTCCTCCAACAAAAATAATTACAGCAATAATACGATATTTATTTCCTCTAATATCAAATACATATCGCTCATTAGTAACGTAATCTACCGAATTGAAATCTGCTTTCATCTCGTTTAAGTTTTGCCATTCAGCTTCCTCAACAATATCAATGAATTTTTGCATTGCTTTCGTCGAATCAGCATGTTTCATTACAAACCTGGCTAAAAGCTCTCTATTCCGTATTCTCATTTTTCAGTTTTTCAATGTGCAAAAATAATAATTACTTCACATAATGCAAAGTATTTGCAATCTATTTTCAATCAAATGACCTGATTTAACATCTTATTAACCTTATGGGTTAGGGATATTCTTATTTTCGACCGTTTCAAATATATAATTCAAACTATTCAACACATGATACAGCTTATCATCTCGAATAAGCCTTTTCTTGGTTGGATTGGATCAGCTTTGGCCATAAAATCCAACAATTTCATTTGTCCGACATTGAATAGATACTATTCAATGTTGGATTATGGTAAGTCTCCAGTTCACCATTTTTCTTAGAATATTGAAAATTAAAAGGTTTCGGTTTGTTCAGCAGTTCCTTTTCTTCCATTATTTTCCAAATTTTTGATAGGTGAATGTGAGATTCCATACTTTCTGTTTAATTGATTAAACAAAAGTATGAAAGAGTGATTGGAGGAAAAAGGACAAAAAAATAGTCTCACTTGTAAGGCGAGGCTATTGATAGATATATTTATGAGGGATTTAAATGAGCTCTATTGACACAAAAAATGCAAATAAACGACCGCAAGTAACTCTCGTTTTTGAAAAACAAAGTCGCAGCCGATTGCTGTCTTACAACACCGAAGTTGGATAAAATAACAAACCTGCCTTAAAACCACGCTGCCCAGCTTGAAGCAAACCGCAGTTGTGTATAGATATTATTAAATTTCTCATTAGTCTATTATTCACATTTACCTTCAATTCTCTGCTTTAAACGATTAACAAATCTAGTTGCCGGAGCTCCATCGACCAAATCGTGGTTTATACAAATAGTAATGTTTATAAACTCTCTAATTTTTATTTCAGATCCAACAATTCCTGGTTTCTTAAATATATTCCCAATGGCAAAAGCTAATGGTCTGGTTTGTCCAGGGAAAAATGGTATTATAAATCCCGAAAAATCGGTAAATCCGCTTACAGATGATACATAAGTTGTTCCAAATCCTTTTTTTACCCTGAAGGGATTTTTCGCAAACTGTTTCGTAATAAATTTAGACAACCATTTTGGCAACATTGAAGCAAACTTAATCCATACAAGTGTCCACTTATCATCTTTGTGAACATTACCATATTCTCTCCAGCTTTTACTTGCTTGCTCAATTTCCTTTGTTATTTCCGTACTGGTCTTTTTTGCAGCATCTCTCACAACAAATTTTTGAGGTGTCGAAATTCCATCAAGCTTCAGTTCAATTGGGATATTGATATCAACTTCATCAAAATAATAGATTCCCCCGTCCTCTCAGATATGTTCTTTATTAAATGAGAAAATGGTGATTCTTATTGCTGGGATTTGCAATCAGGAGTGGTCGGAAGATCAATAAGTACAAGTGCTTGCTCCAAAAACTTTACATTTTCTTGTTCTATGATTTTTTGCAAATTTTTATCAAACATTTTGATTTCGACTCCATGATTAATAAGATGTTTAATGCCTTTTCCATCAACTGTTGGATCTTTATCTTCAATACTTACATAGACTTTTTTATTCGTGCATTGGTTGTGCGTTTACAGCAAAGAATAATCGGATATTCTGATGCAGGCAATGCAGGCTGATTTTTTACTTTCGACTATTGCTATTGAATTGTTGGTTTATTATAAATAAACCAACAATTCCTTTGATAATACCAAGATAGTATGTAATTTTAAAAAAGAAATAATTGCAGGACAAAGCGAAGTCAAAATAGTCAAAAGAAGTCTGAAAATTTGGGACTAAATCGTAACAGATAATTTTACAACAAGTTTAACGTATTGATATGTAGGAATAAAAGCTGCCGGGTTCAGGTCTCGTAGCTTCCGATAAGACGTCGAAATCCAATGGGTTTCGACGTTTTTAAGTTTATAAATTTTAATTCATCATGGATGTTATGGTCTTTGAATTAAAAGAATCTATAAAAGAACCTGTTTTTTAATAAATTCTATTTTTAACGAATTACTTTTGTGTCCGATTAGTATCCTCAATGTTGATAATTATGATTCGCAAAATTTTCACTGCCTGTATTTTCCTTTTTATGATTGCTTCCGCTTATTCCGAAACAACACTTTCTACCATTATTGTTAAAGGGCTGGTGATGGATTCAATCGCCAATCAGTCCATTCCTTATACAACTGTTTCTGTATCAACGGTTAAAAAACCTGCTATTTATCTAAAACGAATATCTTCGGGAGTGAAAGGCGATTTTGAATTGACTTTGAACAAAGGGGGCAGCTATATTTTGAGTTTTGAATCGGTAGGAATGAAAAAGGTAGTCCGGATTGTATCTCTTGATGAAGATCAAAATAACCTTGATTTAGGCAAAATCAACATGTTGGTTTCTGATCAGATGTTATCGGATGTGACTGTGGTTGCCAATAAGCCTTTGATTAAAGTCGACCTGGATAAAATCAGTTACGACACCAAGTCCGATCCTGAATCTCAAAGTACAAATGTGTTGGAGATGTTGAAAAAAGTTCCAATGGTAACCGTCGATGGTGAGGATAATATACAATTGAAAGGGTCGTCAAACTTTAAAGTTTACATTAATGGTAAACCATCCAATATGACCGCCACCAATCCTTCACAGGTGTTGAAAAGTATGCCGGCATCGAGCATTAAAAATATTGAAGTTATTACTGAACCGGGAGCAAAATACGAGGCCGAAGGGATTGGTGGTATTATTAATATCGTAACTGATAGAGCGATGGCAGGATATACCGGAACACTGAGTGCTGGTGTAGACAGCCGGGGCGGCTACAACGGTGGTATTTATTTTTCAACAAAAACAGGAAAACTGGGCGTAACAGCTAACCTGAATTATAACGACAGGCTGGATCCGGGACATATATATGATTTGTATCGTGTAAATGCCACTGGTACTTATGGCGGAAAATATGTGTATCAAAACTCGAAAACTGACAATCAATACAGATTTTTTTACGGAAACCTGGAAGCCAGTTATGAACTCGATTCGCTTAATCTGATCAGTCTGACGGTTGGCGGACATAACGGTGGAAACACTTCCATTACAAACAGTACATCGTTAAATAAAGGCGATCAGGGAGATACATTGAGTGCCTATAGCCAATATACCGACGGTACCGGTACGTGGGGCGGCGAAGAACTTTCTCTCGACTATCAACGTTCGTTTAAGAAACCGGATAAATTACTGACCTTCTCTTATAAACTCGGAAATACACCGGACAACACGAATAACTATTCCAACATTTCAAATGGGTTGAATTATCCGAATTCCGAACAGAAAATTGCAAGTAATGCACAAGGGAATGAACATACTTTTCAGGTGGATTACACAGAACCATTCAACAAAATACATGTTATGGAAGTGGGTGCCAAGTACATTTTACGTTTAAACAACAGCGATAACCTCTATCAGACTTATAACGATACCATCAACAAATGGGTAGATACCCCTGGTCGAAATATAAATGATATGAAAAATACACAACAAATTCTGGGAGCATACGGAAGTTACACTCTGAAACTTGATAAATTGAGTTTTAAAGGCGGAATGCGTTTTGAATATACAAATACTGTTGTTACATTCAATCAGAATCCGGTAAACAACTTTAAAGCACCGTTTAATAATCTGGTACCTTCATTAAGTGCCAGTTACAAATTAAACATGACCTCAAGTCTCCGAATTTCATATAATCAACGAATTAATCGTCCCGGAATAGGATATTTAAATCCATTTTATGATGATACCAATCCGCAATATGTTACACAGGGAAATCCTAACCTGAAAGCAGAAGTAGGCAATTCATTCTCTATGAATTACGGTAATTTCTCTCAGAAAATCAATTTTAATGCCAATCTGTATTACTCGTATACGAATAATTCAATTGAAAGTGTGAGTAAATTATTGCCAACAGGAGTGGTTTATACTACTTACGACAATATCGGATATGTTCAAAATACAGGACTAAATTTGTATAGTAGCTGGCAGATCAATAAAACAGTACGGGTTCAGGGGAATGGGAGTTCAACCTATTCGAAATTTAAAATGAATAATGGAAGCGGACTGGAAAACGACGGGATACGGTATACATTTTCGGGAAGTGTTCAGTTAACACTTCCTGCAGAGGTCAAAATGAATCTGAATGGCGGGTATTTCTCCTCGGGTGTGTCCTTGCAGGGAACCAATCCTTCGTTCCACTATTCATCTATCTCCATAGGACGTGATTTTCTGGCTAAAAAACTGAATGTAAATTTCAGGATCCAGGATCCTTTTGAAACAACTAAAAAGATGATGTCGACCATTCAAACCGATTTGTATTATCAACAAAATAATATGATTACGAACGGACGCTATTTTGGTTTTAATGTCAATTACAGGTTTGGCGAAATGAAAGCAGAGATTAAAAAAGTGAAAACCGGAATCAGTAATGATGACGAGAAAAGTAAGGAAGGACAATCAGGAAGTTAATAATAAAGCCCACAAGCCCCCAAAGGGGGATGTAAAGACTCAGCATAAGAAAATTATTTGATTCATATAAATTATAGTCTTCACTTTAAAATTTAATTATTTATTTCGTATTTCGCCCTGCACATAAGCCTCCCAGGATATGTAAAAATGAATCAATTATAAATTATTACTTACAAAATGAAAGTTGGTTATTAATATTAAATAATGGAATAAGGTATTAATCCTGGGTGATTTGGTTTTCTACAAAGGATTAACATCTAAAAATAAGGGTATTAATTAAAAACCTTTCCGATAAACAGGAATGTACCATATTTTTGTTTTTTTTACCCTTAGTAGAAATGTTACTAAAAAGACATCTTGCCTTTATTACCCTTATTTGTTTCCCAGTTTCATATTGTAAGTATATTCAATTTTCAATAGTCTTTTTACACAACCACTTCCAAATGGTGCAAGTAAAGATATATTATCAGATAATTATGTGATCTGTATAAATATTCTCTGCACTTTTAAATCTTACCCTTTTTTTATTTTTGTTTACGCCCACGAACACCAGACTCCAAATTGTAATGTGAAGATGCAGTATCAGAGAATTATGGTTGCAACCAGGATATATTATTGTATTTCTTTTGTTTAAATACTTTTAGAACCCGACAACATATTTAATAAAAGTATAAAACCTATGAATATTGCAACTTTTTCTAAGAATTGTGTAATTTAACTCATTAATATATCATGACCTTTGAGGTGCTATGAAAATTCATTCATAGCTTAAAAAACAGGTTTAATGAAAACATATTTTTAGTAAATGTCTCTTGATAATAAATAAACCTTGAATATACAGTTTATTCGTAGCTTAAACGGACGAAGCTTACTGATTTGAATGGAATGCACCCGTTATTGGCAATGTAGATAATAAATTGACAGAAGATTATTTATAATAAAAGAAATGAGCCCGATACAGGCAAGATTTAACTTGTATATATCGAAATTCAATAAAAATATCCTCCGAATTAGAGGTGGATATTCAATACGTTTTATATCATTAATTATTTACTTTAAAAACTTAAAATTATGTATAATGGCTATTATTTTGGAGGAATGGATATTATTTGGTGGGTTATTTGGTTTTTTCTTCTTATTTGGATATTTGCAGTACCCTATGACATTCCTGGTCAGAGAAGAAGGAAAGATTCACCTCTCGATATTCTGAAAGCTAGATTTGCCGCAGGTCAGATTACAAAAGATGAATACCTGGAAAGTAAAAAAATACTTGAAGATAATTGATTGAACTAAATTATTACTGTTCATTTAAAAAACTAAGTGAATACAAATGCACTGTTTTAAGTCAGGATGTGAACAGTAAAAAATAATCCAACATGGATGTCTCACTTATGCTGACTGCGAAGATAGTTGCAGCCAGGGTAAGGAAGAGAATAGCCGCCAAGCTAAGCATCTTTCTTTTCAGGACCCAATTAACTGCTGTAAAAAGATCAGGGGCAATTACTTTTTGGAACTCATTCTTAATGCAATCCTTAAATATACTTTTTTCAAATACAACATATTTTTGATCAAAGCGATTATTTCTTCCCTGTTTGGATACAGACACACTAATTCGAACATTCGCCATGGAGGATGCCTTTCTTAAGCTACATATTCCTGTTCGGGAAGTGCTGTTAACCCAATGTAGAATAGAATTCAACAGGTGAATAAAATCTGATCGCGTTTTAATAAACCAACTTTTCTGAATTGATAAATATACCTGATTGTGCTGTAATAAAAAACCAAACTTCAATTCATTCCCAAATTAGTCGGATTGTATGGCAAAGATAGGTTCGAATTAATCATATCAATTTGATTTTTTTTTTGTTTTACATTCATTCTGTGTGACCTGTGTGCAACGTTGCTTAAAAATGCGTATCTTTGCAATCATATTAATATTTTTTCAATGAGATTTGACGAACTTCCACTTTGCGATTCCGTACTTGACGGATTGCAAGCCATGAATTTTAAAGAAGCCACTCCGGTTCAGGAACAAACCATACCAGTAATTCTTCAAAAACGCGATGTAATTGCCTGTGCCCAAACCGGAACAGGAAAAACTGCTGCTTTTATTTTACCCCTTTTACATAATCTCCAAACAGAACCTCATGAAGAGGACAAAGTAAATGCCATTATTATGGCTCCCACACGTGAATTAGCGCAACAAATCGACCAGCAAATGGAAGGTTTCTCGTATTTCACCTCTTTTTCATCTGTTGCGGTTTACGGCGGGAATGACTCCCAGGCCTGGGATACTCAACGCAGGGGCCTTCAAAAAGGGGCCGATGTTGTCATTGCGACTCCCGGCCGTTTACTTTCGCATATCAACCTTTACGATATTGACTTTTCGCATGTAAAATACTTTATTCTTGATGAAGCCGACCGTATGCTCGATATGGGATTTTTTGATGACATTATGCAGGTGGTAAACCGCTTACCAAAGGACCGCCAGACGATTATGTTCTCGGCTACCATGCCTCCTAAAATCAGGCTGCTTGCTAAATCAATCATGCACAACCCATTTGAAGTGAAAATTGCCGTATCCCGTCCGCCCGACAGTATTATGCAAACCGCTTATATTTGTAATGAAGGTCAAAAACTTGGCATTATCAGGCATTTATTTGTTGATCATGATTCAACGAAAGTCATTATATTCTCCGGTTCAAAACTGAAGGTAAAAGAATTGTTCAAAACTTTTCACCAAATGGGACTATCTGTAGGCGAGATGCACTCCGACCTTGATCAGGTACAACGCGACCACATCATGCACGAATTCCGTAACAACCGTGTAAATATTCTGGTGGCTACCGATATAGTTTCCCGTGGTATTGATATTGATGACATTCAGTTAATTATCAATTACGATGTTCCCCACGATGCCGAGGATTATGTTCACCGTATCGGACGTACTGCCCGTGCAAGCGCCAAAGGAATGTCCATCACATTTGTTTCAGTGGAGGAGCAATATAAATTCAAACAAATTGAAGAATTCCTTGAAAAGAATATTTATAAAATCCCCATGCCTGTCGAATTAGGAGAATCTCCTGAATATAACCCTGAAAAAAACAAGCATTTTAAAAAGACTTTTGCTAAAGGAAAAGGATCGTTTCAGAGAAGCAAAGTCAGAAGATAAAACCATTTGCTGTTTATTCATTTACAATTTACAATTTATTGTTGATGGTGAATTTTTAATTTATCAGTCAGTTTTTCCAATAAATATATAACCAAAAGAGCCGTGAAATTCACGGCTCTTTTGGTTATACATTTATCCTGAAATTATTCTATTTACCCCCTTTAACCCTTTACAATTTATTCATTTACAATTTACAATTGGTTTGAAAGAGGAGTAAGTTACCAGTCAGCCAGTCAACCAATTAACTAATCAACCTGTCAACCAATCTGATAATAAATCATATCAAAAGCAAAAATAATTAACGCTAAAAGAACATTTATCCATTCCGATCTGTTAATAATAGAAATTAAAGTTTAATGAACTAAATGCATATTTAAAACAAAGCCTTTATCCGTTGAAAAGTTTCATTTTGGTTCCGGATAAAAAATTACTTATAAAATGAACAATCAGCAAAAAAATCATAATTGCAATATATATTGTTATACTTGTCAGACACTTTCTACACGTTATATTATTAAAATTAATTATATTCATTATTTAAAAAGCAACAGTATGAAAAAAATTATTGTAACTTCATTCTTAATAGTAAGTTCGATCGTTATGGCAATGGCTCAATCTGTGTCGGACAAAAGTGCATCTAACTTTACATTAGGTGCTTTTGTCGGTTTGAATATTCCCCAGCTGGAAGGAGGCGGGGGTAATCCCTTAAGCGAAAACTGGAAATCCCGTCAGGGCGATGCATTCGGTTTAACATTAAACTGGAATACAGGTTCACATTTTGCCTGGCGGGTAGATTTGCTCTATTCGAGTGAAGGAGGTCAACGGAATGGAATGCAGGCTCTGGCCGGTTCTTCCATTAATACCGAGGTTCCTGCCGGAACTTATTTTTATGCAAATTACAATAATGAGTCCATCCTGAATTATCTTGAAGTACCTGTTATGGCTAAAAACACTTTTTCGTTGAGCAAGTCATCAAGTCTGTATGTGGATTTCGGGCCGTATGTGGGATTCCTGTTGAATGCCACACAGAAAACGGGTGGGTCAAGCATTGTTTATGCGGATGCAGCCGGCACACAACCTATTACTGTTAATCCTCAAACAGGCCAGCCCTATGCTGCCTCTTTTAATGCAAGTACCGATATAACCAAACAAATCAATACGATTAACGTTGGATTGACCGGTGGAATCGGATTTACACAAAATGTAGCGTTTGGAACACTTGTTCTGGATTTGCGAGCTGCTTACGGACTGTCTACAATCCAGCATAATCCTGCAAATGGGGATAACCATATCGGTAATTTGCTGCTTTCATTGGGATATTCGATTCCTTTATAATGATCCGGAATATTCACAATAGATCATCATATTCTCAACTTTTCATTAAAAAAAAACTGAAATAAATTGAACGACATAGCTCCATTATTACGGGGCTATGTTTTTAAGGTCTTCCTTGTCACGTAGTGAAACCCTCACTAAGTTTTCAGATCATGTTGATTTATGTAATAAAACCAGAGCATCGTAACAACTAGTGAGGGCTTCACTTCCCGATTTCAAGTTCTTAACTATACAGTATGAACCGTCCTGAAATTTGTTTGCCCATTTAATAGTTAATACTTTGTTCTAAATCCTTACCTCAAAGCTCAAAGTTTAAAGCTCAAAGCTCAATACTCAAAGCTCAAACTTTGCCTCTTACTTCAAACCATCTATTTCATAAAATTCAATTTAGATTCTTGTCACGATGAATTCTTATTTGAAATATTTAGTCTAAATTTGCAAATTAATATATTAAGATACAATCTAATTGACCAAATCACCAATCAAAACAAGAACTAAAAATGAAATCGAAACTGCTAAAATCAATCATTCTCAGTTTGTTTTTTTTAATCACTGCAACTCAGTGCACTTTCGGTCAGAAGCCTGAAACAGTTCCTTATACATGGAAAAGCGTACAAATGGTTGGTGGTGGATTTGTAGACGGAATTATTTTCCATCCGACGGCTAAAAATCTTTGCTATTGCCGCACCGATATGGGTGGTGCTTACCGGAGAAATCCTGCAACAATGCGTTGGGAACCTTTGTTGGATTGGGTGTCGTACGAAGATGTCAACCTGATGGGTGTTGAGAGCATCGCGCTTGATCCGTCAGACCCTAACAGACTTTACCTTTCTTTGGGAACTTATTCCAATGACCGTTCACCAAATGGAGCTGTTTTACGTTCTGATGATCAGGGCAAAACATTCGAGCGGACAAATGTACCTTTCAAAATGGGAGGGAATGAAGATGGTCGTGGCAACGGGGAACGCATGTCGGTTGATCCGAACAATGGGAACATCCTGTATTTAGGTACCCGTCATGCCGGACTCTGGAAAAGTTCAGACAGGGCAGTAACTTGGAATCAGGTAAAAAGTTTCCCTGACGTTACTGAAAATGCCCCTGCTTCTATGCATGATCAGGATAGTATCATGCGTTGGCACAGGATGAACCAGGGAAGCGGAGTTATCTTTACTATTTTTGATCCGAAAAGTGGTAAATCAGGCAAAAACAGTTCTACTATTTATGCAGGGGTTTCGCTCATGAATCACAACAACCTGTTCAGGAGTACTGATGGAGGAATAACATGGTTGGCAGTACCAAAACAACCCCTGCAATACCGCCCTACTCATGCTATACTTGCAACAGATGGAAATTTGTTCATCACATATGGAAATGCTCCCGGACCTTCACGAATGACAGACGGAGGAGTCTGGAAACTAAATACGAAAACCGGTGAATGGACTGATATCACTCCTGACAGACCGGACCCAAAGACCAGGGCATTTGGCTATGGTGCTGTTTCGGTTGATGAACATAATCCGAAAGTCCTTATTGTTAGTTCATTTAACCGCTATGGCATTGAAAAAGGGGATGATATTTTCAGAAGCATTGATGGAGGCAAAACGTGGGGTAAAGTATTCGGCGGTGGTGGAACATACGATTATTCCCTGGCACCGTATGTACAGAAAACAGGTATCCATTGGTTGTTTGACATAGAAATCGATCCTTCAAATCCCGATCATGCAATGTTTACAACAGGTTACGGAGGACATGAAACTTTTAACCTGACCGATATGGATAAAGGCAAACCGACTAAATGGAGTGTATTTAGTACAGGAATTGAAGAAACCGTTGCACTCGAATTGTTGAGTCCTTCGAAAGGAGCACATCTGATTACAGCTATTGGCGATTATGGCGGCTTTGTACATTGGGATCTGGATAAACCAGCTGCCGGCAGTTTTGACAATCCCCGTTTTGGCAACACAAATGGTATAGCATGTGCTGCAAATAACCCTGAACTCATTGTCCGGGTAGGCAGGGTTTCAAATAAAAAAGAAGGTGGAAACATTGCTTATTCAACCGATGAAGGTAAAAGCTGGCAACCTACAGTATCCATGCCTACACCTGAAAGCAGTGCCGGGACTATCTCCTTATCAGCTGATGGAGCAACCTGGATATGGGCACCTTCACCTGTAAGGAGCGGATATGGGCAGGGGATTCGCACTCCGAAAATCATTCCTGTTTTTTTAACCCGGGATAATGGAGCATCCTGGACAGAATGCAAAGGCATTACGGGCAATACAAGGGTAATTGCCGATCCTGTCAATCCGGATAAATTCTATGCCATTTCGCTGTTTGAAGGAAAACTGTTTGTCAGCACCGACAAAGGTTCTGATTTCACAGAAAAAACTCTTATTTTACCCGATGGAATCCCGAAACGTGAAGGGAACCGGGGTGATGACAGAGGTGGCCAGGATCGTATTTACTCCTCTCCGGGAAAAGAAGGCGATCTTTGGATTGCAGCTTTTAACGGCCTATATCATTCAACTGATGCCGGAAAAGAATTCAGTAAAACTGAAGGTGTTCAGGAAATTCATGCATTCGGTTTTGGAAAAGGAATCTCAGGGAGTGACGTCAGTTCCTTGTATCTGGTTGGGGTTGTGAATGGTCTTCGAGGTATTTTCCGTTCAGATGATACAGCAAAAAGTTGGGTGCGTATTAATGACGACCGGCATCAATGGGGATTAATACTACAGATAACAGGTGATCCGAAAATGTACGGACGTGTTTATGTAGGAACTCACGGTCGTGGAACAATCTATGGTGATCCACAAAAATAAAATAATAAGGAAGCAAAAAATACATAACCACAAAAGATATGTACAATTTATTCATTTACAATTTAAGACCAATTAACCACAAAATTATGTACAATTAATTCATTTACAATTTACTACCAACTAACTACCACTCAGAGACACAAAAATAAAATAAGAAGAAAGAAAAATACAGAACCACTATAGGCACGCGAGGACACAATAGAAAAACACAATAGATTTAATTACACCGTTTAATTAGATTTTAATCATTTCCAACTTACTACCAAATAACTACAACACAATGACTTAAAAATAAAATAAAAAGAAAGAAAAAAAAGACTGACCACAAAAGACATACAATAGTAAATAGACAATAACTATTAGAAGTAAGGATATTAGTAATATATTAAAGTTTAAATTTTTAAAATACTATCAGGCATTTTAAAAATTTAAACCCAAAAGATTATTGAATTCAATCTGTCTATTGTAAACTATTGTGGTTGATTTTTTAATCTGTTAAAGTAGAATCAGTGATAAGTAACTTTAGAACCTGATACTACTAAGTCCCCCAAGATCAGAGATCGAACAACAAGTAAGATAACTAGGAAATGCTGGTAAAATGAAGTTTTTTATAACCTGATTATTAGCGACATACAACTATTTATTTAGTGGTATTAAAAACACAATTAAACTATTAAGTAAAAAATGTTCTCTAAATGTATCAAAAATCTCAATAAGAATTAACAACCTGTCTGCTTTGATCAGAAATCAATATCCCAGATCCCTACTGCCCGTTGAAGTTCTACCAGTGCGGCATTACAATCATACAAAGTTTCGTAATATGATGTCTGCAAATCGTTGTAGGTCCGCCGGGCATTGAGCACTTCAAGCAACGAGGTATCGCCACGCGAATAGCTGTAAATTTTGCCGTTCAATACTTCTTTGGCCTGGTCAAGCATTCCTTTATTATAATTATCAACTTGTTTGCATGAAGACTTATACTGGTTAAAGCTTTGTGAAACTTCATTCATGACTTTTAATTGAACCTGTTTATATGTCAACTCGGATTGATCAACCTGAAATTTGGCAATCCGGATATCGCTTTTATTAAAGTTGGAAAATTTCAACGGTATGGCAACCCCTGTAAAAATAGTGGATTCACCGGGTGAGTATACACCACCACCTAAATACGAATTATTAAGGCCAACATTTACATCAATATTCATCTTCCGTTCTTTTTTTGTCAAAGTCAGTTGACTTTCGTTGCTGGCAACATTTAATCTGGCAGCAAGCAAATCGGCCCTGTTGTTCAATGCCAGAGTTTGCAATTCGCTCAATGAATACAACCGTTCCATTTTCTCAAAATTACTTTTTGGAAAAAACACGGTGTCATTGTGATAAATACTTGTCTGGATAGAAAGTCGCAAAAAAGAATTTCTGCGATCGGAAATTGTCTGCGTTAGGTTATTAAAGATTATCTCCGCTTCAATTTTACTTTGAGTAGCGTCAATCGCTTTTATGCTCCCTGACCCAAAACGAATGCTATCCGCATTTGCCAGTTTTTTCATCAACTGATAGGAATTCAGCATAACTTCGTACAATTTATTTTGTTTTAAAGCATTCAGGTAATCAAGTGTAGCATCGGCCTGCAGGTTGCGCAGATAATCTTTCAACAAAGCGTCGGTAAGCAGACTTCCGCTTTTGGCAAAATTAATTCGTGCTTTGCGTTTTCCTCCAAGTTCAATGGTTTGTGTAAGTTGGGTAGAGACAGCATAGCCATTACTGGCAACGCTTTCCTTATTTCCAGTCCACTCCACCGCTATGGATGGATTTTGAAAAACTTTAGCAGCATCTATTTGGGCTTTAGCAATATCAACATTAAATTTTTGGGCGGCAAAATCAAGATTTCCATTCACCACTTTCTTAAGGTAATCCTTATATGTCAGATCAATATGAACAAACGAGCTATCTGTCTGACCATATAACAGCGACGATAAGCAAAAAAGAATGCCCAGGCAAAGTGTGGTTTTATTTATTCCGTTATAGATTTTTTTATTCATCATTCCTCTGTTTTTTTATTTTCATAACGTTTTTCAATCATATAGTACATTGCAGGCAATGTATAAAGTGTTATTATAGTGGCAAAAAACAGTCCGTATACAATTACTGTTGCAAGCGGACGTTGTACATCTGACCCGATATTCGTGGAAATGGAAGCCGGAAACAAGCCAACTATAGCCACAGTTGCTGTCATAATAGCAGGGCGGAATCGCTGGCGGGCACCTTCAATTACTGCACTTTTCAGTTCCATACCTCCTTTTCTCAGTGAGTTAATTCGGGAGAAAATGATAATTCCGTTCTGAATGGAAACCCCAAACAAAGCGATAAAACCGACTGCAGACGACACATTAAGCGTCATGCCACGAACATTGAGTGCGAGCATTCCCCCGAAAAGTGCCAACGGAATAATACCCATAAGGGTAGCTGCCTGCCGGAGTTTCCCGAATGCGCCATATAACAACAGGAAAATAATCATTAATGACAACGGTACAATAAATGCCAGGCGTGTGTAGGCACGCACCTGATTTTCGAACTGACCACCCCACTGGATATTGAATTTTTCATGATTATACTTTACATTCTTATTTATTTTAGCATGTGCTTCTTTCATAAATGAAGTCAAATCCACATCCCGCAGGTTTACTCTAATGGCAATGTAGCGTTTATTCATTTCGCGGGTAATAGTGCTTGCACCTGTGGTTAATTTCACTTCGGCAACCTGTGATAAAGGAATCTTTATTCCACTTGAAGAAGTAAGCATAAGATTTCCGATTTTTTCGGGCGTATTCCGGCTATCCTCATCATACCGGCAAATGATGTCGTATACCTTATCTCCGACAAAAATCTGCGAAACTGCCTTTCCCCCGATGGCTACCTCAATTAGTTCCGCTACATCTTCTACATTAAGTCCATACATAGCTATTTTATCCCTGTCGGCGCGAATTTGCAATTGAGGAAGTGGTGCTTCCTGATCGATAATTACATCTTCGGCACCATGAGTAGTGCGAATTGTTTTCGCTACCTTTTCTGCTATCCGGCGGGCTTCCTGTTGATCGTCACCAAAAATCTTTATGGCCAGGTCGCTGTGAGCACCGGCAATCTCGTCCATGACCATATCAAAAATAGGTTGGGAAAAACCAATTGTGTAACCAGGCATTTTGTCAAATTCATCTGACAATTCGCGTATTAAATCGTCTTTTGTTTTACCGTTTTTCCATTCATTATAGGGTTTTAAACCTATAGAACATTCAATGTGTGATTTTGAAAACGGATCTACTCCCTCATCGTCACGCCCGGTTTGCATCATTACATAGGTTATTTCGTCATGTTTAATAATTCGTCTTCGCAATGTATCACCCATTGCTTTCGCTTTATCCAGTGTAATCCCCGGAGGCAATTGAATTTGCAACCACAATGAACCCTCATCAAGGTTTGGTAAAAAATCTTTTCCTACGGTGAAACATAATACACCCGATAAAACCAAAATAATTGATAGTGGTACAAAAACAGATCTTGGTTTGTCCAGAATTCGCTTTGTCTGATTCCCGAATGTTTGGATTAATTTCTCCAACCATTTGTTTTGGTGCATTTTCTGAGGCTTTTTATACACAGAATACGCCAGGCCGGGTATTAAAAGTATGGCGACCATCAATGCCCCAATTAATGCATAACCCAGCGTAAATGCCATGGGTGTGAATAGTTTTTTCTCTATTCGTTCAAAAGCAAAGAGCGGAAGATAGGCAGTTATAATGATGATGGTGGAAAACATCACCGGTTTTGCCACTTCAAAAACACGGTCGACAATCGATTGTGGTTCTAATGGCAGTTCGGGGTGATCTTCCCGCTTTTTCAGAATAGTTTCCATCATAATAATGGATGCATCGATAATTATTCCAAAATCAATAGCTCCAAGTGATAATAAATTAGCCGGGATATTGGTCAACCTCATTAAAATAAAGGCAATCAACAACGCAATTGGAATAGTTATAGCAACTATACAGGCTCCACGCCAGCTTCCCAGATAAATGATCAGTACAAGTAAGACTAAAAACATTCCAAAAAACAGTGTGTGTGAAACAGTATGCAATGTTGTATTTACGAGCGTTGTTCTGTCCAGATACGGAACTATAGTCACTCCTTTTGGAAGTGTTTCCGAATTCAGTTCAGCGACTGCTTTGTGAACTCCATCCAACACTGTTGAAGGGTTTTGCCATCGAAGTAATTGCACTACACCTTCCACACCATCGGTGTAATCATGTTTTTTGTCGGTGAAACTCAATACCCCTTTACGTTCCAGATTCCCGTATTTTAAGGTTCCCAGATCATTCAAATACACAGGTACGCCATTAACAGACTTCACTACCACTTTACCTAAATCCTCCAGATTCTGTACAAGTCCAATGCCTCTTATTATGTAGCTCAAGTCGCCCCGGTCAAGCATACTCCCCCCGGCATTTGAATTGTTTGCAGCGATTTTTTGCGTCACATCACCGATAGATAAATTATACTGTTCCAGTTTTTTAGGGTTTATTTCTATTTGAAACTGGGTGGTTATTCCGCCAAAGTTGCCCACATCGGCCACTCCGGTAACTTGTTTAAGGCGAGGAATGATGACCCATTTATTCAAATCGGTCAATGTTCGTAAATCATTATTTTTACTTTCAATAATATAGCGATAAATTTCACCGGTAGCCGAAGTTAACGGACCGATTCCGGGCTGTGCCCCGTATGGAAGTTGCACATCCGAGAGCCTTTCCTGAACCCGTTGCCGTGCCCAATAATCCTCTACTCCATCTTCAAACACTAAAATAATGATGGAGATTCCAAATGCATTCCGGCTCCTTAGACTCACTAAACCAGGTATTCCATTAAGCGAACGTTCTATGGGTACTGTAATCTGTTGTTCTATATCTTCGGCAGCAAGTCCGGGAACCTGAGTGGCAATTTGCACTGTAGTATCTGCAATGTCGGGATATGCATCAATAGCCAGTTGTGTCCATGAATAATATCCTAAGATGCTTATCAATAAGAATAAGGCTATAAAAATCCAATGATTTTTAATGGATGCGTATATTAACTTTTTCATATTCTGCTATTTTTCGTCTAGAAAGTAAAATCCACCTGCTACAATAATTTTGTCACCGGCATTTAAACCTGTTTCAACTATCGTTTTATCTTTTTCTACATTCAGTGTTTTAATCATCCGTTTGATGTATTTGTTATTTCCGACACTCAAAAAAACATACGAATTATCATCTGATTGAAAAACTGCATTTGATGGAATTACAATTGAATTTCCGATTGAATTATGAAAATCTACAGCCACATACATACCCGGTTTCATCAACATTGTTGAATTATTACATTCCACAATTACACCCACCGAACGGGTATCCTCATCAAGCATATTATTGACATGATAAATGGATCCTTTTATCACAACATCCGGGAATGAAACAGGTTTAATATCTACTTTGTCAGATACATGAATAAACCGGATGTCTTTTTCTTTTACCTGCCCTTTTACCCAGACTTTATTCAATTGTGCAACAGTAGCAACAGGTTCGGCATCTTCTTTTACATATTGTCCAATTACAATTTTATTGTCAACAATAATTCCGTCGATTGGTGAGCGCACAATAAGCGGCTGTCCCAAAACCAATTTCTTCGGATTAATTTGAAAAACTTTCAGACTTGCCAATGCATTCTCATAATCTTTCTTCTTTAACTCAAAATTCTCCTCTGCTTCTTCAACATCTTTCTGAACGCCAACATTCTTACTCAGAAGGTCTTTCTCTCTTTTAAAGTTTTTTTCAGCAAGTTCCATTTCCTGTTTTGCCTGATAATAATCCTTTCCTGTTTCGTAAAAAGAAGGTGAACTTATCTCAAAAACCGGAGTCCCGGCTCTAACTTTTTGTCCCAAACGGACACATGATTTTGTAATTCTACCGGCAAATGGTGGCGCAATTTGAGCAAAATTATTTGGTATAGCCTCAACAGCACCAGAAGTTGTTAACTCGAAATTATAGTTTACTTTGCTGATTGTTTCGGTTTTTAATTTTTGAAGGATAGCGGAACCGGCCGACACTATAATAGTATCACCACTGGTTTTATAATCACTGACTTTCTGGCTCTCCGTTTTTTTAGCACATGATGAACTAAGCGCAGCAATGGCTAACAGCCAAAATAATCTATTCATTTTCATATTATTTTATTGTATAGAAATATAAGATGGATAAATACTTAAAGTGAGATCCATTTTTATGGACAAAATATAACCGGAATTCTTAGAGAAAGCTTAAAATAAGCATGAAATCTCCCTGCAATTGAAGGAAACAAATAATGTTGTTGAAATATACAACCTTAAATGTACATTACAAGATTTTGTCTCTGTTTTGCAATGAAAAATCAATAAAATCAGAGCACTATTCAACAATAGAGTGAGTAGTACTTAAATTCCGGTTCAAATAAAGAATCAACACGCAGGAGGAGCTCTGGATGGTATGGAAAGAGTGGGAGTAATAAAAATATCCGGATCAACAAAATAACGAAGTATTAAATGTGCAGAAAGGATTGGATGCCGGTAAGGAATTGCAGCAATGATTTCATTACTGTTCATCTTGTTTAACTGAAAGATAAGATTGAACGCTGATAATGGATGTGAATGATTTTTAAAGGGCGTTTTATTATCTGAATCTGACTTATAGAAGTGAGAGTGAATAATAACTTCTCCATTAATAATGTGTGCATGGTAAAATAAAGTCATGTTGCAGTAATATCCAATAAAAAGGATCAGCAACGAAAACTTTAAAATACTTGTTATGGATTCTTTAAAATTCATATGTGCAAAATTACAACTCTTTTTCTTTTATGACAATACCTGTAAATCGGGTTTTATATATTTAATTAAGTTGTAATAATGCTTAATAATGATAATGTAAAACCAGGAACCAAATAATAAACGATAATAACAGCCTGTATGATAATCTAAAAAAGTAAAACAAAGAGTATTGCAAATTGTTTGAAATTATTAAATACTGTGTTTCAAAAAGCAATAGCCCTCCGGAAGATATAATGCAAAATTGATGAATACTGAAAGGTACGAAACTATGAGGCCGTTTAAAAGCAGATTTTAAAAGTCAAATTCTTTCATATTGAAAAATTAAAGTAGAAATGACGAACCAACTTTCAAATTATAAGGATCTTAATTAAATATATTTGTTTTTACACAGCCTCATGTGATAGGGGAGAAACATGAACTAATCCCCTTCCTCCTCGCGTTTTGAAAACTTTGTGTAACTTTGCGGGCAATTCAATTTCATACAATGACCGACTCTTTTCCATATCCTGGACTTACCAAACGGCAACTTATCGGACAGATAAATCATCTGGTAGCCTTACGGACTCCTTTTCTATTTATTATCGATTACAAAGCTGAACATGGTTACGTGATAAAAAAGGATGAATTGGATGAAAAGTTCATTCAATTTCAATTTGAATCCCAACAATCCCAATCATTAACGCCGACCCCGGAACGCGGAACGCGGAACGTTGAACACGGAACGCGTAACGCAGAACACGGAACGTTTTCATGGAACGCAAAACCAGTAAGTTTGAAAGAATACAAACAGAAATTTGAATTTGTTCAAAATCAAATTCAATTGGGAAATTCATTCCTTGTGAATCTTACACAACCTACAAAGATTCAAACAAATTTTTCGCTGTTGGAAATCTATAACAAAAGCAGGGCAAAGTATAAACTATGGATCAAAGATTCCTTACTGGTTCTTTCGCCGGAAACTTTTATAGAGATTAAAGAACAAATAATATCGTCATATCCCATGAAAGGGACCATTGATGCTACCATTCCCAATGCATTGGAAATCCTTTTAAACGATCCGAAAGAGCTGGCGGAACATGCAACCATTGTTGACCTGATAAGGAATGATATTAGCCGGGTGGCAGATAGTGTGTCTGTAAAACGATACAGGTATGTTGAAAAAATCAAAACAAATAAACATGATTTATACCAGGTAAGTTCAAAAATTTCAGGGAGATTGGCTGATAATTACAGTGAAAAGTTGGGCGATATTTTATTCGAATTGTTACCTGCCGGTTCAATTAGCGGCGCTCCTAAAGTTAAAACCCTTGAAATCATTCAGAAAGCTGAAGGTTATGAAAGAAGTTTTTATTCAGGCATCTGTGGTTGGTTTGATGGTAAAAATATTGATTCGGGAGTGATGATTCGTTTTATTGAGCAAAACGGGGAAGAGTTGATTTTTAAAAGTGGCGGCGGAATCACCGCCCAGAGTGAATTGGAAAAAGAATACGAAGAACTGATACAGAAAGTATATGTGCCGGTTTGTTGAGTCTATTCAGTTGAAAGATGGCGAATTTAAACGTCTCGAACTTCATCAGGAGCGTATCCGGAAAGCAATGAAGGATTTTTATCCAACAGATAAAGTCATTGATTTAGCTGAATATCTGAATCATACATCCTTTCCTGTCGAAGGAATCTATAAATGCCGGTTGGTTTATGATTCCGGGATCCGTAAGATAGAGTTTACTCCCTATATCGGGCGGAAAATTCACTCTTTACGGCTTGTGGAAACAGAAATGGACAGCACTCCGTATAAAAAGGAAGACAGGGCTATCCTGAATGATGCATTTAATCTCCGTGGTGATTGTGATGAAATCATCATGGTAAAAGACGGATTGTTAACTGATACTTCATTCTCCAATATTGCGTTGTTTGATGGATTAAATTGGGTTACACCACGTATTCCTTTGATTTACGGTGTGAACCGCACATATCTTTTGAAGATTGGAATATTGATAGAGAAAGATGTAACACCTTCAGGACTGGTGAACTTTAGTCGGGTTTCGTTGTTTAATGCTATGAATGAGTTTGGAAGTATTGAATTGGATATATCAGCAATTTGTCAATAAATCTATTAATCCGGTGCATTTAATGTTGGTTTGATTTTGATTTGTAAGATAAATAATCAAATTATATTCACATTGTATTTGTGGGTTTAAAAAATAGATGTATCTTTGCATCGTTTTAAGAAGAAAAGATGAACAGAAATTACGTACATATCCTCCTACTCGGTATTATTATTCTCTTGCAGCACAAGTAGAAGTGAGTTTGGTATGTAGTAAAATACAATAAAAGTAAAAAGCCTTTCTCACTTCGGTGCGAAAGGCTTTTTTATGGCACCCAATCCACAAATAGGGAGCTAAAGAAAAAGAAAATGTTTTTTAAGAAGAATAAATTGTAATAACTAATTTCTCCCAACCCTTAGAGAATTGGGGGGCTAAATTAACTGAAACATATGGATAGATTATTTATCTTTGACACCACATTACGGGATGGTGAGCAGGTTCCGGGCTGCCAGTTGAACACAATTGAAAAAATTCAGGTGGCACGTGCGTTAGAACTTTTGGGAGTAGATGTCATCGAAGCTGGTTTTCCTATTTCCAGTCCGGGTGATTTTAAATCAGTAGTTGAAATATCTAAAGCTGTAACCTGGCCAATAATTTGCGCATTAACACGCGGAGTTCAAAAAGATATTGATGTGGCGGCCGAAGCACTCCAATATGCTAAGAATAAACGAATACATACCGGTATCGGTACATCCGATTTTCATATTAAATACAAATTTAATTCCAATCAGGAAGAAATCCTTGAAAGGGCTATTGCAGCTGTAAAATATGCCAAAAAATACGTCGAAGACGTTGAATTCTATTGCGAAGATGCAGGCCGGACAGATAATGTATACCTTGCACGAGTGGTGGAAGCAGTTATTAAAGCAGGTGCAACAGTCGTAAACATCCCTGATACAACCGGTTATTGTTTGCCATGGGAATTTGGAGATAAAATTAAATTTCTGATGGAAAATGTGAAAGGGGTACATAATGCAGTAATCTCCACACATTGTCATAACGATTTAGGAATGGCTACTGCCAATACTATTTCAGGGGTTTTGAACGGTGCCCGCCAGGTGGAAGTTACGATGAACGGTATTGGCGAACGTGCCGGAAATACGGCCCTTGAAGAAGTGGCTATGATATTAAAATGCCATAAAGGGTTGAATATTGAAACACAAATCAATACCCGCAAAATATATTCCACCAGCCGGTTGGTTTCAAGCCTTATGAATATGCCGATACAGCCAAATAAAGCGGTTGTCGGACGTAATGCATTTGCACACTCTTCAGGAATACATCAGGATGGTATTTTAAAGAATCGCGAAAGCTACGAAATCATGGACCCGAAAGAAGTGGGGATTGACGAAAATTCAATCGTATTGACAGCCCGTAGTGGCCGGGCAGCACTTAAACACAGGTTGCACCTGTTAGGCATGGAAGTTGATGCAGAAAAATTAGATACCATTTATGAAGAATTCCTGAAATTAGCCGACAGGAAAAAGGATATCAACGATGATGATATTCTATTGCTCGCAGGAATGGAACGTACCGAACAACAACGTATAAAAATTGATTATTTACAAGTTACTTCGGGAGTGGGAGTGAAGGCTGTTGCCAGTATTGGTCTGATCATTGCCAATGAGAAATTTGAAGCTGCTGCATCAGGGAATGGACCGGTAGATGCGGCAATCAAAGCCATGAAGAAAATCATAAACCGCGAAATGAATCTGCAGGAATTTACCATACAGGCTATCAATAAAGGAAGCGATGATGTGGGTAAAGTTCATATGCAGGTTGAACATCTTGGATCCATTTATTATGGATTTGGAGCAAATACAGATATTGTAGCTGCTTCGGTGGAAGCTTATATCAATGCAATTAATAAGTTCGTAAAATAAGAGCCTAAGAGTCCCTGAAAGGGAAATTTAGAAACTTAATTATAAAGAAAAAACAAATAAAAAAAACAAATAAACAATCTGTAATTCCCCCTCCGGGGATTAAAGGGCAAATGATTATGAAAAAAACATTATTTGATAAGATTTGGGAAGCCCATGTGGTGTCAACTGTTGAAGAAGGGCCGACACAGTTGTATATCGACCGTATGTATTGTCATGAAGTGACAAGTCCTCAGGCATTTGATGGTTTACGTAAACGCGGATTAAAAGTATTCCGTCCGGAACAAATAACCTGCATGCCGGATCACAACATTCCGACATTGAATCAGGAAAGTCCGATAGCAGATCCGGTATCAAAAATTCAGGTCGATACATTGACCAAAAATGCGCTTGATTTTGGGTTGACTCATTACCAGATGGGAAATGAAAAAAACGGAATTATTCATGTGGTTGGTCCTGAAACAGGATTGTCGTTACCCGGAATGACCCTGGTTTGTGGTGACTCTCATACTTCAACACACGGTGCATTAGGCGCTGTTGCATTTGGTATCGGAACCAGTGAAGTGGAAATGGTATTGGCAACTCAATGTGTTTTCCAGTCACGGCCAAAAACTATGCGTATTAATATTAAAGGGAAACTTAATGAGGGTGTTACATCAAAAGATCTGGCACTTTATGTTATAGCAAAGGTGACTACGGGTGGTGCCACAGGTTATTTTGTTGAGTATGCAGGTGAAGCTATTGAAGCTCTAAGCATGGAACAACGGTTGACAGTGTGTAATTTATCCATCGAGATGGGTGCCCGGGGAGGGTTGGTTGCCCCTGATGAAATTACGTTCGCTTATCTGAAAGGAAAGGAATTTTCTCCAAAAGGCGAAGAGTGGGATAAGGCTTTGGCAAAATGGAAAGAACTTAAATCGGACGAAGGTGCGGTTTTCGATAAAGAAGTTACATTTAATGCCGGGGATATTGAACCTATGGTAACCTATGGAACGAATCCGGGAATGGGCATGGGTATCACCGATTCAATTCCAACTCTTGAAAATATTGATCCGGCCGGTCAGATTTCATTTGTAAAGTCTCTGGAATATATGGGTTATAAACCGGGTGAAAAATTAATGGGTAAAGCTATTGATTATGTATTCCTGGGAAGTTGTACAAACGGGCGTATTGAAGATTTCAGGATATTTGCAGGGTATGTGAAAGGGAAAAAGAAAGCCGATAATATCATTGTCTGGCTTGTCCCCGGCTCATGGGCTGTGGCAAAACAAATCAAAGCTGAAGGGTTGGATAAAATTATTGAAGAAGCCGGTTTTCAACTGCGTCAACCGGGATGTTCCGCCTGCCTGGCGATGAACGATGATAAAGTCCCTGCCGGAAAATATTCCGTATCAACATCGAACCGTAATTTTGAAGGACGTCAGGGTCCCGGTGCCCGTACTATTCTGGCCGGTCCGCTTGTTGCGGCTGCCGCTGCCGTTACCGGAAAAATTACTGATCCAAGAATTTAATTTGTAGTCAAAAGGAAAAAATGGAAAAATTTAAAACTCTTACTTCAACCATAGTCCCGCTTCCAATTGAGAATGTGGACACTGACCAAATCATCCCTGCTCGTTTTCTGAAAGCTACTTCGAAAGAAGGTTTTGGTGATAACTTGTTTCGTGACTGGCGATATGATAAAAACAATAAGCCTATTGAATCATTTGTGCTGAATAATCCTACCTATAAAGGTGAAATACTTGTTGCGGGAAAAAATTTCGGTTCGGGTTCAAGCCGTGAACATGCTGCATGGGCACTAGCTGGGTATGGCTTCCGGGTCGTTGTATCAAGCTTCTTTGCAGATATTTTCAAGAATAATGCAATGAATAACTTTGTACTACCGGTAGTTGTTACAGAACCCTTTTTGGCAGAAATCTTCGATACACTAAAAGAAGATGCGAATATTACACTTACCATCAATCTGGTAAAACAAACGATCACCAATAATGCAACCGGGAAATCGGAATCTTTCTATATTAACCCATATAAAAAAGATTGTTTTGTGAACGGACTTGACGACATAGATTATTTGTTGAATAAAAAAGAACAAATCGAACAATACGAAAAGGCAAGATAACTCCCATTATTATGAAATGGGTTTATACATGGCTGTTTTATACTGCTTTACAGACATAAAATGCCAATTAATTTAATTATCAATAAAATATAGAAGTTCCTCTCACGGGGAATTTAAGAGAGCTCATATGTTAGAAATAATGGATACCACTCTTCGCGATGGAGAACAAACATCGGGAGTTTCTTTTGCAACACAGGAAAAGTTAAGTATTGCCCGTCTTCTGCTTGAAGAGTTGTGTGTGAACAGAATTGAAATAGCTTCTGCCCGTGTTTCGGACGGTGAGTTTGCTTCTGTTAAACGGGTTACAAAATGGGCACGTGCTAACGGACATATTGATCAGATTGAAGTGCTTGGTTTTGTTGACGGACGATTATCACTTGACTGGATCAAAAATGCCGGGGGCAAAGTGATAAATCTATTATGTAAAGGATCCCTGAACCATTGTATACATCAATTAAAAAAAACAAAGGAACAGCATGTTGCCGATATAAAACAGGTTTTGGCAAATGCAAAAGAAATGGATTTCTCTGTCAACATCTACCTGGAAGACTGGTCAAACGGGATGCGTGAATCGGAGGATTACGTTTACTTTATGGTTGATTCGTTGAAGGATCAAGGCATTAAACGTTTTATGCTCCCTGACACACTGGGAATTCTAAATCCGGATGAAACAAGGGATTTCTGCATTCGAATGATTACACGTTACCCTGAAATACATTTCGATTTCCATGCACACAATGATTATGATTTAGCTGTTGCGAATGTTTTTGAGGCTGTTAAAGCCGGTATTAGCGGGGTGCACGTTACTGTGAACGGATTGGGAGAAAGGGCAGGTAATGCTCCGCTATCAAGTGTCTTAGCTGTACTGCATGATCAACTGAACCTGAAAACCAGTCTTCAGGAAGCTAAAATTAATTCGGTAAGTAAAGTCGTTGAAACGTACTCGGGGATCAGGATTCCTCATAATAAGCCTGTTGTTGGTGAAAATGTATTTACTCAGGTTGCAGGTATTCACGCTGATGGGGATAACAAGAAAAATCTCTATTACAATGATTTATTACCCGAACGATTTGGCCGTGAACGGCAATATGCACTTGGAAAAACGTCAGGAAAAGCCAATATATTGAAAAACCTGCAACAACTCGGAATAGAACTTGATGATGATATTTTGAAGCGGGTTACAGAACGGGTTATTGAATTGGGAGACAAAAAACAGATGGTTTCACTAGATGAGCTTCCGTACATCATCTCTGATGTGTTGAAAAATGAACAGGAAGAACAAATTGTAAAGATTCTAAATTATTCATTATCCCTTACATACGGACTAAAACCAATGGCTACAGTCAAGATGGAAGTAAATGGAGGTGTTTATGAACAATCTGCTTCTGGACATGGACAATTTAATGCCGTGTCAAAAGCAATGTGGAAGATTTATAAAAGTCTGAATAAACCCACACCGGAACTGTTGGATTATGTAGTTGTCATTCCACCAGGAGGACAAACTAATGCGTTTGTTCAAACTATAATTACCTGGAGATTTAACGAGAAAGTGTTTAAAACACGAGGATTGGATGGTGATCAAACTGTTGCTGCAATAAAAGCAACTATCAAAATGCTTAACATTATTGATTGATTTTCAAGGACATTTATTCAAATGATTTTTGATTGAGAATAAAAATGCAACAAACAACAAATAATGTGAAAGAAATGATGACGACTAAAGCACGGAATAATTTTTGATACTTCTGTCTTTTTGTAATGGATTTAAAAACAGCTGTAGTTATAATGGAAATAAAAGCTCCAATAGTGATTAATACATAAATCATAACTATCTAGTTTAAGTTGAATTCTGCAAAGATAACACTATTTACGACAAAAATAATAATCACAGTCATTTAAAAGATAAGAATATATATATTAAAATCATAAAATGTTAGAAATTACATTAAAAGCCGACAAAATGAGTATTTTGAAAAATGGAACAAAAAAGTTAAATATCGCTGTCTTACCCGGTGATGGCATTGGACCTGAAATAGTTGAACAGGCATTGAATGTTACCAAAGCAATCTGTCAGAAATTTGGTTATACTTTAAACTATGAATATGGTATTGTTGGTGCATGTGCTATTGATACAGCCGGAGAGCCTTATCCAAAAGCTACTCATGACCTTTGTATGAAATCGGATGCCGTTCTTTTTGGTGCTATTGGTGATCCTAAATATGATAATGATCCTTTTGCGAAAGTACGACCGGAACAAGGATTACTCAAAATGAGAAAGGATTTAGGTTTATATGCTAATATTCGTCCGGTTTCGACTTTTCCATCATTGATTCATAAATCACCTCTTCGTGCAGATTTAGTTGAAGGAGCTGATTTTATATGTATTCGCGAACTAACCGGTGGAATGTATTTTGGTCGTCCACAGGGAAGAAGTGAAGATGGGAATACCGCGTATGATACCTGTATTTATACCCGTGAAGAAGTTGAAAGAATATTGCATTTAGCTTATAAATTTGCCTTGCAACGAAATAAAAAGGTAACAGTGGTAGATAAGGCGAATGTGTTGGCAACATCACGTCTCTGGCGTCAGATAGCACAGGAAATAGCACCGCAATATCCGGATGTAGAAACAGAATATATGTTTGTCGATAATGCTGCCATGCGAATTATCCAATGGCCAAAGAGTTTTGATATTTTAGTTACAGAGAATCTTTTTGGCGATATTCTGACAGATGAGGCTTCAGTTATTACCGGCTCAATGGGTATGTTGCCTTCAGCTTCAATTGGTATTTATACTTCTGTGTTCGAACCTATTCATGGCTCTTATCCTCAGGCAAAAGGGAAAAACATTGCAAATCCTGTTGCCACAATTTTATCTGCTGCTTTGATGTTTGAATATGCTTTTGGTATGATGGATGAAGGTGGGTTGATTCGTGAAGCTGTTGCGGCAAGTCTTACAGCAGGAGTAGTGACTGAAGATATAGCAAATGACGGCAATGCCTTTAAAACTTCAGAAGTGGGTGAATGGATTGTCAATTACATCTCTAAATAAAAAATTATTCAGATTACCTATAAAATGCGTTCATCCTAAATTTAGAATGAACGCTTTTTTTGTTATTAAGTATACTAACGCAATTCATTAAATGTCAAAATAAAGTTTTCTCAAATGGAAATATATTAATTTTTAATGCCGTGATGAACCATTTCTTACTATAATTGGATTCTTAATTTAATTGTGAATAATTTACTTCTTAAAAATAAAAATAATTGTATAAAGTATCAATAAATAACTTGAAAAAAGAACCAAAGCTGTTTGGATAAAAGATTTGTTCGACGCAAATTTGATGAAGACTGATTTCATAGGATTGATATTTTATTTTGTAATAATAGTTGATGAATAGCTGATTGTTTTACGTCACAAATATATATTAAATATATTAAATATCGTTATGACACAATAAGTATATTTAAATTAATGTTGTGGTAAATAATTGTTCTTTAATATACTCACTGTTTTTAATGTGAATTCAAAAAAAAACATAAGGCTAAAGTTTAATAAAAATAATTTAATGTAACATTGTGACTATAAGCTAATAATAATTATTGAATGCATAAAAATTAAAAATAATTGTCCCCTCTCTGAAAATATTACCACTTTTAGCAAAAATTCTATTACACTAAAACTATTAAATTCAGAAGTTGTAATGCCATTTCTCTACTCATTTCAATCTATTTTTAATAAATAGCACTGAAAAAATTAAATAACAATATTGTAAATTAACTATGTTTAACTATAAATTCAGTTTATGTCTACTCTTTTTTTTAAAAAAACTACTAAAATTGATAAGTATTTAATACTTTTAGTAACTATAAAATGATCCTGTAATATATCAGGTAAGTAATGAAATCTTCCATTCCACTAATTACGGACAATTTTTCTTCTTGAGTAAACCCTGGCAATTACCATTCAGGGTTTTCATATGTTTATTTTATTTTAGATGTAATTCAACTATGTTGAAAAGTGTATTAATGAAAATGTATCTATGGTATAATACAATTATGATATTCACTTTTGAACTTGGTTTATAAAGATATAATGGTTTTTGATGGTCTGTTTATTAAATCGATAAACTTTATTTTTTTACTCAATTATACTTTAAGAAATCGACCAACTATATTATTTGCAAACAGAGAATTGAAAATGCCTTTATAGCATATTCTCAAATCAGGAATGAAAACAATTCAATGTGTACTAATCCTTAAAAATAAATTCAGTGCCGTTATTAAGATGCGAAATTTGATGCAATACCATAATTTTAGAAAAATGACACAGATGGCAGTATAAAAACGGACTTCAAAATAAACTGAAGTCCGTTTAAATCAGTTGATTCTGATTTGTCAGATATGTTATTCAGCTAACAGTTTTGTTATGTCTTTTGTAATTTCCTCCGGTTTAACTATCGAACCATATCTTTTTACAGGCACACCTTTCCGGTCAATCAAAAACTTTGTAAAATTCCATTTTATTTCATTTCCTAACGTACCAGGTAATGCAATTTTTAAATATTTGTACAGAGGATCAGCTTTCTCTCCATTCACATCTATTTTCATAAACATTGGAAAATTTACACCATAATTCAAGGTGCAAAACTTTGAAATTTCTTCTGCACTTCCCGGTTCCTGATTTGCAAACTGATTACAAGGAAAACCAAGAATCACTAAACCTTTATCCTTGTATTCTTTATAGAGTTTTTCAAGTCCTTCATATTGTGGGGTAAAACCACATTTACTGGCAGTATTCACTACAAGTACTACTTTACCGGCATATTCTTTCATGCTGATTTCTTTACCTTGTAGTGATTTAGCTCTGAAATGATAAAAGTTCATGGTTGATTTGTTATCTTGTGCAGTCAATGAGAAAATAGAAATAAAAATCAGACAGAGTATTGCGATTGGTAGTTTCATATTCATATTGTTTTTAATAAGTTGATTTCAAAACAACTGTTATGCACTTTTTGTTCGCAATACTATACTATAATTCATTACTCTATCTTATTTTTTCTAAAAGTTTTGGGTAATATACATCTTTTATCCATTTGTAATTAGGTTCTTTGCGAAGCAATTTCTCACAGATAAGTTTGGCTTGTAACGGATTGTCAGTCTTGTCGTATGCCAATGCTAAAGTAGTGAGTAAATTCAGATATACCCAATTCTGATCAGTTTCTTTATTCTTTTCTAAAATTCTGGACCCTTTTAAATAATATTTCAATGCCTCTTCTTTGTCACCTCCCAATATTCCGGGAGAGTAATAAAGTAAGTTCCCTTTATCAATAAGTGCCTGAATATTTTGAGGGTCCAAAGTATTAGCTCTATTAATATCGGCGAAACTTTCACGACTTAATGCAAAAGTTTTTAATTTACTTATTCCCATACGAAATCCAAGAAAAGAACCTTTGAAAGCTAATGCTGTTGCATTTTTCGGAGAAATAAGCAAAACCTGATGAATTAATTTTTCACCTTTCGGGATGAGATTTCCAGCAACATCATTTTGTTTTTTCCCAATGAGGTAACCAATATAACCATAGTAATAGTTGATCAGTTCTAATTTTTGATCAACTGTTGTTGATTTACCTGTATCTATAGTGTGGATTATGTTTCCCCATTTATACATTTCCCTATTGATAAATAAATTATAAAGGGTTCTTTTATAAGGAGATTCTGAATAAATTTCAGGAGTAATTGTAAATAAAAACAGAGTAAGAACTAATTTATTGAGTGTAAATTTAGAACATCCCATTGATTGAAAGATTTTTTTTCATTTAAATACATATGATTCATAAACTGTAAATCTTATGTTAATTAAAATAATTATAATATTTTTTAATACGAATTATTCTGAAATTTTATTTAGTAAGAGTTCTATCCATTGATAAAAATCCATATTGATTTTTAAAAGAGAGTTTGTTTTATTTTTTCTGTTGTTCGAATTGAAATATGACTAAAAGTTGAACAATTTGTATAAAACAAAAACGCTAAATCATTGTTTTAAAATGATTTAGCGTTTTAAAAGCTCTCCCTCTTGGACTTGAACCAAGGACCCTCTGATTAACAGTCAGATGCTCTAACCAACTGAGCTAAGGAAGAATTTAGTGATACATTTTTTTGTCAAATGCGTTGCAAAAGTAATAGGTTTTATTGAAATATGCAATATCTTTGCAGAAAAAAAACGTATAATTTTATGAAAAAAATATTAGGAATGGGTAATGCTCTGACTGACATTTTATTGCAGATTGATAATGATGAAGTTTTATTTTCATTAAATCTGCCAAAAGGGGGAATGCAGTTGATAAATACCGAAAGATCGCAGGAAATCAACGATACTGTCAGTAATTATCCGAAAATAATGGCCACCGGTGGCTCTGCATCCAACACAATTAATGGAATAACCCGGTTGGGAATGACCGGAGGCTTTGTTGGAAAGATAGGAAAAGATGATATTGGTCTTTTTTTTACTAATGATTCCATAAATAATGGTGTAAAACCACATCTTTTGACAAGCGAAACCCCATCGGGACGTTGTACGGTATTGGTCTCTCCTGATTCTGAACGGACACTTTGCACTTATCTTGGTGCAGCTTGTGAATTGGAAGCTTCCGATTTGAACGCACAACTGTTTCAGGGGTATGATATTTTTCATATTGAAGGGTATCTGGTGCAAAACCACGATTTGATTCTCACTGCTGTCAGGTTGGCTAAGCAGGAAGGGTTAAAGGTTTCGGTAGATTTGGCAAGCTATAATGTAGTGGAAGATAATCTTGAATTTTTACACGAAATCATTCATAAGTATGTGGATATTGTTTTTGCCAATGAGGAGGAAGCCCGGGCATTTACAGGCAAGGAACCCGTAGAAGCGTTGAATGCTATTTCCGAACATTGCGAAATTGCCATTGTGAAAGTTGGCAAGGATGGCTCATTTATAAAGTCTGGTGATAAAACAGTGCATATACAACCCCGAAAATCAGAATGTATTGATACAACCGGTGCAGGAGACTTATTTGCCTCCGGTTTTTTATTCGGTCTGGCAAATAATTACTCTCTTGAAGTGTGTGGTAAAATAGGTTCCCTGATCTCAGGTAATGTGGTGGAAGTGTTGGGTGCTAAAATGCCGGAAGAAGTCTGGACTAATATTCAAAGGGAAATTGAGGATATAGTTAGTTAGTTCAGTGTTCCGCGTTCCGCGTTCCGTGTTCCGTGTTCCGCGTTCTGCGTTCCGCGTTCCGCGTTCCGTGTTCCGTGTTCCGCGTTCCGCGTTCCGCGTTCAGTGTTCCGCGTTCCGTGTTCCGCGTTCCGCGTTCCGCGTTCCGCGTTCCGTTGGTTAATTGGTTAATTGGCTAATAGTTTTCATATTACTACCAACTATAAACTATAAACTATAATCTACCTACTACCAACTACCTACTACCAACTATAAACTATAAACTATAAACTACCAACTATAAGCCAGTGTTCAAATCTATCAAACTATATACTTCCATTGTTCTGGCAATGTTTTTCTGGTCATTTTCCTTTATTTGGACAAGGGTGGCTATACATTCATTTCATCCAATGACTTTAATTACACTTAGGCTTGTAATTGCCTCGGCACTTTTATTTATTGTTTTAAAATCAATAGGGAGACTTCAAAGGCTGCATAGGAAAGATTTCAAGTGGTTCATTCTACTGGCCTTTTTTGAACCTTTTATGTACTATGTGGGGGAAACGTATGGGTTGACAACCGTTGCGTCGACACTGGCGTCGGTAATCGTTTCTACGATTCCTCTATTCGCACCGGTGCTGGCTTTTATTGTTCTGCGTGAAAAAATAAGCAGGGGTAATATACTTGGAATTATTGTTTCGCTGGTGGGCGTATTTTTTGTTATTTACGAACCGAATGTTGGATTTAATGCTAATCCACTTGGAATAGCACTATTATTCCTGGCAGTTTTTGCAGCCATTTGTTATGCTACTGTATTACGAAAAATACCACCCTGTTACAGCACTATGAATGTGATCTTTTATCAGAGTTTGTTAGGGTTGATATTCTTTATTCCTACGTTCTTTCTAACTGATTTTACTACCATTCAAACTATAAATGTAAGCCGCGAATCGTTGCTTGCATTAGGTATGTTGTCAGTATTTGCTTCGGTTATTGCATTCGTTTTGTTTGCAGGTGCTGTTCGTCAGGTAGGAGTAACACGAACTAATGTATTTGTGAATCTGATACCTGTATTTACAGCTATACTGTCCTGGTTTATTTTAGATGAAATGCTCACTATGAGCAAATGGATAGGTATACTGATAGTTGTAACTGGTTTATTTGTTAGTCAGGCGGGTAAAATAATATTTAACAAAGAAGTAGAAGAAATAATTTAGTATTTGTCTTTGTGTTCCGTGTTCCGTGTTCCGTGTTCCGTGTTCCGCGTTCCGCGTTCCGTGTTCCGCGTTCCGTGTTCCGCGTTCCGTGTTCCGTGTTCCGCGTTCCGCGTTAAAGATTCATTACACTGGTTAATTGGTTAATTGGTTGAATAATTGGTAACATACTAAGGCTTTAACCAATTGTAAATGAATAAATTGTAAATGTCTACAACCTATAAACACGAAAACAGACCGCATCTCCCGACGTGGTCTGTTGAATTTAATCAAAACCTAAAATGTGAAAAATACTTTTTATAATTATAAACAGAAACTTATTTATGACCTATGTCATTATTCTGTTGTGGTTGATCAGTACCGGCCGGGTTTTCCTGAACCGGACTATTATCGCTGTTTTTTATTACCTGATACCATATAACGTTATTTCTGAGAACTGCTTTATACTGCACATCATCTAAAGTATAATAGGTTTGTCCATCAATCATCACTTTATCGTAACCGTCTGGAATACTGTCGACTTCGGCTCCTAAAGGAGGCTCAACAATCTCGTATTGTCCGTTTACAGGTATATAAAAAGTACCAAAGTAATAATAATAAGGTGCTCCATCCAATGTGAATTCAAGACTGTTTTTAGGAAGTTCTTTTACACGTGTACCAACCGGTGCAGGTACTACCTGATACTTATCGTTATCTTTTTTGTAATAAACTCCATCACAATCGTAATAATTGTACCCATCAAGATAAAATTCCATTGAATATGGTGGTATTCCCCAAAAATAATCACCCCAAAAAGGAAGATAACCATAACGCCAGTAAGGCAAGCCTCTAAAACCGTAACCTCCTCTGCCTGAAAATCCACGATGTCCATAAGTCCCTGACATTGTTCTTACACTCCCTGCCCGTCCATAAGCTGAACCGATACGACTTGCACCACTTCTGCTCATAGTACCGACACCCGGACTGATACGACCTACGCTACTCCGACTTACACCCGAACTCATATGACTGCCACCACTTCGGCCACCACCGCCATGAGAACCACCACCTCTTTGTGCATCTGCATTTAGTGGCATCGACATACCCATAGCCAGCAAAACAGCTAATACTATTGTCAATTTTGGCAGATGAAGCAATGATGCACAATGCTTTAAATTTAATTCATACCGTTTCATAATTTCTATTTTTTGAATTTATACTATGACTGTTTACATCACAGGATTTTTTTCTTTTTTATAACAAATTAAATGCCAAAAAAATCTATTTAACTTCATTTATCTTTCTTATAGATGACTTTACTTTTTCTCACGAATAACGACTTCTCCAATTATATATAATCAGTACTATTAATGATCCTTTTACTAAAAAATATGTCACAAAAATTAATAACTTTTTTGGCAGTTTGACGATTATTATTTATGTTTGTTCTTTTATCAAAATAAGTGCTTATGCGACGATTCATTTCTTTTTGCAGTCTTCTTTTTATTGGCTTTGCTTTGTTTGCACAAACGAATCCATTAATATCTTCTGCCACGCAACAACAGGTTATTCATTCGGATAGCTTAAAAACAAAAGGGAAAAATGTCAAACGGATGCATAAAAAAATCATCATGACGTTGGATACCCTGACGTTGAGTGATTATACACTGAGTATCGAACGGGTGAACGATAATTTGAATACTATCGGAGATAGTGCCAAGTTGGGTTTTGATGTGAAGAACATTGCACGAAGAATTGATTTTATGACAAAAGACGTTAGTCTTATTCGTCAGAATTTTATAGGAAGACATACGGTGATTCATCTTAAAAATCAATACCTTTATCAGAGTTTTACGGCTTCCCTTGATGATGAAACCGACAAAATACAGAGACAACTCGATAATTTGTACCATCGTGTATACCATGCCAAAACCCATTTGAAAAAAGTATTGTCGGATTCTGTCTTTCGTAAGTTATATGCCAACAAGGATCTTCGAACTACTTTTGATGATAAGCTGATCCGTTTGGAATGGAAATGGAACAGAACAGACAGTGTTACAAAAGCAAACCTGGATACCCTTAATGCCATGAAAGTCAGATTGTCGGACAATTCGTTGGATTTATCGAATATGCTGAACATTATGGATAAAAGGTTGGACAATTCAATGACCCGGTTATTTGGTAAAGAAGTAAATTATTTATGGCAAAAGGAAATAGTTGAAACACCATCAAAGGGAAAAATAAAGTTGAAGGAATCTCCTAAAAATGCAATAAGTATCATTAAAAGCGAACAAAACGCAATTAGTTTTTATTTCAGTCAGACATCAGGCGAACGAATAGCTGTAATTATTTTCGCAATTGTTTTATTCGGTTGGTTGTTTTTTAAACGGAAACTACTTAAAACACTCAGGAAAGATAAGGAATCATACAGCTATTTGAATCTTCAATATATGAATTCGCATCCGGTTCTTTCCGTGTTGGTTTTTATCCTTTGCCTTATGCCTTTTTTTGATGCGTATGCACCAACTTCGTATATTACAATTGAATTCATTCTGTTATTGATATGTTCGACTATAATTATCTTAAAAAATACCGACCGCTCATTTTTGTTTAACTGGATTGGCCTGGAAGTCTTGTTTATTGCCGACGTTCTGACTTATTTGTTGATTGAACCTACATTTGCTGAAAGAATGTTGCAATTGCTTGTTCATATAGCTATCATTGTGTTTATCGTCCGGCTCTATAAATCGCTCCACAAAGACAAGCCATATTACAGTTTTATAAAAACAGCGGCTTTTATCGGAATAATATTAACTGCAACAGGAGCTCTCCTGAATATATTCGGCAGATTTTCCCTATCGGGGATAGTTGGAATTGCAGGTGTTTTTGCGGTCACTCAGGCAGTTGTATTAACTCTTTTTATCGAAGTGATTGTTGAAATTGTTTTGATACAACTATTGGGCAGTCGCTTAAAAAAAGGCGTTGACAAGCCTTTTGACAGTTCAATTGTGACCGATAAAATCAAAATACCTTTGATTCTTATTTCTATCTTTCTATGGGGAATCATGTTTTCAACCAATTTAAATATATATCACGATCTCAGTAAAAATGTAGTAGAATCACTGACAATTACCAGAACAATAGGTAGTATCTCTTTTCAACTACTCAGTGTCATACTTTTTTTCGTTATAATCTGGTTTGCCCATATTCTTCAACGGTTGTTAAGCTTTTTATTCGGAGAAACAGGCATCGAAACAGAAGATGTGACTACAGTAACCAAAGGACAACATTCACGTCTGCTGATCACCCGTTTATTGGTATTGATCGGGGGATATCTTTTGGCTATTGCGGCTTCAGGATTACCAATAGACAAACTGACTTTTCTGCTTGGAGCATTAGGAGTTGGTATTGGAATGGGATTACAAAGTATTGTAAATAATTTTGTTTCGGGTATTATTCTGATTTTTGACGGTTCGTTGCAGATAGGTGATGAAATAGAAGTAAGCGGCCAGGCAGGAAAAGTGAAAGAAATAGGTCTCCGATCCAGTAAATTGTTTACTGCTGATGGCGCTGAAGTAATTATCCCGAATGGAAATATCCTGTCACAGAACATCGTAAACTGGACATTCAGCAACGATGAGAAAAGAATAATACTGATATTTTCCATTACAGGAAAAGAACTGGATGCGAATATGATCAATGAAGTGATTAACAGTACAATCAAAAATGTACCGAATGTGATTGCAAAAAGAAAGCCTGTGATTTTATATACAAAAGTAACTCCCGATAATTGTACTATCACAGTCCGTTTCTGGAGCACAATCAGCCATACTGATGTAGTGAAAAGTGAAGCAATGCTTCAACTCAGTGCTGCTTTTGCGGCTAAAAAAATTGGTTTTGAATAAATCAACCATTCAACCAATTAACTAATCAACCAATTAACTAATTAACTAATCAACCAATTGACCATATTCATAATATTAGTTACAATCCTGGTATTGGTTCTTCTTATTGCATGGGCTAAAGTAAACACTTTTCTTGCATTTTTAATAAGCTCTGTTTTTGGTGCTGTCTTACTTGGAATACCTGTTGACAAGATTCCACAAACTATAGAAACCGGATTAGGCAATATGCTTGGTTCATTAGCCATCATAGTAGTACTTGGAGCTATGTTTGGCAAACTTGTTTCTGAAAGTGGTGCTGCCCAGAAAATTGCTGATGTTTTAATGAAAGTATTTGGAAAAAAATACATTCCGTGGGCATTAATGATTACAGGATTCCTGGTTGGCATACCACTCTTTTATAATGTCGGTTTTGTGTTGCTTGTACCACTGATATTTTCAGTAGCTCATCAGTATAAATTGCCTGTGGTGTATATCGGGATATCGCTCCTGGCTGCATTATCGGTCACCCATGGTTATTTGCCGCCTCATCCTTCACCCACGGCATTGGTCCCAATGCTTGGTGCAACTATGGGCAAAACGCTTATGTATGGAATGGTAGTAGCCATTCCTTCGATGATTATTGCCGGTCCGCTGTTTGCCAAAACACTTAGAAAGATACCTTCGCATCCACTCGAAACTTTTACAACTGCAATAAAGCCGGTTGAAAAGCTACCCGGAACATTCAACAGCTTTTTTACACCCGTGTTACCGGTAATCATGATTGCAGTTTCTGTCTTCATACCTCAACTTTCGTCAGGAAATGAAAAACTGAAATCTGTTTTTATTTTCTTTGCCAATCCTATGATTGTTATGCTTATTGCGTTAATTTATGCGACCTTTTCACTTGGAATTAAACAAGGCATCAGCATGAAAAAGATTATGACTTTTTATACCGATGCCATTAAAGATATATCCATCATTCTATTGATTGTTGGAGGGGCAGGAATATTGAAACAGGTTTTCATGGATAGTGGCGTTAATAATGATATTGCAAAACTGTTAATGGGATTACACATTAATCCGTTGCTGTTAGGTTGGCTTATTGCCATGGCCATACGGGTTGCTGTTGGTTCAGCTACTGTAGCAGGCCTTACTGCAGCCGGAATTATAGCACCACTGGTAATTGCTACAGGTGCAAACCCAAATCTGATGGTTCTCTCCATTGGTGCCGGAAGTTTAATGCTTTCGCATGTGAACGATTCGGGATTTTGGATGTTTAAGGAATATTTTAATCTAAGCTTAAAAGATACCATCCGCTCATGGACAGCCATGGAATCGATTGTTGGAAGTGTAGGTATTGTCATTATCCTGCTGCTTGATAAATTCGTTTAAATTCCTGACTGAATACGATAACTCACTAAGCTTTAAGTAAATGTTCTAATTACTTGTATCTGTTTATAAAAATATCTCACCACAAAACAAAAGGATAAATTCTTAACGAAATGTACATACTGTTCTAAAACATACCTTTATGTTCTTTTTGATTGTTGTCTTCAATAAAAACTTTATATAAACTTTTGTGACTTGTATATTTGATATTTGAATTTAAAGAGTTAACCACACAAGTTTACAATAGAAACAATAGAAATACTAACTGATTCTTAGAACCTTGTTGTTCTAAAATCTTAAAATGTGTTTCGGATTTTCTATTGTGTCTTTTTGTGTCTCTTGGTTAAGTATTTTTGTATTTTCTGATATATCTTTTTTTGGTTAAATATTTTATATTCTTCTATTGTGTACTATAACTATTGAGGCTAATTTTTCTTCTGTTGTACTTTTGTGGTTATATTTTCTTCTTCACACTAAAACCTGTTTTATAATTTAATTTATTAAAATTCATTTATTATGATCAAACGAATTCTTATAGTTACTTTTATCGCCTTTTTTTTAATTGTGAGTGCAAATGCACAGTTGTTGTGGAAAGTATCCGGTAATGGGTTAACAAAAACAAGTTATTTATTTGGAACCCATCATTTAATTGAGAAGAATCAAATTAAAGATTTTGATAAGATACTTATTTTATCAGGTCAGGCAGATGCAGTGGTAGGTGAAATGGATATGACCGATATGGCTTCGATGCTGGTTAAAATTATGCAGGTTGCCGTTATGCCGGGAAAGAATATTAAAGAGTTGATGAATGCATCCGATTATACATTAGTTGATACCGAACTGAAACAAATCCTGGGTGCCGGATTGGATCAACTGGGAGCTTTTAAACCCATAATGTTGGAAACTATGTTTGTTGGATCCGTTTATCTTCATTCACAAAACATGACGAAACAGCCTGAAGCAATTGATATTTTGTTCCAGAAAAATGCAAAAGACAATCATAAACGGGTAGTTGGCTTAGAAACGGTTGAACAACAAGCTGCCATCATGTTTGATTCATTGTCCTTAACCCGTCAGGCTGAAATTTTAGTGAAGTCGGTAAAAGAAAAACAAAAGGAAATCGATTTAATGAAACGTTTGAATGAATATTATTTAGCCGGAGATTTAAAAAAACTTTCGGAACTTGATAATGAAGATGATGATATGACTCCTGCTGAGAAAAAACCTATGTATGAAAATCGTAATAATGACTGGATAAAACAAATTCCTGCTTTAATGACTAAACAATCCTGTTTTATTGCTGTTGGATGTATGCATCTGGTAGGTGAAACAGGATTGATAGAACAATTAAAAAAATCCGGGTATACTGTGGAAGGAATCGTTAATTTTTAGTGTTGATTTTCCCGGATTTGTTTTTTTTAGTCTGCTGTTTTTTAGCTATTTATTTTTTAATTTCTAAAAAATAAATAGCTAAACTATTAAATAAAGTTAAACCTAAATCCAGACCTGATGGTTTAATCGTCTAATAATTAATTTACTGAATAAAATACAATTATTAAATATATATAAAATACAGTACCATGTATTGCATAGTACTATAAAGTATTTTATTTTTGCATTGTTATTTCGAGCAAAGAGCAAAGAGCAAAGAGCATTGAGCAAAGAGCAAAGAGCAAAGAGCAAAGAGCAAAGAGCAAAGAACAAAGAGCAAAGAGCAAAGAGCAAAGAGCAAAGAGCAAAGAGCAAAGAGCAAAGAGCAAAGAGCATTGAGCAAAGAGCAAAGAGCAAAGAGCAAAGAGCATTGAGCAAAGAGCATTGAGCATTGAGCAAAGAGCATTGAGCAAAGAGCATTGAGCAAAGAGCATTGAGCATTGAGCAAAGAATAAAGAAGCAAAACACGGAACACGGAACACGGAACACGGAACGCAGAACGCAGAACACGGAACACGGAACACGGAACACGGAACGCAGAACGCAGAACACGGAACACGGAACGCGAAATATAAAATATAAAATATAAAAACAGAACATAAGAATGATCACACTAAAAGACATCAATAAAACGTACGACATGGGACAGGCATCCTTGCATGTTCTTAAAGGGATTGATTTACACATATCTCAGGGTGAGTATGTTTCCATCATGGGAGCATCAGGATCGGGTAAATCGACCTTACTTAATATCTTAGGTATTTTAGATAATTATGATACAGGTGATTATTATTTGAATAATAAATTGATTAAAAATTTATCCGAAAAGCAGGCAGCATTCTATCGTAATGAGATGATTGGATTCGTCTTTCAATCGTTTAACCTGATCAATTTTAAAAACGCACTCGAAAATGTGGCATTACCACTTTACTATAAAAATATAAGCCGCAAAAAGAGGAATATAATTGCCATGGAATATCTTGATCAGATGGGATTGAAAGACTGGGCGCTTCATTTACCAAACGAAATGTCGGGCGGTCAGAAACAGCGTGTAGCTATTGCCCGTGCTATAATTTCAAAACCACAAATACTATTGGCAGATGAACCTACAGGTGCATTGGATAGTGTTACAACGGTTGAAATGATGAAAGTACTGGGTGATTTGAATGCAAATGGTCTGACTACCATTATTGTGACTCACGAAAAATCGGTAGCGGACGAAACAAAATCCATTATTCATATTAAAGATGGATTGATTGAAAGAGTTGAACGAAAATAATAAATATATACAATGCGTAAATTAATAACCTAATTATTCGCAAAATATTAATCTACTGTATATTCTAACTTAGTTCTTGGTTCTTGGTTTTTGCATTCAATATAACGTTAATACTCTCAATTTTATAAATCCATAAATTCCTTTAAAATAACAATAAATACTTACTAAAATGGGATTCTTCAGCTTATTTCTAATTATTCCTTTTGTGTTTATTTTTGTATTATTACTTCCAATAATCGCTATAATAGACATACTTAGCAGTAAATTCGAAGGAAATGATAATTTGTTAATGCTTCTAATTGTAATATTCATACCCTTTGGAGCAATTCTCTATTTTATTCTGGGTCCATCCCGTAAAATAAAATAATTTGATGTTAATGTTTAAAAGTTTTTCCGGTTAATCAGAATAAATTAATAAATAAAAGATATGTTTTCACTCAATACGATACAAGAAATATTTGACAGCTTAAATCATAATAAGTTACGAACAGTTCTAACGGGACTTTCAGTGTCGTGGGGCATCTTTATTTTAATAGTTTTATTAGGAGCCGGGAATGGGTTGAAAAACGGAGTAACTTCAAACTTTAGTGACCGGTCGACAAATACTGTTCAGATGTGGACAGGAACTACATCCCTGACTTATAAAGGCCTTAAAAGCGGTAGGTCGCTTAATTTCGGAGAAAAACAAATTGCCGATGTTAATAACCAGTTGGTTGAAACCAGTAATCAAACAGGTGTCATAACCAAGCAATTAACAATAACCAATAAAAGCGAATTCGGTACGTATGATGTTAAAGGAGTAAATCCTTCCTACGATAAAGTGTTTAATTTAAAATTTGAACCCAATGAAGGCCGTTTTATTAATATATTGGATAATAAAGAGAGCAATAAAGTGATTGTCATCGATAAGAAGATAGAAGAAGTCCTGTTTAAAGGAACTACATCATTAGGAAAATATGTAAAAGTGGGTGATTTAATGTTTCGAATCATCGGAATTAATTCAAAAAAAGCACGTTTTGACAATGGGACAGCTTTTATTCCATATTCAACTGCCCAGACAATATTCAATCCGGATATGAAGTTTAATAATATTGCCATGTCTGTCAACGGACTTTCAACCCAAAAAATGAACGATGATTTCAACGACAAACTTAAAAAGACGATGTCCAACAGTTTAAGTTATGATAAAAACGATCCGCAGGCAGTTTATATTCAGAATTCACAAAGGGATTTCCTCCAAACAATGATGATTTTCAAAGGGATAACGATTTTTGTCGCTGTCATTGGAATTTTCACATTAATAGCAGGGATAGTGGGAGTAAGTAATATCATGTTAGTGACAGTGAAAGAACGTACCCGTGAAATTGGAATCCGCAAGGCAATTGGTGCTCCGCCTGCTACGATATTAAAATCCATTATTACCGAATCCATTATTATTACCACAATATTCGGGTATGTAGGAATGATGGCCGGAATCGGACTTACAGAATTAGTTAACTATATTATGTTGCAATCTGCAGCCGGAAATCCGAACGGCCCCACTGTTTTTAAAAATCCAACAGTCGAACTTTCATATGTTTTAATATCCACTGCCATATTAATCATTGCCGGGGTAATAGCCGGTTATATGCCTGCCCGAAGGGCAGTACGGATTAAACCCATTGAAGCCATGAGGGAAGAATAAATACATTTACAATTTAAGCATTTACAATTTACAATTTCATGTAACGTGTAAAAGTAACTAATATAAAATAAATAAGATTATGTTTGATATAGATCGTTGGCAGGAAATATGGTTTACCATAACACACAATAAATCACGAAGTGTATTAACCGCTTTTGGTGTTTTTTGGGGAATGTTTATGCTGGTAGTGATGGTGGGTGCAGGTGTGGCATTAAAGAAAGGGATGAGTAAAAATATTGAAGGCTTTGCCACGAATTCAATGTTTGTTTGGGCTCAACAAACGTCTGTACCCTATAAAGGTTTTATCAAAGGAAGAAACTGGAACATGGAAAATGAAGATATTTCTTTACTTATCAACAAAATACCTGAAATACAATACCTGGCTCCGGTTTTATTTGGTGGTGGCACTCCAAATAACGTAACCAGGAATGATAAATCAGGAAGTTATGGTGTCAAAGGAAACTATCCTGCTTACAACCAGATCGATGAAAGTAAAATGATTTATGGCAGGTATATTAACGATATTGATGTCGCTGAAAAACGAAAAGTTTGTGTGATTGGTGAACGGGTTTACCAGGTGCTGTTTCCAAAAGATGAAAATCCAATTGGTAAAAATATACAGGTAAATGGCATTTATTTTCAGGTAGTAGGAGTAGCACGTCATACATCGGATATTAATATCGGCGGAAATGCCGAAGAGTCGGTGGTGTTACCATTCAGCACCATGCAGCAGGCATTTAATCAGGGAAATATTGTCCATTTTATGGCTATAACTGCTAAACCCGGTATTAAGGTTAAAGTCATTGAGGATAAAGTTCATGCTGTGTTAAGCGAAAAACACAATATCTCACCGGATGATAAAAAAGCGATAGGAGGATTTAATATGGAAGATATTTTTAATATATTTTTATATCTGGGTATTGGTATTGCTGTATTAATCTGGTTTGTCGGATTAGGAACTTTATTTGCCGGAGCCATTGGAGTAAGCAATATCATGTTGGTGACAATACGGGAACGTACGAAGGAAATCGGAATCCGAAGGGCATTAGGTGCGACTCCCGGCAATATAATAACCCAAATTTTAAGTGAAAGCATTATCCTGACTTTAATTGCAGGAGTGACAGGTCTAATGTTTGGAGTTGGAATCTTATCATTGGTTGGATATGTATTAGAAAAAAACGATTCTTTTTTCAGAGATCCTCAAATCAGTTTTATAGTAGCCATGGCAGCTTTGCTTATATTGCTTATTATTGGTACTCTAGCCGGATTTATACCTGCAAACAGAGCTATGAAAATCAAGCCGATAGAAGCCATCAGGGAGGAATAAAAACATTTACTATTTAAACATTTACAATTTACAATTGATATGGAAAGAAATTTGATATGTAAACATGCACATGGGCTTAATTAAACCGGACAAAAGGGCGTATATAAAATTGGTATTTCTGATAGTTGTTTTAATAATTGTCATAATTTCAGGAATAAAAACTGCACCCTGGCTATTTGAACATGCGAAAAATCCCGAATATACACGTCAATACTTAGCCGGATTTGGAAATGAAAGTTTTTTTGTCTTCATTCTTATTCAAATGATTCAGGTAATAATAGTGATTATACCTGTAGACTTACTAAATATTTGTAGCGGTTTTGTTTTCGGAATGCCACTTGGTTTTGTCCTTTCATATCTGGGTTTAATGTTGGGTTCAGTTATAGTTTTCTATATTTCCCGTTTTTTGGGGTATGATTTTGTTTGCAGGTTAATTTCAAAAGAAAAAATTGAAAAGATAAGTGGAATGTTGAATTCAACCAAGGGAACTGTCGGCCTGTTTATATTTTGTTGTATTCCTTTTATTTCCAAAGCTATCATTATGTACATTGCAGGACTTACACCTGTAAAAGCTTCAAGATTATTTCTTATTTATGGAATATCCCGAATTCCGGGCACACTGATTTGGGTTTCGATTGGGGCCAATGCTTATGAAAAAGATATGTGGGGTTTAGGAATAACCATCGCCTTTATGCTGATTCTGTTTGTAGTTGTATACTTTTTAGGCAGATTCTATACTAAAAAAGAAAAAATACAGAGTTAAAAAAAAATCAAGTAAGAAAAATAACATTTTAAAATAAATCAATAACAAAATCCGGTTTACCTGTTTACAATCTTAAACATGTAACTCATAACTAAAAAATCATTATGAAGAAAATTTTAAAATTTGCGTTGCTAATCATTGGAGCAGTTCTTGTAATCTGGACATTCTGGTTTTTATGGCAAAAATCACGTCCGAAGGTCAAAAAATATGCGATCGAGAATGTGACTATAGGTAGTATCGACAAGAAATCTGTAGCAACCGGGGAAGTAGACCCCAGGAATGAGATTTTGATTAAACCTCAAATGTCGGGGATAATTGCTGCTGTCTATAAACAGGCAGGTGATATTGTAAAAGCAGGAGATGTGATTGCAAAGATTAAAGTGATTCCGGATATGGTGAGCTTAAACAGTGCAGAATCCCGTGTAACAAGAGCTCAGATTTCATATGATCAAAGTAAAAAGAATTTTGATCGGGATAATAAATTGTTTATTGACAAAGTAATTTCAAAAGAAGATTTTGAAAAAACACAATTGCAATTTTATAATGATAAGGAAGAATTAGAAACCGCCAAAGATAATCTGAGCCTGACCCGTGATGGAATCAGTTCAAATAGTGCAACGATTTCAAATACACTGGTCAGGTCAACCATCAATGGAACCATTCTGGATGTTCCTATTAAAGTTGGTAATTCGGTCATTCAATCGAATAATTTTAATGATGGAACCACAATAGCTTCAGTGGCAAATATGAATGATATGCTTTTTGTTGGAAAATTGGATGAAACCGAAGTAGGAAAGATTAAAGTAGGTATGCCTATGGATATTACCATCGGTGCTTTACAGGATCAAAAACTTACAGCTAAACTCGAATACATTTCACCAAAAGGAAAAACAGAAAATGGAGCCATTACTTTTGAAATGAAGGCAGCTGTAAAAATACCGCAAGATATTTTTATACGGGCAGGTTATAGTGCTAATGCAGAAATCGTATTTTCAAAATCTGAAAACGTATTAACTATACCTGAAAGTTGTATTGAATTTGGAGGTGACACAGCCTTTGTGTATATCTTGAAAACAAAAGACCCTCAAACATTTACAAAGAAGCAAATTAAAATAGGTTTATCAGATGGAGTGAAAATTGAAGTAAAAAACGGATTGGGTTTGAAAGATAAAATTCGTGGTGCAGAGATTTTGGAAAAGGTGGATAAGAAAGATGAAGCTAAAAAAGAAGACCATCATAACGATTAATCAAAATAAAGCTAAATCAAATAACCTGAACTTTGAATTAGCCTTTTATTACAGGTTTAAAGTGCAATTTATATAGAGTCAAGAGCCAAGAGCCAAGAGCCAAG